>R06__coassemble_616_pt1 | contig 12940 bp, 13 predicted proteins | sample R06__metabat2_low_PE_028 | metagenome-assembled genome bin R06 | reverse complement strand
TCCCCCAAGGGGGCGTGCGATTAATCCGTTCCGATGCTTGCCGACCCCCTCGCCATTCTACGAATGGCCCTCTCCCCCAAGGGGGCGTGCGTAAATTCGCTACGCTGGTTTGTTAAAGGGGGGCGTGCGATGGGTTACGGGACTTCGCTCGGGGATTTTTGGGCGTGCGTTGTGCTACGGGAGTTTATTCAATAAGTCGTCTTATGTCATCGGGTGTGAAACGATACTTTTTATTGCAGAAATGGCAGGTAAGCTCCGTTATCGGGTCATTCGCCATCTCTTCAAGTGCCTCCTTGCCAGAGGTTAGCAGTGCTTTTTCGACTCTTTCTTTCGAGCAATCGCATTTGTACTCCGTATCATACTCACCCAGAACCTCAAGCTCGATTCCATCCAGTACAGTTCGGCAGATTTTCTCTGGAGTCATACCCTTTGCCAGCATTGTAGTTACCGGCTCGATGTTTTCGAGGCATTTTTCCACCTTGTCAATCATATCGTCCTCTGCGGTGGGCAGAAGCTGAATGAGAAATCCGCCAGCTACGGCAATACTCTTGTCGGGATTCACAAGCACACCCAATGCGCAAACCGTGGGAGTCTGCTCACTTGTGGCATAATATCCGGTGATGTCCTCTGCGATTTCGCCGGACACAATCGGCACCTGCCCAACATAGGGCTCGCCGAAGCCAAAATCCTTCATAACCGTCAGAAAGCCGTCCTTACCAACAGCACCGCCCACATCCAGCTTGCCTTTTTTATTGAGAGGAAGCTCCGTGTCGCCGTTCTGAATATAGCCCTTGACATTGCCGTTGGAGTAACCCACCGCAATAACTGAGCCTGCGGGACCTCCACCGTTTATGCGAAGCGTTACGCTGTCGTCCTTACCTTTGAGAAGGTGACCCATAAAGGTGGCTGCGGTGAGAAGCCTGCCCAGAGCCGCCGAGCAGACCTTTGTTGTGTGATGTGTTTTCTGAGCCTTCTGCACAACTGCGGTGGTGTCCGCCGCCATCATAAACAGAGAGCCATCCGTAGAAATTGTTCTTATTAAATTACCCATTACTATTTGCCTTAACTGCGGTACAGAATATCCTTTGCGTATCATTTTTCGGAGCCTCGTTCGTCAGCTCCTCATAAAAATGTATATTCTCAAAACCGCATTTTTCAAGTGTATTTTTTATAAAGTCGGTACTGTATGCTCTTTCGGAAAATTCCTCCGTTGTTCGGTAATAATTTTCACCATCCGCAACGAAAAAGTCCAGCTGAATATCGGTAATCAAATCCTGGTCGGTCTGATTTTGCCATACGCAGAACACATCCTCCGTTTCGTATACAAAGCTGTTGTCGCCGAGAATTTCCCGATGTTTGTACTCAGTGTTCACGTCGAATACAAAGACACCGCCGGGATTCATAAACAAGGACACCTTGCTCACCGCATCCACAAAATCTTCCTCATCGATGAGATGATTAAGACTGTCCAGGGTGCATATACAGCAGTCAATCGTGCCGTACAAATCAAGCTCTGTCATATCCTGACACAGCCATAAGATGTTGGACTGATTTTCCTCAGCCTTGTCACGGGCAACCGACAACATAGCCACCGAAGTATCCACTCCGATAACCGAATAGCCTTTCTTTTCGAATTCAACGGCAAGTGTACCTGTACCGCAGGCAAGGTCCAGCAATATGCCATCGGTGGCACCGTTATTTTTCAGCAATGAATGAATATACTCGGCACGCTGAGTGAAATCAGCATTTTGCGTCAGTTCATCGTAAAACTGGGCAAAGTCCTCATACATTTACTCTTCCTCCGCTTTAACACGGTTGAGCATCTTCATGTATCCATTCTCGCCGTATTTCAGCGACCTGTTGACTCTGCTGATTGTAGCAGTGGATGCGCCTGTATTTTTGACAATTTTTTCGTAAATGACCTTATTGGTGAGCATTTCAGCTATATTGATTCTCTGTGCCATAGCATAAAGCTCCATAATTGTACAAAGATCGGAAAAGAAAGCCTTGCACTCATCCTCTGTTTCAAGAGCGAGCACGCATTTGTAGAATAAGGTGAGATCGCTTTCATTAACTCTTCCGGCCATATTTGTGCCTCCTGTATTTTATTTTTTATTGTTATATCACTTTAATACTCAAAAGTGAATTGAAAATCTTTTTTTTATAGGTGAATCGGCGTCCCCGGGAATTATGCAATTTTTCCGATGATGAAGAATATGAGGAACATTGCGATGTCCACTGCGACAATTGTACATCCCACAGGCGTACCGGCAACAATTGCAATGAGTATGCCCAAAGTTGAGCAGAATACCGACAAAATTGCGGAACAGATGGTGACCTTTTTGAAGCTCTTGAACACACGCATAGCCGACAGAGCCGGGAAAATAATCAGGGCGGACGTAAGCAGAGAGCCCACAAGATTCATGGACAGCACGATGATAACTGCAACAACAACCGCTACGCAGACATTGTAAAGTCCTGTTTTAATTCCCACAGCCGAGGAGAAATTCTCATCGAAGGTCACGGCAAAAATCTTATTATAGAACAGCACGAACACCAGAACCACGGCTATTGCAAGTACTGATGACAGAATAACATCCAGGTTTGAAAGGGTCAAAATCGAGGTTGAGCCGAAAAGCGTTGTGCAGACATCTCCGGAGAGATTCGATGAATTGGCGAAGATATTCATCAGCAAATAGCCCATAGCCAAGGCGCCGACGGAAATCATCGCAACCGCAGCATCGCCCTTGATGAGTGACTTCCGACCACCTGCAAGGAGCAAAATCGACACGAGAATCGTTATGACCAGTATCAAGGGCATATCGTTGGTGAAGTTGAGAATACCTGCAATCGCCATTGCGCCGAAAGCCACATGGGAAAGTCCGTCACCGATGAAGGAAAATCTTTTCAACACCAGAATTACGCCCAAGAGCGAAGAGCAGAGTGCTATAAGAACGCCCACAATCAGAGCATTTTTAGTAAAGGAATAGGTCATGTACAAGCTGAGCTTTTCAAGAATTTCAGCCATTTGAACCAGCCTCCTTCATCATAAATCCAGAGAACATCGCTCCCTGAGGAGAGTCAAGGTACTCCTGCTTTGTGCCAAAAAATGTATCGTGACCGATGTGCAGAATATGATCCGCATAGGTGAGGGCAGCGGTGATGTCGTGGGAAATCATAATTATTGTGAGTCCCGAATCATTCAGCTCCTTGATAAGCGAATACATTCCCGCAGTAACCATTGGGTCAAGTCCGGACACAGGCTCATCCAGAAGCAAAATTTTCTGAGTGGCGCAGAGAGCTCTTGCCAGAAGGACTCTCTGTTGCTGACCGCCGGACAACTCACGATAGCATTTTTTGGAGAACTCCGTGATATTCATCCTCTCCATATTTTGGAGAGCCAGCTGTTTCTCCGCCTTGCTGTAAAAGGGACGCAGACCAGCCTTCGCCTGACAACCGGAGAGAACTATCTCATAGACGGATGCCGGGAAGTCCTTCTGTACAACCGTCTGCTGAGGAAGGTAGCCTATATCCGTGGCTTTGAGTCCGTCGCCGTAGATGATTTTACCCGAAAGAGGCGAGAGAAGTCCTAAAAGTGTTTTCATAAGAGTGGACTTGCCTGAGCCGTTTTCGCCCACAATGCACAGGTAGTCACCGGCATTGACGGTAAAATTCATATTTTCCTGCACGGGATGTCCGTCATAACCCGTGGTCAAATTTTCACAGATAATCTGAGACATAATATCGCCTTCTTAATTGAGTGCTGTTCTGAGAACCTCAAGATTTTCAGTCATAATGCCGATATAAGACAGCTCTCCGCTTTCCAAATCCTGACTTGTGACAGATTGGAGAGAATTTATAGTGAGAACGCTTACATCCTCTGCCGTCGCATTGTCTGCAACCGTCTGAGCTATACCGTTGTTGCTACCCTCGATTGCCAGAACATATTTAAGCCCCAGTTCATCAACCTTGGAGGACAGGAAGGCAACTGTTTCAAAGCTTGCCTCACTCTCTGCGCTACAACCTACAAAAGCGGCATAATAGTCAAGTCCGTAGTCCTTTGTCATATAAAGGAACGGAAAACGGTCGCCGAATACAAGGGTGTTGTTCTTTGCCTCGGAAACAACCGACGCATACTCACTGTCAAGGGCTTCAAGCTCCTTAATGTAGGCGGAGGCATTGACCTTATAGGCATCTGCATTTTCCGGATCAGCCTCGCACATACCGTCAAGTATGGCATTGACGCAGGTTACGGCATTTTTGAGAGAGAGCCACACATGCTCATCGTACTCCACTTCGTCCTCGTCCTCTTCCTCGGTCTCTGCCTGCATACCTTCCTTGACTTCTTCTTCACGAAGCTCCTCGCCCAGAGCCTCCATAAGGTTTACATTGACGCCCGCCGGATTTGAAGTGACTGTGAGAGCGGAATCAACCCAGGCATCTGACTCACCGCCCACATAGACGAAAAGTCCGCTTGTGCCGATTGTGACCAAATCCTCGGTGGTTGGCTGATACGAATGAAGATCCACACCGTTGTCCAGCAGGAGAGTAATATTCACAGGCACCTGTCCTGCAATATTCTTGACCCAGTCATATTCGGGATACACCGTGACCACAACATCAAGATTGCTGTCATCCTCAATAATCGTTACCTCATCATCCGAACAGGAGGAAAAGGCAAACACCATCATTACGCAAAGAAGAACCGCAATTATTTTCTTCATCGAAAACATCTCTTTTCAATATATTATTTAAGATACAATTATACCACTATTATTTGCTTTTGTCAATGAAAATTTCAATTTAAACAATACAACATATTTTTGTCGATGGATAGACCTTATCACCTTGCTTCAAAGTGCCAGTTTTCAGTTTCTCTGCCATCCATACCCACCATTTCGAAGTCCTTTGGATTTTTCCGCACGATATAGTCGATGTAGGACGCCACCATTTTCGCCGTAAGCAAATAGCCCTGAGGATTGAGATGGCCTATCATAAAGAAATTTTCGTGGAATTTTTCATCGTATTCCGGAGCATAATTCCACAAATCGATGACATAGCCGCCGAAATATTCCGCCATGCTGCGAATGAAGGCGTTCACCTCAATCAGCTCATTCATTCTCTCGCCATAGCCATAATCCTTGGGAACGGTAAGGAAAAACAGCTTTGCCTTGGGAGAAATTTTCTTATATCTCAGCACAAGCTCACCGTAGTAGCCGGCATAATTTTCCGGGTGATTAGAAGAGCCGTCGGGATTTATATCCGTCAAATCTCCGGTTTCCATACCTCTACCGAAGTGGTCATTTAGCGCAAGAGCGAATATGTAGGCATCAACCTTCTTGCTCTCATCGAAGGCATTGTTCTGTTCGCCCCAGCTTTGGCAAAATTCCATGGCAGTCATTCCGCCTCGGGAGAAATTATAGCATTTACTGCCACACATTCTTGCAAGATACTGTCCCCAGGAATGCTCGAATAAATCCGTGTAGCACTTTGTACCATCCTCGTTGAAGGTCTCAAATTCACCACTTGAAAGTGAATCGCCGACAACAGCGATTTTACGGAATATGGAGCAAAATCCGCCGTCGGACACAAGCCTGTCAAGTGGTTTTTCATTTTCATTCATTACAAATTCAGAAATATCCATCAGTACATCTCCCTATCGCTGGCAAAGACCTCTGTTATCTCATCTGCCTTTTGTCGGATTTCAAACAAAATCTTATTACCGTAGTTGCTCAATTTACCGTATGAAGAATATTTTTTCTCATTGGTGGATTTTCTCGATAGTCCATGCTTGCGGAAGGTGTCCTCAAGCTTAATTGTCGCCTCGTCCACATCTCGGGTAAGCTCTGCGGTCTTTACTATGATTTCGCCGGCATGCTCTCTGACTGTCTGACGGATGTCATCGGAAACCTCTTCTGCGCCCAGCTGTACTTTATCTGCAAGCTCGATTATAGTATTGCGTATACGGTTTATCCTATTGAATATCTTGCGTATATTCATCGCCGCCTTGACGGTAAAGAGTAAATCCACAAGGAAAATTCCGAGAATTACATAGAGTGCAATCCGCCTGTATAAAACAGGAACAGCTGTGTACCAAATCAGATGAAATGGCTGTACAATGTAGATATATGCGTATGCGCCGATACCCCAGAATATAGTGTGTTTCAGACAAATTCTGCCGTTTATGTTGAGGAAATATCCGGTATAATCCCACCAACGGGCATTGAACAGCTTTTCCATAGCGAAGCTAGTGATATACTCAACAATGTCGCATATGACCATTCCGGCAAGAATTACCGCCCAAGGATAATCAAAAAGCCGAGTGAGAGTAAGATGCATCACAATACAGCCTGTGCCGTATATAGGACACATGGGCCCGTAGAGGAAGCCTCTGTTGATGAGCTTTTTTTCACCCACCGAGCAGTAGAAGGACTCCACAATCCAGCCCACGAAGCTGAATATGAAGAAGGACAAAAACAAATCCGGAAATGTAAAGTCATCCAAAAGTCCTGTATGAAAGACTGTGTAGTAGTCGATTATATTCCAGAGCGATACAAAAAATTCTTTCATTGCTTGATACGGTTGTAGAATTTGTCCGCAAAGCCCTTGTTGTCGGCAATGAGAAGCTCCATTGTAGCGCAGTACTTGTCCGACAGCGACACAATCAGACCTTCCCGGTATTTTGGTGGAATCGGAGTCAGCGGAAACATATGTCTATAAATTATATTTTCTTCGATTTTTGTGAGAGTGGTGAGCTCTCTTGCATTTTTGAGGGCAAAACCCGGATGACGGTAGCCGTGAGGTCTGTGGGACCAATCGCCGTCGTGCCAGTCGTAATAGAACAAATCGTGAAGTATTGCGCCTCGGACGGTCTGTTTTGGGTCGGCGTTGTGGTCAAGGGACAGACGGTAGGACACATAGGTGACGGACAAAATATGCCGAAGCCTATTTATGTCGGAATGCTGAGGATAAACACTCAAGCCCTGTACCTCATCGGTATGCCACAAATCCGAGAAGAGAGAGAAAAATTCCCTCTCGTTCTCCTCGTTAATCTGCCAGGAGCGTATGTAATAGTCGTATATTTTGCTCATTTCGAGAATACTCCGTCAAGCTTTTTGCTCCAACGGTTTATGGCAACAAGGTCATATTTTTTCGGAAGAGTCAGGCAAAACTCAGCCGCAACAATTCCTCTTGCGATTGCCTTGCCGATAACGCCCATGGCTGTCCTGATGTGCAGGAGATTTTTCAGTCTGCGGATAATGTCGGCTGCATCGTATTTCACAGACGGACCGCCAAAGAGGAACTTAACATCCTCATCCCTGACTATATCCGACTCAAAGAAATATTTCAGCTCAGCGTTATCCATTTCAAGGAGCGCCCTCTTGAAGCTGTCGATTATGCAGGAAATTGCGCCGATTTCCTTGAAGTAACGCCTCTGATAATTCCAAAGGGTGAAGGTACTCACGGAGCCGGTTTTGATTATCTCCTCAGAGAGCATCTGACCTGCTCTGATGGAATTTGCGATACCACTACCCAGAAGCGGAATGGTCATAAATCCGCTGTCACCCACAAGACAATAGCCCTCGCTGACAAGAACAGATGACTGATAGCGTACGGTTATTGGAGCATATGCGCCACCTCGAATGAGCTTGTCGCCGATGATTGGATTTTCCTTGCGAAGCTCCTGCAAAAGCTGGTCGAACTCCTCTTCCTTGTGTCTTCCGATAAGTCCGATAAGCACCGCTGCATCGTTATCTCTTTCAGTATTGACCCAGGAAATACCCTTTTTGCCCATAAATTTGAGATAGACCTTCCAGATATTCTTTCCCTCGGGTACCGGAACGCCTTCAGCATAGTCAAAGGAGCCGTGCCATGTGGAGAAAATCTCATCCTCATGAGGCTCTGCCGTGATACCGCATACAGAGGGTATTTTTGCTCTGAACGGAGAGAACATACCGGAAGCGTCAATGACTAAATCCGCATATATTTTTTCGCCACCGACAACAACTCCGCACACACGAATTCCATCAAGGATAATATCCTGAACCTCCGTTTCAAAGCAGAATTTCGCACCGGCAGTCTCTGCCTCGTCAATAAGCATTTGAGCGAACTTATCCCTCTCAACGGTCATATCACGGGCGTCCTCGTCCATCCAAATATGCAGGGCGTCCTTCGAATAAGGAGCGATAAAGGAACAGGGAGCGCCCTTGTAACTCTTCTCCGGCACAGAAAGTCCCAAATCCTTGAAAAGCTTCATTTCGATACAGTCCGTCCTGTCGTGGCTGATTCCCTCGTAGGATGACTTCTCATATACGGTAACATTTGCGCCAGCTGCGGCAAGGAGCTTTGCTGCCCGAAGGCCTCCGTGTCCTGCGCCGATAACGATAATATTCTGTGTGAGTTTCATCTTATTTACCTCCATTGACAACCTCATAGCAAAGTGCCGGATTGTCACTCATAATACAGTCCGCTCCGATGTCACGAAGCATCTCCATAGTTTCCTCATCGTTGATTGTCCAGTACTGAACGGCTATGTTGTTTTCGTGGGCGTAGTTGACGAGCCTGGATGTGCCCAAATGTACCACAAATTGATTTGCGGGAATTTGCAACGCCTTGAATTTATAATAGCCATCCTCATGGTCTATTCCCAAAAGTGAGCTGAAATAGAACCCCAGAACCTCTTTTATTCCGGCAGAACGGAGCATATCCGGATAATTGTCGTCAATGTACTGGGTGACCTCGCCGTTGAAGGTACCCACAACAGCCTTTTCCAGAAGTCCCAGCTCCTTGAGAGTTGAATACAGAATGTCGGCGGACTCATAGCCCAGCTCATCGCCGTTCTTGATTTCGATGATATAGGAGAAGTCGCCGTTGCTCTGAAGATAGGTCAAAACATCCCGAAGGCTTGCCACACGCAAATCATCCGGCACATCGTCGCCACGAAGTCCTTTGTAAGGAGTGGAGCCGTCAGCTGTAGTGAAGGTCTCTCCCAGATTTATCGAACGAAGTTCCTCATAGGTGTAATCCTCCGGCTTAATGTCGGTAGTGCCGAATATTTCGCAGGCGTCACTTGTGCGGTCGAAGGTATCATCATGAAGAATAATGAGCTCCTTGTTCTTTGTAATATGAAGGTCAAACTCGAAAATATCCGTCTTGAAATCCTCGGATTCTATATTGCCCTTGAATGCCATCATGGTATTCTCTGGGAAGATTTCACCACCACTTCTGTGGGCGGAAACCATGGTCTTGCCAAGCTCTGTGATATAGGGATTGTCGGATGTGAAATCCTCAAGAGGCTCGTCGTTCCAGTCACGGGTCATGACGAACAAAAGTCCCAAAGCCAGCACCAAAATCACCGCTACGATGATGAGAATTGTTTTAATTACCGGATGTTTTTTCATTGTTTTTCACTCCTGCTTTTTTATGAATAAATCTGACTGTAATAAGTCCTGCAATCGGGAATATGACGAACATGAGCATGGCAGCTTTCATACCGATACTGTCCGTAGTAAGCATTGTTTTTTCTGCAAGCTGACAGGCAAATTCTGACACAGAAATTTTGTCCGTAATAATGCCCATAAGCTGGGGCGCAATCGCTGCTCCCAAATCACCGCCTGCCGCCATAAATGCGTAAACCACAACTCCGCAGCCAGGATAGAGATTTTCAATCCAGATGAGTGTGCCGGGCCAGAGCATAGACACGCAAAGTCCTGCAAAAATACAGGCAATGAAACTTACAGCAGAGGACTGGGAAATTCCAGCGGCAAGGTAGGCAATCAGGGAGCCAGCAAAGCTCAGGGTCATAATCCTCTTTATATTTCCACCCTTGAAGCCGTATATCGTCCTTGAAACGCCCAGGCATACGGCGAAGAGTCCGTAGCAGGCTATGTCCACCACAAATCTCGACAGACCGCTGACATTTTCTATAAAGCCGGGCACCCATTGGGACATAGTATTTTCCGTGGCAGAGCCTAAGAAAATACAGAGCATAAACATAAGTATTGCCGACACGGGCGTACCGTTGGTATTACTCTTGTCCGAGCCTGTTCCCGGCGACAAATCCGGCATCCTGCCCAATGAAAACAGCAGAGCGGAGATAATCGGGAATATCGCCCAAAACAGGGCAAGATATGACCAGCTATCCGTACCGAAGAGCTTGATGTACAACGAGCTTACCAGCACAACGAGAGTCACGCCCCAGGCATATACTGAGTGCAAAAGGCTCATCTCCATATCCGGATTTTTCATTGGCAGAGCCGCAATCGTTGGACTTATCAAAACCTCGCTAAGACCTGCAGCAAAGGAGAATATCACCGTACCCACAACTATCCAGAAGTAGGCATTGTCCGGAAAAAATTTCGGCATCAGTGCATACAGAGCCGTACCCACAAAAGTGATAATCGGCGTAATCTTAACCGTCCTTGCAAGGTTGAATTTTTGGGGAAAGAATGAGAATATCAGGTCGATTATGAGCTGTGATACAAAATTGAACACCGCCAACAGACCTAATTTTGTGTATGAAATCCCGTAGAGCTGGTGGAAGGTGGTGAAAAGCATTGGAGAAATCGTTATTACCGCCGCCTGGGAAATATATGTGCAATAACAGGCGTATTTTGTGAGCTTGAATTTTTTGTCCATATTATTTTCCTGCTCGGAGCCTTTCTATCTTGTCCCGAAGGTACGCAGCGTGCTCAAATTCCAGTATTTTAGCAGCTTCCTTCATCTGTCTTGTAAGCTCGACTATCATTGTCTCTCTCTCGGCTCTTGACATTCTACGAAGCATCTTTGTATCCTCATCCACCGTAGTCTTGGAGGAAATTTCAAGAACATCACGGACATCCTTGATAATTGTCTTTGGCACAATCCCGTGAGCCGTATTGTAATCCATCTGTTTTTTTCGTCTGCGGTTTGTCTCGGTTATGCACTTTTCCATGGCATCCGTAACCTCGTCGGCGTACATAATTACCTGTCCGCCTGAGTTTCGGGCAGCGCGTCCAACGGTCTGAATGAGGGATGTTTCACTACGCAGGAAGCCCTGCTTGTCCGCATCGAGAATACACACAAGGCTTACTTCGGGAATATCCAGACCTTCACGCAGAAGGTTTATTCCCACCAACACATCGTATTCGCCCAGTCGCAAATCCCGAATTATCTCCATTCTCTCGATTGTATCTATGTCGTAGTGCATATACTGCACCTTGATTCCGAAATTGGTGAGATAATCCGTCAAATCCTCCGCCATTTTGCGGGTGAGAGTGGTGATAAGCACACGCTCCTTTTTCTCCACACGAAGGTTAATTTCGCTAATTATATCGTCAATTTGACCATCGGTTGGTCTTACGAATATCTCCGGGTCCACAAGTCCTGTGGGTCTGATTACCTGCTCCGCAATATTGCCGGCAATACCTCGCTCGTACTTTGCCGGAGTTGCGCTGACAAATATCCTCTGATGAGTCTTTGAGAGAAATTCATCGAACACAAGAGGACGGTTGTCATAAGCCGAGGGCAGACGGAAACCGAAGTTTATCAGGTTGTCCTTTCTCGATTTGTCACCGCCGTACATTGCGCCCACCTGAGGAATGGTCACATGGGATTCATCCACGAAAAGTATGAAGTCATCCGGGAAATAATCGATGAGAGTAAATGGTGCGCTACCCGGAGCTCTGCCACTCATCACCCGGGAGTAATTCTCCACGCCTTTACAAAAGCCGGTCTCACGAAGCATCTCCATATCGTAGGTTGTCCGTTCACGAATCCTCTGCGCCTCAATGAGCTTGCCCTGTGAAGTGAACTCCTCCGCCCTTTGGTACATCTCTTCCATAATTTCGTTTATGGCTCTATCCAGCTTGTCCGGTGACACAACATAATGGGACGCAGGATAAATCGCCACATGGGAAAGATTATTGAGTACCTGTCCGGTAAGCGGATTGAACTCTGAAATCTTGTCAATTTCATCCCCGAAAAATTCTACTCTTATTGCGGTATCGTTGGTGTAAACAGGGAAAATTTCCACCACATCGCCTCTCACTCGAAAGGTGTTTCGTATGAAGTTTATGTCATTCCTGTCGTACTGAATTTCAACCAGCTTTGCAAGTAAATCGTCACGATTTTTTTCCATTCCGGTACGAAGCGAAATCACCATACTGCGGTAGTCAATCGGGTCGCCCAGAGAGTAAATGCAGGACACTGAAGCTACGATTATGACATCACGCCTCTCGGACAAAGCCGAGGTCGCCGAGTGCCTGAGACGGTCGATTTCATCATTGACCGCCGAATCCTTCTCAATGTAGGTGTCCGTTGTGGGAATATATGCCTCAGGCTGGTAGTAATCATAATAGGACACAAAATACTCAACCGCATTTTCGGGAAAGTATTCCTTAAATTCCGAACAGAGCTGAGCCGCAAGGGTCTTATTATGGGCAAGCACCAATGTAGGACGGTTGACTCTCTCGATGATGTTCGCCATGGTGAAGGTCTTACCAGAGCCGGTAACCCCAAGTAGCACCTGATTTTCAATTCCCGATTGAAGTCCAGAAACCAAGGACTCTATCGCCTCCGGCTGATCTCCCGTTGGCGCATATTTAGATACAAGCTTAAATTTATCCATAATTTTTATTGTATCACATTTTCTCTATAATTGCAAGTACTTATCTAAAAAAATTTCATAGCAAAATCCCGTAGCGAACATATAAATGCACGCCCCTTGGGGGAGAGGGCCATTCGTAGAATGGCGAGGGGGGTTCTTCCTTCAAATCTCCGAATAAACTCCCGTAACCCACCGCACGCCCCCTGAAAGGGGGAGAGGGCCATTCGTAGAATGGCGAGGGGGTCAGCTACTGGCGGAGCGGACTATCGCACGCCCCAGAATAAATCGGCGTAGCGGAGTAACGCACGCCCCCTGAAAGGGGGAGAGGGCCAGCTTGCTGGCGAGGGGGTCGGC
>R06__coassemble_602_pt1 | contig 13047 bp, 11 predicted proteins | sample R06__metabat2_low_PE_028 | metagenome-assembled genome bin R06 | reverse complement strand
TGCTACGCAAAGGTAAAAGGTAAGAGGTATTTGCATCGGTCAGAATATTTCCTATTTCCTATTTATAAATAGGCATTAGAGCTAACGCACAATTTTATTTTTTTGCAAGCTCAAAATTCACCTTGTTGCGTAAATTCAATAGCCAGTGACTGTCCTGCGGAAATTTATTGTAATCAATGTCATGTGGCAGAAGCTCCATTGTATTGTGCCTGCCGATTTTTTTCTCAAGGAGCAAAAGCGCCTCATAATCGCCTACAAAATCACGCATCTGTTTGAGTCTGATGGAGGCATAGGGCTGCATATTTTTGCCGGGATACACCACAAAGCCGTCGCCTGCCGGCAAATCTCCGCCTGCGGTATTTTCTGTATACGGGTCAAGATATTTTTTTGAACCGGTGGAATACCAGAAATTATAGCCCCAATGGAGGAATGCGGTCTGTCCGTGGCGATACATAACCGCTCCCAGGACTCTCGCTCTGACAGAGGGCATAAATATAAACCTGTTTATGAAGCCGTCGCCATTGGGACCACAACAGTAATAGACCCATTTTTCACATTCCGTGCGGTCGAAATCGTGAACTGAGCCCTCGCCGGGAACAGGAATTTCCACCAGATGCTTTTCGTAGTATTCATAGCGAGAGAGAGCATCGATGTGTTTATAACGATTGAGCAACGGCAGAAGCATTCTGTGGGCTCGCATATAACTGTTCATATCATTTTCGCCAGGCTCGTCAGACACATGGAAATACACCCTGTCGGCAAGTCCGTTTTCCTTTATAAAACCGTTGAACGCCGGAATAAATTGCAGCATAAAGCTACGGTATGCAATTCCGGATGCCTTTGTATCCCAGCCGAAGAGCTGAGTGTATTTGCCGTCCACCGTCGCCATAATCTTTGGCGCCGCCTTTGCTCCCCATTGGGTGAACAGGTGGGACATTTCAAGGTACTCAATACCGTATTTATCGCAAAGACTCACCCATTGCAGGAGTTTGTTGAAGCAGAAGGTGTACTTATTTCCGGACTTTGCCACATCCACGAGCTGAACAGTTGGTCTTTCACCGCCAACCTCCGTATCAAGTGGCGGAGTGAAGAGCGGAGTGAGAATCATATTCATACCGTGACGGGCTGCCATACTCATATAATTTTCAATGAGAGTCCAATGCTCCGGCGAAAAAACGGGAACATTATACTGTGTGGCAAGGCAGTCACAATGGAACCAGTTGGTGTATTTTAAGGTCTGTTTGGGCTTTTCACAGTCGTAAACGGTGATTTTCGCCTTTTCATTTATAATATTATCAAGGCAGAGATCTATCTCAAAATCTCCGGCATTTTCGGAGGTAATATCAATCCATATTGAATTGTAGCCCTCGTGTTTGATTTCGAAGCTGTCATCAAAGGGAACCAGTACATCGGGATAGAATCCCGGCTCGCCGTCTTTCAGGAGGAAATCATCGTCCTCCTTTCCCTGTTTTGTATCAATCGGCACATATTCCACCGAGAATTTCTCAATTTGCAAATCATTCGAAGCGGATATATTCAGAGTATGTACTCCGGCAGCCGCCTCGAACACAAATTGAAACGAAGCCGTCTCACCTTTAAGAGTTGTGATACGGATATTTTCGGGAACCGGACATTCATCCGGAAAAATTTTTGCAAGAGATGATGCAATCATTACGCCGCCGCCTTATTTATTGCAAGCATTTTGGTAAGGTTAGTCATAAGTGTACGAAGCATATTGTAAAGCATTTCAACGAGCTGTTTTATGCCTGCCAAATCCAAAATTTCAGCAAAGGTCTCGTTGTATTCGTCCTCAAAGGCGGTGGAGAAATGGGTATTCACCTGGGGATTTTCGGTATCGTATTCCACATTTTCGCCGTTCATAACCTTGAAATCGAAGGTTCTTGTGCCAAGAGGAGTAGGACTGCCTAAAAGTGAGTAGTTCACGGTGACCTCGATATTTTTGAGGCTACCCTCTGGAATGCTTCCAAGAATGTCAAACTCACCGGAAGATTTTGTTCCAAGGGTTGTGAATGCCGGGATTTTCACGATGAAATCTGCGCCCTTTACCTCAACAGACAGAACCCGCATCTTGTATTTGCTGGAAAGATTTTCGATGACGAGCTTGTCGCTGTCCGCCGTCAGGTAGCCCTCGGAGGAGCTGTTGAAGGTTGCATAGACGGAGTATGCCTTATTTGTGCTGACATGGAACTGGGGATAATCAGCATCGGAATAAACATTCTCCAGCTGTCCGAAAATGAGTTTGAGATAGAGTGCATCGGTATACTTATCGTTCAGCTCCATACCGTGGAAAAAGCCGTCAACAAGCCATGTATTGTCGGGCAGGTAGCCGTAGGACATATCCACACACATATCGGGAGACACATGGTCGTGCTCCGGATTTGTACAAACGGTTCCAGTGGAGGTATAGCCGTCATTGAAACGGTAGCCCCAGTCGGCACAAAGAGCTCCCGTGGAGGCATTCGTAGTGATGATTGCATCGGAATTGCAGTCATAGCCCGCAACGGAATGAATGTTGTAGCCTGCAAGAATGGAGATTGTCACGCCCTCGTTCTGAAGCTCATGGAATCTTGCCGAATTAGTGGGCATAATCTCATAGTGCATTCTGTCGGATGTGGCGATGAGTCCCGCATTTTCAACTGGATCAAGAAGTCTTGACTTATACTCCTCGTAAAGCTCCGTGGGAACGAAATCCCAAAGACTTCCCCAGTAAAGGAGAATGTCGTAAATATAGGGTACAAGCTCATCGATAAGGTCATCAAGGAAGCCCAGCTTCTCCGCCTGAACCAGCCAGTTGTAGTCCTCTTCAAGGATAAGACCGTTTTCGATGAAGTAGATGAGTGTCTTTTCGTCAAGCTCAATATGAGGCGCAAAGGCATCCGCTGCAAGAGCCGCACCGCCGATTGCCGGAACTATCATCAGAACATTGTCAAGCTTGTCGCCGCTGCCATACTGATTTAAGTAGGTAGCCACAACCTGTCCACCGTGACTTATGGCGCAGATGCTGACCTTGTCCTTGCCGGTGTATTCAAGCACGGCGTTCACAAGGCTGTTGAGGTTCTTTGCACACTGCTCGGCTCCCATACGGAAATCGCAGTGAAGATAGAATATGTTTTCAAGTCCGCAAATATCCGCAATTTCACCTACAACAACGGACTCTGGACGCATATCCTCAGCTTCGTTGTCATAGAGCCACTGTGCGTTGCATTTTTCTACATCGCACCAGTCGGGTCCCACATAGGCATTACGGATTTTGTAGGTACTACTGCCGTCTGGCTCGCAGGTGAGGTTACCGAGAATTCCAGGAAGCTCCTCACCAATTGTGGACGCAAGATAGGACGGATCGGTCAATACCCATGAGCCGATGCCCTTTGCAAGCTCGGCGGATTTAGACAGAACAAGCCCGAGAATTGCTTCAAAGTCGAGTCCCCAGATTTGCTCCGTACTGCCGTCCTCGTTCTCCAAAAACAGCGGTGAACTGGAATATCCGGCAACCATAATTATGGGATTGCCGTCCCAGATTTCCTCATCCGCAGATACGCACAGAGTAAATGCTGACAGGGATAAAATCAGTGATAAAAGTATGCAGATTATTTTTTTCATTTATATTTTCTCCTATAAATTGAGTCGTCCTGGCGCAAAGTCATGCTATCGCAAAGTCATGCTATCGCAAAGAAAAAGTGAAATTTTTTTGAGATAACTACTTGACAAATCAAAGCAAATATGATATTATATAGGCAAGCGATTTGATTATAGAGTCGGTTCCGAAAGTCTATCGGTCAGAATATCTCCTATTTCCTATTTCCTATTTCCTATTTCCTATTTGAAATTCCTATTTCCTATTTGAAATTCCTATCTCCTACCTCTCCTTATCAATTCCCTTTACAAGCAATATTACCACGGGAATGATAGCGACAAGTCCGACAATAGCGGCAGCGGTGAACATAGACGCCGTAGGAACAGTCTGCGCAACGCCGTATTCGTTGATGTAGGTTGCATCGGAGAGTCTGCAAGCGTAGTCACCGATTTTCGGGCCTACAAACATCGGGATAAGCACGAAGAATATCATTCTCACGCCCTGGAAGAGTCCGACCTTATCGGTGGGCGTATAATCACGAACCGCTGCGCTGAAGATTATACCCAGCAGACCGTATCCGCAAAGTGTGGGAATTGCGGCGATGAGAGCCGGAAGAAGAGAGCTTGCCTGTCCCATGGCAAAAAGTCCTGCGATGAACAGCACCAGGGACACAATCATAAACACCCTCTTGCCCAGCTTGTCAATAAGTCTGCCCAGGAAAATCAAGCCCACCACAACGCCAACTATGGCAACTCCGGCAATTGCAAAGTGATAAATTTTCAGATTAGCAAGCATATCCAGGGAGAAGCCCAGTCTATGTTCCAGGTAGATAAGTATATACGGGAAGAACACCTGCACCGCCACGGAATACACACACATTGCGGTAAGCACGATGTAGAGCTTGCTGTTTGCCTTGATGACAGACGGACGAAAACCGTAGATGAGGTTTTTGAAGTACTCCTTTGCGGATTCCTTTTCGCCATGCTCTGTTTCAGTGAGAGTGAACATACCGATAATTCCGCAGACCACAACTGTGCCGCCCAGAAGCATAAAGAAGGTGGAATATCCGATGCCGTCCACAAGGGCGCCAAGTCCCAGAACCACGCCTGTTGCGGCTATGGGAAGTATAGTCAGAATGCTTTCGATGGTGGCTCTGTTGGATGTATCGCTGACCTCCGTCACATAGGCGTTGAAGGCTGAATCGTTGGCTGTGGAGCCCATAAAGGTCATAACGCAGTCCATCACAATGACGGTCATAACCGTTGTACCCAGGATTTTTACCTCATCGGAAAGTCCGAAAAGCAGAGCAACGTTATCCCTTGTGATGAAGCCGAATGCCGCCGTAACAATGCCCCAGAGGATGTATCCAATTCCGATAAATGCCTTGCGTTTGTGCATATTGTCGGAGAGATTTCCCATCACGAAGGTGGTAAGAACCGCCGTAATCGCAGACCAGGAAACCATTTTTGAGATTGCGGTCATTACGGACATTGAACCATCAATTGCCGTTTGAGAAACACCGCTGTACACGGAGTTATACAGAAATGTGTTGAAATACATATTCTCCACATTCCATGCGATTTGTCCGATAAATCCGAACATAATGAGGTTGAACCACACTCGTCCGGGCAAAATTTTATTTTTACTCATATCCTCACCTCAGCCATGATAGAGCTTTTTCGTCTGATAGACTGGCTCACTCGTCAGATGTATACCCAGCTTACGGAAGACATCCTCGTCCACCTGTGACAGTATGACCGTGGAATGCGCCTCGCAACCAGCAAGCTTACTTAATTGATTAAGGGCAAGACGAGCATTTGAATCTGTATTTGCGCAGACGGTCAACGCCACAAGAAGCTCATCAAGGTGAAGTCTTGGGTTGTTGTTGCGGAGAATTTCCACTTTAAGCCTCTGTACTGGCTCGATGACATCTCGGGATATAAGCTCCATCTCGTCCGGCACGCCTGCAAGAGTTTTTATGGAGTTGAGAAGCATTGCGGAGGAGGCGCCCAAAAGCTTGGTGGTCTTTCCGCAGATTATTCTGCCGTCGGGAAGCTGAAGTGCCACCGCCGGCTGATCTCCGGTATCCACACTCTTTTTGTTTGCCGCAGCAACAACAGGTCTATCTCCAATGGATATACCGCATTTTTTCATGAGAAGCTCGATTTTTGCGGCGGTTTCCTCTTTTTCGATTCCTTTTTTGATGTCGCAAAGGGCATTGTAATACCTGCGGATTATCTCATCCTCGGCTGCCTTGCGTACAGCAATGTCGTCCGCTATGCAGGAACCTGCCATATTTACGCCCATATCCGTAGGCGATTTATAGGGACTTTCACCTGAAATCTGCTTAAAAATCGCATTCAGAACCGGGAAAATTTCCACATCACGATTGTAATTTACGGTAGTCTTGCCGTATGCCTCCAAATGCCACGGGTCAATCATATTCACATCGTTAAGATCCGCCGTTGCCGCCTCGTAGGCAAGGTTAACCGGATGATTAAGCGGTAAATTCCAGATTGGGAAGGTCTCAAATTTTGCATAGCCAGCCTTTATGCCCCGTTTATGCTCGTGATAGAGCTGAGAAAGACAGGTCGCCATCTTTCCGCTGCCAGGACCGGGAGCCGTCACCACCACCAATGGACGTGTTGTTTCTATGTACTCATTCCTACCTAAGCCATCGTCGCTGACAATTCGGTCAACATCCACCGGATATCCGGGAATGCTATAGTGCAGGAACACCTTGACGCCCAGTTTTTCCAGCTTTTCCTTGAATGCAATGGTTTGGGGATTTTCATCATAGCGGGTTATAACCACGCTGCCCACATAGAGGCCGATTTCACGGAATGCGTCAATTAGACGAAGCACATCCATATCATAGGTTATGCCCAAATCACGCCTGATTTTATTCTTTTCGATGTCCGATGAACAGATGACGATGACGATTTCTGCCCTGTCGGAAAGCTTGCGAAGCATAAGAAGCTTGCTGTCCGGCTTAAATCCCGGAAGCACCCGTGATGCGTGAAAATCATCAAAAAGCTTACCGCCGAATTCGAGATAGAGCTTGCCGCCAAAGTCATTGATGCGGTTGCTGATTTGCTCGGATTGCTTTTCTATGTAAAGTTCGTTGTCAAATCCGTGTCTTACCATACTTTTGCTCTCCATATAAAAATTCAAAGTAAGTATACCATAAAATTAACAATTTTGCAACACTTATTTCTATGTAATTTAAGAAAAAATACTTGACAAACAAAATTTTTTAGGTTATAATCAAGACAGATATTTATCACGGAGGTTAATCTGATGAAGAAATTCAATAAAATAATCGCTCTCATCCTTTCACTTATACTCATCGGCTCGGCTACATCCGCCATCGCCCTCGCAACTGACTTGGACAATACTGGTGACGAAGAGGCGATTGTCCTTGATGACAATGAAGAAGATGCTGAGGAGGAGTATTCCATCACTGTCACCTCATGGAAACAGCTTAAATTCGCTCTGATTATCAAGATTATCGACAAGATTTTCAAGTTCTTCCAGGATCTCATCAATGGTGACAAGTCCTTCGATGACATCAAAATTGATTTCTGATTTTAGACAGTACCGCATGATTTTGTGCGGTATTTTTTTGTTTATACAGGCATTGGAAACTAGGTCGGTTACTAGGAGTTTTTGCGGAACATTAGCTCTCGCCGTTCAGTAGCTAAGATAGGATGACTTTGCGTAAGTAAGACTTTCCGCAGGATGACTTAGCGTAAGCGTGAAGCAAGACCTCAACAAAAAGTCAGCTTCCGAAAGTCTACGGAAACCGACAATTTTTTTATTCAGTTGTTTCGTCATCCAGAATTCTCGTAATCATTCGCCGTTTTTTGCGGGTGAGCTGTGCCTCCTGCGTGAATTTACGTTTAAAGGCAGGCACGATTAACGACAGCATTACGGGAATTGCTGCTATTGCCATGCCGACTACTCCGGCAAGAAATCTCATTTATCCTCAGGTACGATTACGCCGTATCCGCCGTCATTACGGCAGTACACAACGGAAATCTCCTCGGTATCTGCGTCACGGAACATATAGAATTTATGTCCCAGCATATTCATCTGAAGAATTGCTTCCTCGATGGTCTCGGGCTTGATTGTGATGGACTTCCGACGAACAATGTCGTATTCGGTCTCCTCGGCAGCCTCAGCAGGCTCACCGGCGATAAGCTCGTCAAAGTTGCCCTGACGCAGCTTCTTTTCGACCTTTGTCTTGTTCTTACGGATTTTTCTTATCAGGGAGTCCACACAAGCATCGAGAGCATCGTTCAGGTTATCCGCCCGTTCCTGTGCACGGAAGATGAGACCGTCTTTTGCAATCGTAATCTCAACAGTCTGGCAGGTTTTTTCAACCGTGGCGGTTACCTTTACATCAATATCGCTACCGAAAAACTTCTCAACCTTGGCGAGCTTTTTCTCCGCCCGCTCCTTGAAGTTCTCTCTCGGTGTACATTTGCGACCGATGATTGTAATGTTCATAAAAACATCCCCTTTGCTATTAACTCGGACGATTTCTCTGTCCTTGTCTGTATTATATCACAGTTTTCATTGTTTGTAAAGAGTTTTTTTATATTTTTTGTAAAAAATTTACAAAAACATAACGGAGCCGTAATTTTTGGCGACTCCGATGTTTTTTAATGGCAGATTTCCAGCTCGATAGGTTCACGGTTCTGGAAAATAAATTTCGTGTTAAAGCCCGCCGCAAGAGCACATTCCTCCGCCTCAAATATGCCGACGCCCAAATCGTGGGCAAAATGAGAATCCGAACCGACGGTGATTTTTTTGCCGCCCAGCTCATGGAAGCGTTTCACCACATCCACCGTAGGACACAGCTCCTTCATTGCGGTTTTAAGACCCTTGGCGTTGATTTCAAGAGCCAGCTCCTTTTCGGCGAGCAAGGAGAGAATTTCATCAATTTTGCCCTTGTACCTGTCGGCGGTGAGATGAATTTGTGACCTCTCGTAAAAATATCTGAACGGATAGGTGAGGTGTCCGAGAGTGTCGAATTTACCCCATTCTATCATCTTTATGATTTCGTCAAAGTAGGCGTTCATCTGTTCATCCGGGTCAATGCCCTCAAAGGTGGGATAGAAATAGAAATCCACGGTATCTGGCAGGTTGTGAATACTACCGATGACCAAATCGTATTTCTGCGCCGAAAGAATTTCATCGGAGGTCTGGGGAGCATAGTGACCTTCGCCCAATTCAATGCCCTTGAGAACGAGAATTTCACCGTTATAGGCATCCTGCGCCTTGCAAATATCAAAATATGACTGGCGTGCCACCATATCATAATGATCACGCTTATAAACATCCGCCTCAACATGATCCGTGAAGGCTATCGCACGAAGTCCTTTTTCCACTGCCGTTTCACAGAGATACATGGTGTTGTGGTTGCCGTCAGGCGAATTGTCCGTATGAGTGTGAATATCGACGAAATTTTTAATATACATCTTAACCTGTCTCCGTCCATTTTAGATAAATATTATACAACAGGATTGCTGAAATTGCAAGTACAAAAAATTTATTTTTTATAATCCAATAAAAGACTTGCAAAACGGGATATTTTTTGATAAAATAAGCTTGGGTGATTTAATGAGTATTACAAAATTTGCAGCCGCAAAAATCAATCTTCTCCTGGATTTGGGTGAAAAATTCGACGACGGCTACCATTCGATTTACACGATTATGCAGAGTGTCGATATCTACGACAAAATTATCTGCGAAAAAACCGATAGCGGAATTGTTCTCGAAAGTCCGCTTGCAAGCGTTCCACTTGACGAAAGGAACACGGCGTACAAGGCGGCAAAGCTGTTTTTTGACTACACGGGAATTACCTCCGGCATAAAAATCACAATAGAAAAAATCATTCCAATGCAGGCAGGAATGGCTGGCGGCTCGGCGGATGCGGCAGGCGTGCTACAGGGTATGAACGAGCTTTTCAGCACAGGACTTTCAATTGATGAGCTCTGCGACATCGGCGTCAAAATCGGCGCAGATGTTCCGTTCTGTATCACCGGCGGCACGAGACTCTGCCAGAACATCGGCGAAGTGCAGGCAAGACTTCCCGACTTTGAGGGCTACTACTTCGTGATTGTGAAGCCAAACAGCTCCGTATCCACCAAGCTTGCGTATAGCACCTACGACGAAAGCGACAGTATCCGACATCCCGACAGAGAATGGATTTTGAAAAAGTTCATCGAGAGAGATTATGACGTATTCTTACGCAACACACTGAATGTGTTCGAACAGGTGGTCCTCGTCCCAGAAAGAGCCGACATAAAGTCGATTTTAAGGCGAAATGGCTCCGTCTGCGAAATGATGAGTGGCTCCGGCTCCGCAATTTTCGGATTGTTCAAAACAAAGTCCGAGGCGTCCGTTGCAGTGCGTGACATAAAAAAACATTACGGTCGAGTCTATCTCGCCGAACCTGTCAAACAGGGCGTGAAATAAGCTACAAATTCACGGCATACGACTAAATATAGTACACAAACAAATAAGCGACAGAAAAATTCCGCCGCTTGTTTTTTAACTTTGTCAATTTTGAATTGATGCATCAGAGAACATAATTAGAAATCATTCTTCCGATTTGTCCAATATCCGTATTACCCTTGAATTCAAATCTTGCGGTATATCCATTGTTAAACATAATAAACAGCTCCGAATCCGGAATTAATTCAGCAAATCCCGGCGTTTGAATGGAGAAATATTGAATTTTGGAATAGGGCATGGAGGCAAAGGACTTTCTTGTCCCGGTAAGTCCCTGTACATCAATAGCGATGATTCTTTTGTTTGTAAAAACAAGCTGGTCACGAAGAGTTTTGAATGCCATAACTGCCACTTCACCATTTATAAGTAGGCCGTTAACCTCCTCCCTGATACCATCAATTGAAATTGGCCTCAGGTTGAATACGGATTCTTTGTTAAAACTGATTGCCATTTTACCCTCCAAATATTTAATATTCTGTATTATTATATAATAAAAAACGGCTTTTGTCAACCATTTGAATGAGTATTTTAAGTCTTGCTACGCAAAGTCTTCCTGCGGAAAGTCTTTATCCACCTGAACGGTCAGACTTGCCTTCCGCAAAAATTCCCAGTACCTGACTATTGCCTAATGCCTAATGTAAAAAACAGCCCCGAAGGACTGTTGCTTTGAAAATATCTAATAGAAATACACAAGTATGGCATCGGACTTTTCGACTATAGTATAATGCTTACCCAGAGTTTCCTCATACTCAAAATCCGCATATTTCTCGTAAACATCTTCCGTGACTAATGAATAAGAGTATCCGAATCTCTCCATTGCCAAATGGATTGAATTCACAGAACGTCCTTCGTACGCATTTGAACTACAGATTATCAAAGAGTAATAATTTAATCCATTTTCCACAAGCTGAATACAGGAAGAATTTTCATCCAAATCATAATACGAACGTATACTTCGCAATAATTTATCGGGTAAAAGCTTATCCCAAACTGAACACCAAAATTTCGAATTAGCTTTAACAATAGGGTGGGAATCACGGGTAAATGTTTCCGGAAATTCAAATTCATCATTATAAAAGGCAATGGGCTTACTATCCGTATCATACACAAGCAAATCCTTCGCCATGTCCTTCAATATATCCGTTTCATATTCATACGCCTCATACCATTCAACGGAATAATTGTTTATGTCCTTGGTTTGATTGAAAAGTAGTATACCGATTATCACATAAACAGGAATTTGCAGATACTTTTTATTTGGAAGTAATGTTGTCACCAATAAAAGAACAAATGATGTGAATACCAAATAAGCCTGCATCTGAGTCCCAGCAGCAAAAACTCCCACCACTAAATCCAGCGAGAATGTGGCTATGACAACTCCAGCGAAAATCAGAACCGGTATGAAATTTTTCTTTTTTATACAATAATAGATAGCTAAAATTATGCAGATAGCGATGCAAGCATCAAAAAACAACCAGAATGGCGAACCTGATGCAACGATGAATAATTTTGAGAAAAGTCCAACAAAAAGCGTTAACACCTGATCAAGTACACCTAATTTATCTGTAAACCAGTAAATATTGGTATTTCCGCCGTACCAGAATTCAAATGTGCCGCAGAAAATCCTGCAAAGAAGCTTCGATATTATGAAATCCATCCCAATCGCTATGGCAAGAATTATCACGCATTTCAGGGCGAATTTGAAAATTTCGGAAAATTTCGTGAATGATCCGTCAATTATGTATTTTATGATGATTATTCCGAAAAGTCCCACAAGGAACACGGCAGCAAAGGATTCATACATATCAACCGCCGGCACAAGGCAGAGCAATGTGAGCAGATAATTCGGTATGGACTCCCTGAAGGACTTGCCCTCAGTGTTGAGGATGAACCACAACGACAAAGGCGTGAGACCATAGGCAAGAGCGATGTGCAACACCGGATATGTGAGCTGATAGGAATGAATCGGACAGGATACGAAGGCAATCGCAAAAATAAGTAATGCCCATGGCTTGATTTTGTGATTAGCTACCCGGTCAAAAAGACATACCCAAATGAGGGCTGCAATGTAAAGTAAAATGCACATTACAGCCGTGTGCCAGAACGGTGAGAAATTCATCCAGTTGGTCAGAAGATGGATTGTCGTCGCCGCCCAGCGTCCTGCCCCGATGAGCAATGTGCCATTGTAATAATCCATGACCAGACTGTCGACGTTGAAAGCACCATACTGCGTCGCATAAAATCCATAGGACAAAACCATCGCAAGTATCGTCAATATGGAGAATAGCTTGTTCCGTTTCAAATAATCAATAAAACTACTCATTGGATTTTTCCTTAAAAAATTATATGAGTATTATATCATATTCAAAAACAAAAAACAAGGAATTTTAGTACATATAAACCAACAAACATAACCCCCCCCCGCAAATTTTTTGGCAATTTTGCATAACTGTATATTTTTGCATCTTCAAACAGATCTTAAATTTTGGACGAAGCTCCCCAGCCGTTCGCACGCCCCCAAATCCCCGAGCGAAGCCTCGTAGCGCATTGCACGCCCCCTTGGGGGAGAGGGCCATTCGCAGAATGGCGAGGGGGGTTCTTCCTTCAAATCCCAGAATAAATTTACTGAACGACTCGCACGCCCCCTGAAAGGGGGAGAGGGCCAAGGTTTACCTTGGCGAGGGGGGGTTCTTCGCTCAAATCCCTGAATAAACTCCCATAACCCACCGCACGCCCCCAAATCCCCGAGCGAAGCCTCGTAGCGCATCGCACGCCCCCTTGGGGGAGAGGGCCATTCGCAGAATGGCGAGGGGGTCGGCAAGCATCGGAACGGATTAATCGCACGCCCCCTGAAAGGGGGAGAGGGCCGCCAAGAACTGAGGCGGCGAGGGGGTCGGCAACCAGCGTAGCGCAATAACGCACGCCCCCAA
>R06__coassemble_599_pt1 | contig 13101 bp, 10 predicted proteins | sample R06__metabat2_low_PE_028 | metagenome-assembled genome bin R06 | reverse complement strand
CCCCTTTCAGGGGGCGTGCGTTATTCCGTTCCGCCAGTTTATTTAGGGGCGTGCGGTGGGTTACGGGACTTCGTTCGGGGGTTTGGAGGCGTGCGATGGGCTACGGGGCTTTGCGTAGCATGACTTTCCGCAGGATGACTTCCCGCAGGATGACTTTGCGAAGCATGACTCTCATATTTATTTTCATTATATCATATGCTGCTTTTGTCACAAAAGCCGGCTTTATTCGTTTTGATTTTGTGCAGGTCTACAATATTTTTTTATTTTGAGATAGGTACTTGACAAATATTCATTATTATTGTATAATTCTCTCACATTCATTGCAAAGTTATGAATAAATATACATTTTGGAGATTTGATTATGAATAAAGCTGACATCAAGAAGGTAGTTCTTGCATATTCAGGCGGACTTGACACATCCATCATCATTCCGTGGCTGAAGGAAAACTATAACAACTGCGAAGTTATCGCTGTATCGGGTAATGTTGGACAGGCGGATGAGCTTGAAGGCCTTGAAGAGAAGGCGCTTAAGACTGGCGCATCGAAGCTCTATGTCCTTGACCTTACGGATGACTATGTTAACAACTACATCATCCCGACCATGAAGGCTGGCGCAGTTTACGAAGACTATCTTCTCGGCACATCTCATGCTCGTCCTTGCATCGCAAAGGGTCTTGTTGAAATCGCCCTCAAGGAAGGCGCAGATGCGATTTGTCACGGTTGCACAGGTAAGGGCAACGATCAGGTTCGTTTCGAGCTTGGTATCAAGCACTTCGCACCGAATATGCCGATTATCGCTCCTTGGCGTGAGTGGGACATCAAGTCCCGTGAAGAGGAAATCGACTACGCAGAGGCTCACAACATTCCTCTGAAAATCAACCGTGAGACCAATTATTCTAAGGATAAGAACCTTTGGCATCTTTCACACGAGGGCCTTGACCTTGAGGACACTGGCAACGAGCCGATGTACGAAAAAGAGGGCTTCCTCGAGATGGGCGTATCTCCCATTCAGGCACCCGATGAGCCGACCTATGTGACTCTTGATTTCGAGCAAGGCGTTCCGGTTGCCATTGATGGCGAAAAGATGAGCGCAAAGAATATCATCTACAAGCTCAATGAATTGGGCGGCAAGAACGGTATCGGCATCATCGACATCGTTGAAAATCGTCTTGTTGGTATGAAGTGCCGTGGCGTTTATGAGACTCCCGGCGGAACAATTCTCTACAAGGCTCATGCGGCTCTGGAATCCATTTGTCTTGACAAGATGGTCATGCATGAAAAGGAGAGAATTGCAATCACATTCGCAGAACTCCTCTATAATGGTCAGTGGTTCACTCCTCTTCGTGAGGCTATCTCCGCTTTTGTTGACAAGACTCAGGAGAAGGTTACCGGCACAGTCAAGCTTAAGCTCTACAAGGGCAACATCATCAAGGCTGGCGTTTGGAGCCCATATTCACTGTACAGCGAGGAAATCGCAACCTTCGGAGAGAGCGACTACGATCAGAAGGATTCCGCTGGATTCATCAACCTCTGGGGACTTCCCATTAAGGTTCAGGCGATGGTTGATGCGAAGCAGAAGTAAGGCATTCGTCGATTACTGGGAATTTATTGCGTGAATTAGTTCCTACCGTTCAGTTAAAAGGCACTAGGCATTAGGCACTAGGCACTAGTAAAGCGGAAATCACTGCGTGATTTGATTATAGCATCCGCTCCGAAAGTCTATTGGTCAAAGCAAACCAATTACCTTTTACCGCTTATCTTTTACCTTTGCATAGCAAAACTTCTATCTTCCAGCACGGAAAATCTTGCCTTACGAAAAAATTCCCGGCAACCTCCTAGTGCCTTATACTACCTGCGACAAATAAAACTCGCTCTGAATTATCTCGCATCGGGCAATCTACAATCAAATCACGCAGTGATTTCCTTAGCACTAATGCCTATTGCCTATTGCCTTATACCATCTGCGACGAATAAAGTTCGCTTATACAAAAAACTCCATTTCGTCACCAACACTTTTCTATTACAAAAAACTAAGGATATATAGCTATGGCTAAAATGTGGGCGGGAAGAACCGCCGGAAATACAGACAAAATAGCGGATGACTTCAACTCATCCGTTCATTTCGATTCCCGTATGTGGCGTCAGGACATCACCGGGAGCATTGCCCATGCCGAAATGCTGGCAAAACAGGGCATAATCTCCTCAGACGATGCCTCGCTTCTCGTATCGGGACTTTCGGAAATTTACGACGACCTCGCCTCAGGAAAGCTTGAAATCGATATGTCGGCAGAGGACATTCACATGTTCGTGGAGCAGGTTCTCACCGAGAGGCTTGGGGATGTGGGCAAAAAACTTCACACAGCCCGGAGTCGCAACGATCAGGTTGCCCTTGATATGCGTCTCTATCTTCGAGACGAAACCGACGAAATCATCGGTCTTGTGAAGGAATTCATCACGGCGCTCACCGACAAGGCGGAGGAGTACAAAACCGCAATTATGCCGGGCTACACCCACCTCCAACGGGCGCAACCCATCGTATTCGGACATCAGCTCATGGCGTATTCTATGATGCTCCTGCGAGACATTGACCGTCTGACGGACACCCGCAAGCGTATAAACGTGTCGCCAATCGGTTGCTGTGCGCTTGCCGGAACAACCTATGACACGGACAGAATTTTTGAGGCGGAAAAGCTTGGCTTCGACTCGGTAGCGCTCAACAGTCTTGACGGCGTATCCGACCGAGATTTTGTGGCAGAAATGCTATTCGATATGGCAATACTTTGTATGCACCTGTCACGACTGTCCGAGGAGATTATACTCTGGTCAAGCTGGGAGTTCAAATTCGTTGAGCTGTCAGATGCCTACACAACTGGCTCATCCATAATGCCACAGAAAAAAAATTCCGATATGGCGGAGCTCATCAGAGGCAAAACAGGTCGAGTTTACGGCGAACTGATGGGTATTCTCGTCACCCTAAAGGGTCTGCCACTTGCATATAATAAGGATATGCAGGAGGACAAGGAGGGCATATACGACGCAATCGACACAGTTAAAATGTGCTTGAAAGTGGGCTGCGGAATGATTTCCACCATGAAGGCGCTGCCTGAAAATATGCTCATCGCAGCAAAACGAGGCTTCATCAACGCCACGGATTTGGCGGATTACCTTGTGAAAAAGGGTATGCCGTTCCGTTCGGCGTACAAAATCTCCGGTACCATCGTCGCATATTGCATTGACAACGGACTCGTGCTGGAGGATGTTCCGATTGAGAAATATCGTGAATATTCCGAACTTTTCGACGAGGATATGTATGCTGAAATCAGCCTGGAAGCATGTACCCAAAAGCGGACTTCCCTCGGTGGCACCTCAACAAAATCTGTGGAGAGTCAGATTGCGTACGTCAGAGGAATTATTGGGGATACGAAAAGATAATGTTACGGCACTAGGCATTAGGCAGGGCACTAGGCACTAGTAATGCGGAAATCGCTTTGCGATTTGATTATAGCGTCCGCTCCGTAGGATACTTTGCGATAGCATGACTTTGCGTCAGCAAGACATTGCGTCAGCATGACTTTGCGACAGCATGACTTTGCGCCAGCATGACTTTGCGACAGCATGACTTTGCGACGGCAAGACTTTGCGATAGCAAAACTTTGCGACAGCATGACTTTGCGACAGCATGACTTTGCGATAGCATGACTTTGCGCCAGCATGACTTTGCGATAGCAAGACTTTGCGACGGCAAGACTTTGCGATAGCAAGACTTTGCGACAGCATGACTTTGCGACAGCAAGACCTCCTTGTCTTCCGCAAAAATTCACGGTAACATTCAAATATCAAAGACTTATGAAAATTTTCATTGACGGCAGCGCTGGAACAACCGGTCTGCGTATATTCGAAAGAATCGAAAACCGTCCCGATGCCACACTCATTCGGCTTCCCGAGGAGCTTCGCAAGGACATTTCAGCCCGTGCCGAGGCGATAAATTCGGCGGACATCGTCTTTCTGTGTCTCCCGGATGTGGCGGCAATCGAGGCGGTATCCCTGGTCAAAAACGACAACACGGTGATTATCGACACATCCACTGCCCACAGAACAAATCCCCACTGGGTCTACGGTTTCCCGGAAATCGGACATCGTGACGAGATAAAAAATTCAACGAGAATTGCAAATCCCGGATGCCACGCCAGCGGTTTTATCGCCCTGGTAAAGCCTTTGGTTGATGCCGGGATTGTTCCGACGGAAAGCCTTTTGTCAGCGTACTCGCTCACAGGCTACTCCGGTGGCGGAAAGAAAATGATTGCGGACTACGAGGGTGAAAATCGGGATGAATTACTAAATTCGCCTCGCATGTACGGTCTCTCCCAGACTCACAAGCACATACCGGAAATGGTGGCTCAGACGAGACTGAACAATTCTCCGGTATTCTGTCCAGTTGTAGGCGATTTTTACAGCGGAATGCAGGTTACCGTGCCACTTTTCGCTTCACAAATTCACGGCAATTTGGAAGATATTAAGAATGTGTACAGGAATTTGTACACCTCCCGGATTGTGCATTTCGACGAAGACGGCGACGAGACAGGATTTACATCCACCACAAAATATGCCGGTCGTGACGATATGGGAATTTCCGTTTTCGGTAACGAGGACAGAATTTTGCTGGTGGCAAGGTACGACAACCTGGGCAAAGGCGCAAGCGGAGCCGCAATTCAAAATATGAATGTGGTTTTGGGAGTGCCGGAAACAACGGGACTGGTGACGAAGTAGAAGTCTTCCTTCACGTTACGCTAAATCATGCTACGCAAAGTCATGCTATCGCAAAGTCATCCTGCGGAAAGTCATGCTACGCAAAGTCATCCTGCGGAAAATCATGCTGGCGCAAAGTCAAAAGAAAGGCAGAGCATTAGGCACTAGTAAAGCGGAAATCGCAAGCGATTTGATTATAGCGACCGTTCCGAAAGTCTAACGGTCAGAATATTTCCTATTTCCTATTTATAAATCCCTATTTCCTATTTATAAATTCCTCTCTCCTACCTCCTATCTATACATTGGTGTTTTTTATGATTGATTTTATTCCCGGCGGAGTTTGTGCCGCCAAAGGCTTTTCTGCAAACGGTATTCATTGCGGTATTCGCAAAAACAGGACAAAGCGTGATCTTGCTTTGATTTACAGCGAGAGACTTTGTTCCGCTGCGGCGGTCTACACCACAAACCTGGTCAAGGGCGCACCGCTGACGGTTACAAAATCCCACATTTCCGATGGACTCGCCCAGGCGATAATCTGCAACAGCGGAAACGCCAACACCTGCAACAGCGACGGTATCGAAATTGCCGAAAAAATGAGCGAGCTTCTGGCAAAGGAGCTTTGTATGAAGACCTCCGATGTTGTGGTCGCATCCACCGGAGTAATTGGTCAGAAGCTGGACATCACGCCCATTGCAGAGGGTATTCCTTCCCTTGTTGCCGGTCTTGACGAAAACGGCGGAGAGGCTGCTGCGGAAGCGATAATGACCACCGATACCATCAAAAAAGAGGTGGCAGTGGAATTCAAACTGGGTGGTAAGGTCTGTCATTTGGGCGGAATTGCAAAGGGTAGCGGAATGATTCATCCCAACATGGCAACCATGCTGGTGTTCATCACTACGGATGTTGCAATTTCCAGCGAAATGTTATCCAGGGCTCTCTCCGGCGACATTGCGAACACCTTCAATATGGTCAGCGTGGACGGTGATACATCCACAAATGATATGGTAACGGTGCTGGCGAATGGTCTTGCGGAAAACGAGGAAATCACCTCGGAGGGCGATGACTTCAACACCTTTATGAGGGCTCTCAACTCCGTGACGGTGGCTTTGTGCAGGCTCATTGCAGGCGATGGTGAAGGCGCTACAAAGCTTCTTGAATGCCGTGTTTCCGGCGCAAAGGATGAAAAAAACGCAAAAATCGTTGCAAAGAGTGTAATTTGTTCGAGCCTTCTCAAGGCGGCAATGTTCGGAGCAGATGCAAACTGGGGCAGAGTTCTCTGCGCAATCGGTTACAGCGGAGCAGACACGGATGTGAACAAAATCGATGTATCATTCCGCTCCGTCAAGGGCGAAATTCTCGTATGTAAGGACGGCGCAGGTGTGGATTTCAGCGAGGAGCTCGCAAAGGAAATTCTGCTGGAAAAAGAGATTGAAATTCTCATAAAGCTGGGTGACGGAAATTCATCCGCAACCGCTTGGGGCTGCGACCTGACCTACGATTATGTAAAAATAAACGGAGATTACAGAACATAATGAATACCTTTACAAATGCCGACAGAGCGGAAGTTTTGACCGAGGCTCTTCCCTATATCAAGCAGTACAACGGGAAAATCGTCGTCGTAAAATACGGCGGAAATGCCATGATTAATGAGGCTCTTAAGGAACAGGTCATGGAGGACATCGTGCTTCTGACGCTCATCGGCGTAAAGGTGGTGCTTGTCCACGGTGGCGGACCGGAAATCAGCGAAACCATGCAGAAGCTGGGCAAAAAGGCGGAGTTCGTGGACGGTCTTCGGGTTACGGACAAGGAGACCATGGACATCGTTCAGATGGTTCTCACCGGCAAAATCAACAAGACTCTTGTCAACCTCATCACAATGAAAGGTGGCAAGGCAATGGGAATTTCCGGTATGGATTCCCGGCTCATTCAGGCAAAAATTAAGGACGAGCGTCTGGGCTTTGTGGGTGAAATTACAAAGGTTCACGCAAAGCCGATTCTTGACCTGCTGGACAAGGGCTATATCCCGATTATCGCCACCATCGGTTGTGACAAAAACGGTAACGCCTACAACATCAACGGCGACACAGCGGCGGCTCACATTGCCGGAGCATTGGGCGCAGAGAGGCTCTTTATGATGACCGACATCGCCGGAATTCTCCGTGATAAGGACGATCCGTCGACACTCATCCCGAAAATCACAATCGATGAGGCAAAGACGCTCTTTGACACAGGCGTAATATCCGGAGGAATGATTCCCAAGGTCACTTGTTGCATCGATGCAATCAACAAAGGTGTGGAAAATGTCATTATTATGGACGGCACGATTCCACACTCAATTCTTATGGAAATCCTGACCGACGAGGGCGCCGGCACAATGGTAAGCAGGTAGAGTATGACTATAACCGAACTTGACAAAAAATATGTTGCGGCGACCTACAACCGCTTTCCCGTGGAGCTTTCTCACGGCAAGGGCAGTATTGTTTACGGCACCGACGGCAAAAAATACATCGATTTAGGCTCCGGCATTGCGGTGACCTCATTCGGCATTGCGGACGATGAGTGGCAGTCGGCTGTGACGAAACAGCTCTCCACACTTCAGCACACTTCAAATCTCTACTACACCGAGCCTTGTGTACGTTTGGCGGAAATGCTCTGCGAGAAAACTGGTATGAGCAAGGTATTTTTCGGAAACTCCGGGGCGGAGGCAAACGAATGCGCAATCAAGGTGGCAAGAAAGTATTCCGCCGAAAAAAAGGGCATCGACTGCAATGTGATTATGACCTTGAAGGATAGCTTCCACGGACGTACCCTCACCACTCTCGCAGCCACCGGTCAGGAGCATTATCATCAGCTTTACACACCTCTGACTCCCGGATTTGTCCATGCGGACAAGAATATCGAGTCGGTGAAAAAGCTTGCGACAGAAAACAAAATCGCTGGCATTATGATGGAATGTATCCAAGGCGAGGGCGGTGTATTGCCCTTGGCGGAGGATTTTGTCCGTGATACCGCAAAATTCGCAAAGGAAAACGACATTCCGCTTATCATTGATGAGGTTCAGACTGGCAACGGCAGAACAGGAAAGCTGTACGCATATATGAACTACGGCATTGAGCCGGATATTGTGAGTACCGCAAAGGGCATAGGCGGAGGACTGCCTCTGGGAGTCTGTATGCTGGGCGAAAAGGTCAAAGATGTGTTCGGATTCGGCGACCACGGAAGTACCTTCGGCGGAAACCCTGTGTGCTGTGCCGGCGCTATCAGTATTCTCTCCCGAATTGACGACGACCTGCTGGAGGATGTTCGCAAAAAAGGCGATTTAATCAGACAAAGACTGGGCGGACTTGACGGCGTGGAGGAAATCTCCGGCATGGGTCTTATGATTGGCATTAAGACGAAAAAGCCCGCAGGCGATGTGGTGAAGGAGTGCATCGAAAATGGCGTACTCTGCCTCACTGCGAAGGATAAGGTCAGACTTTTACCGGCGCTGAATATCCCAGAGGATATGCTGTCGGATGCCTTGGATGTTATTGCCAAGGTTGTGGACTGAGTTTAGCTTCACAAAGCATGACTTAGCGTAAGCGTGACAGCATGACTTTGCCTTCGCAGGACTCTCGACATTTAAGGAGCTTATACTTATGGCTATATCATTTTTGAAATTACTTGACTTTACGCCGGAGGAAATCCTCGGTTACATCAATTTAGCGGCGGAGCTTAAACAAAAGAAAAAGGATGGCATTCCGCATCGGCTTTGCGAGGGCAAAAATGTCGCTCTGATTTTTGAAAAAACAAGCACTCGTACCCGTTGCTCATTCGAGGTTGCGGCGGCGGATTTGGGTATGCATCCGGTCTATCTCGACCCGAAATCCTCCCAAATCGGAAAAAAAGAGAGCATCGCCGACACAGCCCGTGTTCTGGGACGTATGTTCGACGGCATTGAGTACCGTGGTTACGGTCAGGAAATCGTGGAAAAGCTGGCTGAATATTCCGGTGTTCCCGTGTGGAACGGTCTTACAAACGAGTATCATCCCACCCAAATTCTCGCCGATTTTCTGACGATTCGTGAACATTTCGGCAAGCTCCAGGGCATAAAGCTGGTCTATATGGGTGACGCCCGATACAATATGGGAAATTCTCTAATGGTTGGCTGCGCAAAAATGGGAATGCATTTCGTCGCCTGCGCACCGAAAAAATATTTCCCGGACGAAAAGCTCATCGCCCAGTGCAAAGCCGTTGCAGAGCAGACCGGAGCCGTGCTTGAATTCATCGAAAATCCCGTTGAAGCCACCAAAAATGCGGATGTTCTCTACACGGATGTCTGGGTTTCAATGGGCGAGCCGGACGAAATTTGGGCGGAGAGAATTGCCGACCTGACGCCATATCGCATCACAAAGGAACTGATGGATAACGCAGGTCCTCAGTGCCGATTTATGCACTGTCTGCCTGCCTTCCACGACCTTGAAACCACTGTGGGTAAGGAGATTTTCGACAAGTTCGGACTCGATTGCATGGAAGTCACAGACGAGGTTTTCGAAGGAGAGCAGTCCATTGTCTTTGATGAAGCGGAAAACAGAATGCACACCATCAAGGCAGTTATGGCGAAATCCCTCGCATAAAAACAAAAAAACGAGGTCAAATGGCTTCGTTTTTTCCTTGACAAATCGAAATTTTTAGGATAATATAAAGTTGACTTTATAATTTCATAAAAACAATCAAAAAACGGGCGAAATTACTCACCCGTTTCTTTTTGAATTTGAATTATTCCTTGTCGGAAGATTCGTCCTTCGCAGCTTCCTGCTCGTCTATCTTTTCCGGCTCAATCTTCTTTTCCGGCTGAACCTTCTTTTCGGGAGCAGCTGCCTTTTCCGGCTCGTCTTCCTTGACGCCGTTATTTTTGAGGACGATTACCAGAATCAGCACAACAGCCACAACAATGATAGCGATTACTGCGATTATGAGCGGTTTCTTGGATTTTGAAACCGAGGTGGTAGTATTTGCGTCCACATCGGGAACGGTCACATCGGCAGGAGCCCAAGCATAATCCCAATCTTCAGCCTCTTGACCTTCCTCGCACTCAACGGGAACTATGACCTCTTCATACTCTGCGCCACATTCCTGGGGATTTGCCTCGTCACCGTCTGCGATTTCGCAAAGGTCGTGCATAAGCATAAGTCGACAATCACCGCCACCGATGGCCTTGAAGTGAAGCACAGCCAAGTCGCAATTCGCAAGGCTTTCCGGGAACTGATTGAGGTGGATAAGAAGGAACGGAACTGAGCATTTTATGCTACCGTCCTTGAAATACTGAACCTCGCCGTCTGGGTTGTCATCGTCTGACTGAATCATAATATTACCCTCGGCGCTGATGTCATCGGCAACCTCACAGCTGACGAATGCAAGACGATAAGGGTTGTACTGAATGTAGAACTGGGCACTGGTAAGTCCGGCACCGTTTCTGAGTTGGACAATAACATCTACGGTATCGCCAATCTCAACTGTTTCATTGACCTGAGTCAATACGAATGTGGGATCTGATGTGCCTGTGGAGTCGATTTCACCTTCAACGGCAACATCCTCTCCATCCAGCTCAGCACCGTCGGCAACTTCTGCGTCTTCCTCGGGAGCTGCTGCAACATCAACTTCGGGAGCTGCTACATCACCTGCGGCGGCAAATACAGTGAGAACGCCGTAACCGAAGACCATAATTATACTCAGAACTATAGCAAGAACTTTTTTCATAAAAATCTCCTTTTATGCGTTGATAATTCCCCGAAGGAAGTCCACAGCTGTGCGAATGTCCTTTTCCGGGTCGTCGCCAACCTCACGCTCGATTGTAAGGAAGCCTTTGTATCCGATGTCCTCGAGAGCTTTGAGATAATCAGGGAACACCACGCTACCTGTACCAAGTGGCACCTCTTCAAAGGATGAGCCCGTGACAAGCGGTTCCTTTTTTATTCCGTAGACGTATTCAGGATCTTTATAGAAAAGCTGAACGCCGTCCTTGGCATGAGTGTGAACGATGTATTTTTTGAGTGTGTGAACAGCAAGCACCGGGTCATCGCCAGTAACCATCACAAGGTTTGCGGGATCAAGGTTTACGCCCACACCAGTGGAGCCGAGAGAGTCCAGGAACATACGAAGCGTCAGACTTGTTTCGGGACCTGTTTCAACGGCGAAATGGGCGTTGATGGAGTCCGCATAGTCCGCAAGCTCCTTACATGCCTTCTGCATCACCGCATATCTCGGATGTGAAGCATCGTCGGGAACTACGCCGATATGGGTTGTAACGATGTCCGTACCCAAATCCTTGGCGAGATCCAGTATTCTCTTGGACTTTTCGACCTTGGCTTTATTCTGCTCCGGATCGGTAAAGCCGCCGCCCAGGTCACCGCAAAGTGCGGAAATCACAAGGCCGTTGGACTTCACAAGATCAACAAACTCTCTGCGTTTTTCCGGGCTCATATTCTCGGGAGCCATTTCACCACTTGTGGCGTAGACCTGAATGCCCTGGGCACCGACCTCTGCCGCCTTTTTTACGGCGGTGGGTATGTCCGTGCGGAAACTGTTTATTATAACACCTATCGGGAAATTATACATAGCTAAAACCTCCGTTTTGCTGATTATATCATATTTTTCCGAATTAGTCAAGCAAATTATATTTTATCGTAAACTGCCTTGAATTTCATGAATGCGGAGAAGTCGTATTTGTCAGGGAAGAGCCGTTTTGCCTCCTCTGCGGCAATCATATCTGCGCCCAGCTTTGCAATTCCAGGCAAAATTGAAGGCCTTTTAACCAGCTTCAGCTTCGCCAACATTTCAGCTGGAGAATTTTTCGCCGTACCAAATTCCGCTGCGCCCAGTATTCCATTTTCCAAAAGGAAGTTCACATCCTCGGCGGTGAGCTTTCGGAGCATCATTATAATTGCGGAGCTGCCCAGCCTCGGGAAGCCCAATTTTCGCATAAATTCAGCCTCGAATTTCCAAAGCATTTCGGTGTCGAATTTTTTGTCTGCATCACTCAAAATCACATCCGCAAGCATTTTGCCCGCCTGAATTGACAGGGTAATTCCGGAACCGCTGAGTGGCTCGGTCATCATGGCGCTGTCGCCGATTGCCACATAGCCGTCAGCAACGAATTTGCAAAGTGGCTTGTGAATCGGAATTTCCGCAAATGTACCGCCACGGACAATTTTTTCGCCCATATACGGATATTCGTTCAAGAAGTCCGCCACCGCAGAATCCACATCCGCCTGTGTCATGGGCGCAAATGAGCCGATAAGCACATCGATGTACTTCTCCTCGGTGATGACCCAGTCCATGCCCGGGCGTTTGTTGTGATAGAAATATATCTTGTATTTCGGCTTGGATTCGCCCTCGCCAGTCCGTTCAAAAAATGCACGATAGCCGTAGAAAATTTCATCGGCGGAAATTTTGCCCTGAATACGGAAATTGTTGGGCAAGGTGCTTCTCACAGGCGAATTCATTCCGGCGGAATCGATGACCAAATCGCCACGAATTTCGCCAATGTCCGTCTTAATTCCGACTACACGAAGTCCCTCTACGATACAACCCGTGATTGTGACGCCGAAATGAAATTCCACGCCGGCGGACTCGCACTCGTCTATCATATGACGGAGCAGAATTTGCCTATCGACGGTGTACTCAAGCTTGCACACTCCGTGGTCGGTATCAACCAGAATTTTTTTTGACTCAGGAAGGAATCCCGCATTGCGAAAGTCGGACAAGGCTTCATCTGGCAAACGGGAAAATCCTGCACAGTAAAGGCAATGGGGCACCATGGCGTCAGTCCAGTCCCAGCCCATTGCGGATTTTTCATTTTTTTCGTATACCGAAACTTCCATACCGGCTCTTGCAAGAGTCAAGGCAGCGGAAAGTCCGCCATGACCTGCTCCGGCAATGATTATTTTATTCATATGTTCATCTGTAAAGTCTTCCTTCGGAAAGTCGAAAGAAAGGTACTAGGCATTAGGCACTAGTAATAAGGAAATCGCAAGCGATTTGATTATAGCGACCACTCCGAAAGTCTATCGGTCAGAATATTTCCTATTTCCTATCTATAAAGTCTTGCTAACGCAAAGTCATTTTATTCGCACGCATCTCAAACTTAGCGCACGCCCCCAAATTTTGGACGCAGTCGCCCAGCCGTCCGCACGCCCCTTTGATAAACTTGCGGAGCGGAATAATGCACGCCCCCTGAAAGGGGGAGAGGGCCAACGAATGTTGGCGAGGGGGTCAGCAACCTCCCCAGCCGTCCGCACGCCCGAATCCCCGAGCGAAGTCCCGTAGCACACCGCACGCCCCCTTGGGGGAGAGGGCCATTCGCAGAATGGCGAG
>R06__coassemble_591_pt1 | contig 13179 bp, 11 predicted proteins | sample R06__metabat2_low_PE_028 | metagenome-assembled genome bin R06 | reverse complement strand
TATCAGGGGCGTGCGATGCGCTACGGGACTTCGCTTGGGAATTTGGTGGCGTGCGGACGGTTTAGATAGACTTCCGGAACGCAATCTATAATCAAATCGCTTGCGATTTCCGGAGCCTAATGCCTAGTGCCTTTTCAATTGACTTTGCTTCAGCAAGACTTTGCGTAGAGCAGACTCTGTAACGCAGGACTTTCCACAAATTTGAACTTATTAAAATATGCTTATGAATAATACAAACAACACCGGCGTAGTATCCCAGGTAATGGGTCCCGTAGTGGATGTCCGTTTCCCGGAGGGCTGTTTGCCGGCAATATACAATGCTCTCCGTATTCCGGTGGGCGACAGAATTCTCACCGTTGAGGTGGCTCAACACATCGGCGACAGTACCGCAAGATGCATTGCAATGGCAAGCACTGACGGTCTCAAACGAGGCGAAACCGCAACGGATACAGGCGCTCCGATAAGCGTACCTGTTGGCCGTGAAACCCTGGGCAGAATTTTCAATGTTCTGGGTGATACCGTGGACGAAAAGCCTGCTCCTGAAACGGTACGGCACAATATTCACAGACCAGCTCCCGCATATGATGAGCTTTCCACAAGCACTGAAATCCTCGAAACTGGTATCAAGGTCGTGGATTTGATTTGTCCCTACGCAAAGGGTGGCAAGGTCGGTCTTTTCGGCGGTGCCGGCGTGGGCAAAACCGTGCTGATTATGGAACTTATCAACAACATCGCTAAGGAGCATGGCGGTATTTCCGTGTTCACCGGCGTTGGAGAGAGAACGAGGGAAGGCAACGATCTCTATAACGAGATGAAGGAGTCAGGCGTTCTTGCCAATACGGCGTTGGTGTACGGTCAGATGAACGAGCCTCCGGGAGCCAGAATGCGTGTTGGACTTTCAGGTCTGACCATGGCGGAGTACTTCCGGGACGAGGAACATCAGGATGTGCTTCTCTTCATAGACAATATTTTCAGATTTACCCAGGCAGGCTCCGAGGTGTCGGCTCTTCTGGGCAGAATGCCCTCTGCAGTTGGTTATCAGCCTACGCTTGCCAATGAAATGGGCACTCTTCAGGAGAGAATTGCCTCCACGAAAAAGGGTTCAATTACCTCCATTCAGGCGGTTTATGTGCCGGCGGACGACCTGACTGACCCGGCTCCTGCCACAACCTTTGCCCATCTTGATGCCACAACTGTTCTTTCAAGAAGTATCGCATCCCAGGGTATTTATCCTGCAGTTGATCCTCTGGAATCCACCAGCCGTATTCTCTCACCGGATATTTTGGGTCGTGAGCATTACGAAACTGCAAGAGAGGTTCAGCGTATTCTTCAGAGATACAACGAACTGATGGATATCATTGCCATTATGGGTATGGATGAGCTTTCCGACGATGACAAGCTCCTTGTTGGCAGAGCAAGAAAAATTCAGCGTTTCCTGTCTCAGCCGTTCCATGTGTCCGAAAAGTTCACAGGCTTCCCGGGAGTTTATGTGCCCATGAATGAAACCATCAGAGGCTTCAGGGAAATTATCGAAGGCAGACACGACGACATCCCCGAATCTGCATTCCTCTTTGCCGGCACGATTGATGATGTTGTGGCAAAGGCGCAGTCGATGTGATTATGAAAAAATTCAGGCTTGTAATTTCATCTCCGGATGGAAATATTTTCGACGGAGAATGTGAAAGAATAATTCTGCGGGGCGTATGCGGTGATTTGGCAGTTATGGCTGGCCATGTGCCATTTATCACGGCGGTGAAGCCCTGCAAGGTGAAAATCGAAAATGACGAAAAAGAGGAGTTCATCGCAGTTGACGGCGGACTCCTTACAGTGGGCGGAGAAAAGGTGACGCTGCTTACCGGGCAAGCGGCACTTTGAGGTGTGTTATGAAAAAATATTTGTCCGTATTGCTCTCTTGCGTACTTCTGTTTACGGCGATTCCCTTTGCGGTGAATGCAGAACAGGATGAAACTCTTCGCATTGCTGTGGCAAGCGACCTCCATTACAATGAGCCGAGAACTGAAATTGCTCAGCCGGAAACAAGTGAAATCCTTGCTATAGACGATGATATTTTTTGGTATGCCAATCGCCGTGCCGCAATGGAGGACGAGAGCGGATTTATCATTGATGAATTCCTGGCAGACTGCGAATTAAATGACTGCGATTTTGTGCTTATTCCTGGCGACCTGGCGGACAACGGCAAGAGCCGTCCTGAGGATCACAGAGCCGTGGCGGAAAAGCTGGCGAAATTCGAGGAGAGAACCGGCAAGCAGGTTTTCATCATTGACGGCAATCACGACTGCGGTACAGGAGACTGTGCCACTACACCGGAATTGTTCCGTGAGATTTATGCGGACTTCGGCTGGGATAACGCCATTGACACGAGGGATGACGACCTGTCCTACACTGCAAATCTGGGAGAAAAATACCGTCTTATCGCCCTTGACAGCTGTGCCTATGACAAGTCCACCGAGGACGGAATGTCCACACAGAAGGTGAAGTGGGTTGTGAATGAGGCAAAAAAGGCGATTGAAGAGGGCAGATATCCGATTTTGATGATGCACCACAATCTCCTGGACCATATGCCTCTTCAACGGATAATCAACCGGAACTTCATTGTGAGATTTCATTACTCCACTGCGGCGGCATTTGCCAATGCTGGAATAAAAATCGTCCTGACTGGCCACGAGCATTGCAGTGATACAACCAGCTATACCACCACCCTGGGCAACACAATTTACGACTTTGCCAACACATCCCTCACCATGTATCCTCTTTGCTATAAGGTTTTTGATTTCACAGAGGACGAGATTACATACACAACCCAAACCATCGATTCCATTAACCTTGTGGCTTTGACTAACACGGTGGATGGCTATATGCTTGAACAGGTTACTCTGATGGAGAAGCTTGGTATGAATGAGTATTCGAGGCTCTTCCTCAAGGCCGGTGTGAAGTACCGCCTGGAGCTTTCACTCACTCCCGAAAAACTGGGCGTGGATGAGGATAGCATATTTGCTGACCTTGTTTACACGGCGGTGAACAGACTCACCGAACTTTTGAATATGCCTCTCTATGGCGAAAATTCCGCCTCTGAAATTGCAAGTGAGTTCGGCATTGAAATTCCCGAATCCGACTATGAAACCGGCTGGGATTTGGCAACGAGCCTTGTGGCGATGCACTACGCCGGCGAGGAAAATGCAGATTTGGATTCCGTTGAAGTGGAAATTCTCCTGAAAATGCTGGCTCTCATTCTTCGTGATGATTTGGCTGGCGTCAATGACAAGGTCTTCCTTTCGGCGGCAAATGAACTTTTCAACAATAACGGTACGGACGGAATTTCAACATCTCTTTCGAAAAAATTCCATTCAATATTCGGCGGTGTGAACGCTGGCGAATACTTTGTGATTGCCCTCATTTCGCCATTCCTCTATGAATTTGGCTTCGACAGTGACGGTGTCAACGATAACAACGGCGTTATTGACGGCTACGGCAAGGAAGTGGATTCCTTCACAGCCTTCTGTAACAAGCTGTCCGGTATATTGGACAACATCCTCCTGTATTTCACCTTCTTTATGAAATACGCTGGAAAGATTATAGGTATCGGTGTATGAAAGCGCTTGTGTTCGGCTCCTTAAATATCGATAAGGTGTATTCCATGCCCAAGCTCCCGGAAAAGGCGGAAACTCTCTATTGTGACGGCTACGAGGAGCATATTGGTGGCAAGGGTCTCAATCAGGCGGTATCCCTCAGGCGTGCCGGTATGGATGTATATATGGCAGGCTGTATCGGCTCCGACGGCAAATTCCTTGTGGACTTTCTCAATTCATCGGGCGTAAATACGGATTACATAAAGGTTCTTCCCGGCGGATATACGGGTTGTGCGGTTATTGAGGTGGAGCCTCACGGACAAAATCAGATGATTCTTTATCGTGGCGCAAATGCCCTTATAGACGAGGCTTTTGTGGACGAGGTTCTTTCCCATTTTGAGGAAGGCGACCTTCTGCTGATTCAGTACGAAACAAGCTCCGTTCCATATATGATAAATAAGGCGAAGGAAAAGGGTATGATTACTGCATTCAATCCATCGCCCTATGTGGAGGAAATCCGAAATCTGCCACTTGATAAAATTGACATTCTCATTCTCAATGAATTTGAGGCTCAGTCACTCACTGGGAAAAGGGATATTGCCGAAATCTGCTCTACACTACGGGAAAAGAGTGGTGGAAAAATCGTTGTAACACTGGGCGGTGAGGGTTCGGTGTACACGGACTTAGACCTTGGCGACAAGCTTATAAATCAGCCCGCATTCAAGGTTGACGCGGTGGATACCACCGGAGCTGGAGATACCTTCACCGGATATTTTCTTGCATCGATACTGAGCGGTAAAACGCCACAACAGGCGTTGACAATTTCCACCTCCGCATCAGGCCTCGCTGTCACAAAAAAAGGCGCCGCCGAAACAATCCCCGATTGCGAAGAAGTGGTAAATTTCTATGAAGCTGTATCACGGAAGCAGTGAAATTGTCGAATATCCGGAAATACGACTTGCAAGGTACAATAAGGATTTCTATTTCGGATTTTACTGTACAAAAATTGAGACCCAGGCAGAGCGTTGGGCGACTCGTCACGGAAACTCCGGTATAGTCAATATATATGAGTATACTCCATCTGAAAACTTGAAAATGCTAACATTTAATTCCATGACTGAGGAATGGCTGGATTTTATTGTGGCATGCCGAAACGGTGTTCCTCATGAGTATGATATTGTGGAAGGACCGGTTGCCGACGACGCAATTTTCAATTACATTCAAAGCTTTCTTGATGGGAAAATCTCCAGAAAGGCATTTTGGGCATTGGTGGAATTTAAGTATCCCATACATCAAATCAGCTTTCATACATTGAAGGCACTTAGAACCTTGTCCTTTGTGGATTACCTGGAGGTGAAGGTGGATGGCGTGTGATGATAGACTTTTCTTCACCTGTTCGCTGATTGAATATATCGGCAGGATTACAAAAAACCGTCGCTCGAATGTGGTTGATTTTTTGGGAGAAAGAGTGTCGCATATATACGAGTATGCGGATGTTCTTCATCTTGAACCGATTGCAAAGGTTGCAGAGGATTTTATCAGACTTGCAAAAATACCCAACGGAAATTTTGACAATATTGCCGGATGTAAATACGCAATTCCCGATTATTGGGACATTGGGGACGTTTACAGACGAATTATCGAGGACAACAACGAGGGCGATATTTTTAAGACACTTATAAGCGTGTATCATTCTACTGTCGGTGAGCTTATTCAAAATTTCAATTCCGACTTATATTATCAGCCGAGAGATTATCTTTCGGAATGCTATCGTGAAAATACAATAATTAGTGATGATTAGTATTAACAAAGAACTTATTGATGACAAGCTTTTGCGGGAGACTCTCGAAAAATCTCTCGAGGGCAAGAAGCTAAAAAAGGTGCTGATTTTGCCTCCGGACTACACAAGGATGTACTCCGGCGCAGGCAAGATTACCGCAATGTATTACGACATATTAAAGGACAGCTGTGAAATCGACATTATGCCGGCTTTGGGCACTCATGCCCCAATGACTCCCCAGGAGAGCCGTGCATTTTTCGGCGATGCCATTGACCCGGATAAGCTGATTGTTCACAATTGGCGAACGGATGTTGTGAAGCTGGGTGAGGTGCCGTCGGAGTTCGTGTCAGAGGTTTCCGAAGGCCTTGTGAATACAAAAATCGATGTTGAGGTGAATCGGCATCTGCTGGATTCATCCTATGATTTGATTATTTCCATCGGTCAGGTTGTGCCTCACGAGGTGGTGGGTATGGCGAATTACTCCAAAAACATCTTCGTGGGCTGCGGTGGTTCCTCAATGATAAATTCCTCTCACATGCTGGGCGCATTCTACGGTATGGAAAGAATTATGGGCAAGGATTTTTCGCCTGTACGCCGTGTGTTTGACTACGCAGAGCAGAATTTCATAAACAAGCTTCCGTTGATGTATGTCCTTACCGTCACAACAAATACCGGCGATGTGACAAATCTCCATGGCCTCTATATCGGCAGACAGAGAGAGCTTTTCGAAAATGCTGTGGCAAGGAGTCAGGCAATCAACCTCACCCATGTGGACAAGCCCTTTAAGAGAGTTGTGGTGAATCTTGACCCTCGTGAGTTCAAGAGTACCTGGCTTGGCAACAAGGCGGTTTACAGGACGAGAATGGCAATTGCGGACGGCGGCGAGCTGATTATTCTTGCAAAGGGCGTGAAGATGTTCGGCGAGGACAGCGAAAACGACAGACTCATTCGCAAGTACGGCTATGTGGGCAGGGAGAAGGTTCTGGAGCTGGTGAAAAATAATCCGGATTTGGCAGAAAATCTCTCCGTGGCGGCTCATCTCATTCACGGCTCATCCGACGGCAGATTTTCAATCACCTATTGTACCGAGCTTCTATCAAAGGAAGAGGTGGAGAATGCCGCATTCCGCTATATGCCCTATAACGAAGCGGTGAAAAGGTATAATCCGGACATTCTCACCGACGGCTATCACACCGATGAGGATGGCGAATTTTTCTACATCAGCAATCCTGCGCTGGGATTGTGGACATTGGAATAAACGGAAGGTATAGTAAAATGAAAAAATCCGATATTGGACTTATAGGTCTTGCAGTAATGGGTGAAAATCTTGTTCTCAATATGGAGAGCAAGGGCTTTACGGTTTCGGTATTCAACAGAACCACAGAGAAGGTTAAGAAGTTTGTTGAAGGCAGAGGCAAAGGTAAAAACATCCTGGGTACATATTCCCTTGAGGAGCTTGTGGCATCCCTGGAAAAGCCCCGCAAGGTCTTTATGATGATTAAGGCTGGCTCCTCCGTGGATGATATGATTGACAGGCTCATTCCTCTTATGGAGAAAGGCGATATAATCATCGACGGCGGAAATTCCCACTTCCCGGATACTGCACGCAGAACGGCATATGTGGAGTCAAAGGGACTTCTCTACATCGGCACCGGTGTTAGTGGCGGTGAGGAAGGCGCGCTTCATGGTCCGTCAATGATGCCCGGCGGTTCACCTGAGGCTTGGGAAAGCGTCAAGCCCATTTTACAGGCGATTTGCGCAAAGGTGGAGGACGGCACTCCCTGTTGCGACTGGGTCGGAGAAAACGGCGCAGGCCATTTCGTAAAGATGGTTCACAACGGCATTGAATACGGTGATATGCAGCTCATCTGCGAGGCGTATCATCTTATGAAATCCGTCCTTGGAATGTCCGACGACGAGATGCATCAGGTTTTCGCAAAGTGGAATACCGAGGAGCTGGACAGCTATCTCATCGAAATCACCCGTGATATTCTTGCCTATAAGGACGAGAATGGCGAACCGATAGTGGAGAAAATCCTGGATACGGCTGGTCAAAAGGGTACAGGCAAGTGGACAGGCATTGCCGCATTGGACGAGGGCGTTCCGCTTACACTCATCGGTGAGGCGGTATTCAGCCGTTGTCTTTCCGCAATGAAAGAAGAGAGAGTTGCTGCATCAAAGGAGCTCAATGGTCCTGCCGTGGAATTTACCGGTGACAGGGAACAGTTTATCAATGACATCAAGGATGCTCTCTATGGGGCGAAAATCGTGTCCTATGCTCAGGGCTATACTCTTATGCGTTCCGCAGCGGCGACCTATGGCTGGAAGCTCAACTACGGTGGAATTGCCCTTATGTGGAGAGGTGGTTGTATCATCCGTTCCCGTTTCCTTGGCAAGATTAAGGAGGCATACGACAGCAATCCGGAGCTTACTAACCTTCTGCTTGACCCATATTTCAAGGCGAGCATCGAAAAGGCTCAGGCAGGCTGGCGTAGAGTTTGCGCAACCGCCATGCTCAACGGTATCCCTGTGCCGGCGATGAGTACGGCTCTCGGCTATTTTGACGGCTACCGTTGTGAAAGACTTCCTGCAAACCTTCTTCAGGCTCAGCGTGACTATTTCGGTGCCCACACCTATGAGAGAGTCGACTGCCCGAGAGGTGAATTTTTCCATACAAACTGGACCGGCGAGGGCGGAGATACCGCAGCAAGCCAGTACATTGTCTAAAAAAACAGAAACAGCACCGCAAAACACGGTGTTGTTTTTGAGTAATACAGAAAATCTAATAATTTTCCATCAGGAGAAAATCCGCAAGATGTATTATTTGTATTCCATCGATATTGCCGGTTGAAAGCTCATCCAGAGTGACGACATATTTCGGATAGCTGTCATGAATTTCGAGTAAATTCCCGATTTCACGATTAGAATTTTCGGGTAATGTCCGGCAAACCTGCACATATATTCGTTTGTCACGATTAATGGCGACAAAGTCAATTTCCTTGGTGGCGTTTTTGCCGATGAACACATCAAATCCTCTTCTTTTCAGCTCAAAATAAACAATGTTTTCGAGCATTGCCGCAATGCCTGTGGGATTGAAACCCATGACGCAATATTTTAATGCGAAATCTGCAAGATAGAACTTTTCCTGCGTCTTCAAAACCGACTTGCCTTGAAGGTCAAATCGTGGACAGCGATAAATCACAAATGCTTTTTCAAGCCATTCGAGATAATTATAAACCGTTTCAACGGAAAGCAGACGGCCCTCGTTTTTTAGAAATTTCGCAATGGCGTTGGCGGAGAATGTCTTGCCCACATTTTCAACAATGTATTTGACTACACGGTTGAACAGGTCAAAATTTGAAATATTGTGACGTCTTGTAATGTCACTCGTGATGACCGAGGTATAGATGCCCTCCACGATTTGATAAGCGGATTTGTCATCGAAATTTCCGAGAGCCACAATCGGAAATCCGCCGAGTCGGATATATTCGTTGAGAAGCTCTTTTTTACTCAACTTGCTGTCCTTTTTGAAATCGAGGTACTCCGAAAAGGAAAGAGTAAACACCGGTATGGAAATGTATCTGCCAGTGAGATATGTGGATATTTCGCCTGCCATTAACCGTGAATTTGAGCCCGTTACATAAATGTCGGTATCGAAGTCCTCCAAAAGACTGTTTACGGATTTTTCCCAGCCGTCAATCTCTTGTACCTCATCAAGTAAAAGGTAATATCTGCCATTGTCGGTCATTTTATCACGGATGTCCTGGTACATTTCTGCAAAGGTCATATTGCTGGCTATGGTCAGAGATGTGTAACGCACCATAATAATGTGAGCCTTATCAATTCCGCTTACAACTAAATCCGCATAGAGCATTTCAAGTATTGTGGATTTGCCTGAGCGTCGGATTCCTGCAAGGATTTTCACCAGAGGTACATTTCGATATGCTCTCAATACATCAAGATATTGCTGTCGGATTATCATAATATCACCTCGGATATTATTATACAACAAAAAAATTTTTTGTCAAGAGTTTTTACCTGTTCAGAAGTAAAAACTTTGTAAAAATTGGTAGTTTTTCCAGTTGAGAAGTAAAAACTTTGCAAAAGTTGAGAGTTTTTATCTGTCGGGAAGAAAAAAATCGGCAACATCGGGATTTTGATGCTGCCGAGTTTTATTTAATCAGTCCTTTTTCAGAACGGTGATGTAGTTGTGCCAATCATGGCGTGAGAGAAAATGTATACCGTCACGAAGGAAAAATGCAAGTCGGTCACCGATTGCACCCACCGAATAGGAGTAGGCATCCTGGGTGTTCACAAAGGGCTTGAATCCGAAAAGCTCCCAGGCCTTTGAGGCGGAAAGCACGCTTCTCTCCTGTGCCGGCGGATCAGCCCAGGCGTTCAAGGCGGCGGCGCCAATCGCAACATACCGTGGGCAGGAGCAGGCAATAAGCATATCCATATCGAAAGGCAGGTCACGCTCATTTGTGGCGTAATCTACAAAGCGGTCACAGAACCAGGTTGGGAAAACTGTTGCGATTCTCTTGTTTGTTTCTGCGCCTTCGGTTTTGCCTTCAATCATTGCGTCGCCCATACAGCCGGAGTTGTTCGGGAAAACATACTTGGCTCTTGGGTCGTTTGCACCGCACCAGAGGGCTGTTTTGCCAAGTCTTGAATGTCCGATGACTGCGATTTTATCTCTGTCAACGAAATCGAGAGTGTAAAGATAGTCGATGCAACGGCTCATGGTCCATGCCCAGAGTCCGATTTTGCCGTAGCCGGTGTCCGCATCTCTCGGAATTATTTCGCCGAGCTTGTCGAAGTTGGGACTTTCGTCGGTGACGATGTCCTCATAGTAGAAGGAAATCAGTCCACAGCCACTGTCGGTAATTTCCTCAACGGGCACATAGCGACAATAGGGTGACTTATCGAAGCTTGCATAGACGAAAAACGGAATTTTGCCCTCTATTTTTGGGATGAAAATATCCGCATTGAAGGAAAATTCACCCTTTTTGTTGACAACGGTGAAGGTAATGGTTTTGCCTGTCGCATGACCTGCGCAAGCCTTGTCGTGATTTTTTTCGGAGAATTTGACATCAATAGGCTTTTCGGGGTAGTAACCGAAGCCGTACTGGGACAGGGTGTCCAGCATTTCAAGGCGGAGAGCCTCGAAATTTTCCTTTGTGGTATTTTTAAGAAAATCCATAGCAAATCCTTTCTGTTGCTTACTTTTTCATTAGTAGTTCAAGAATATCCTTATCCGCCGGGCAGAAGCTGTAATTGGGGATTTCCGCCGGCGTAATCCACTTTATATCGTTATGTTCAAGAGCTTTTGGAATGCCCTCCGAAATTCTTGCGTTGAACAGTGTCAGGCAAATTCGTATATCGGGATAATCGTGATATACACGGGTGAAAACATCCATGGGTTCAACGGTTATGTCCAGCTCCTCATGGCATTCACGGATGAGAGCCTCCGATATGCTCTCGCCTGGTTCAACCTTGCCGCCCACAAATTCCCATTGAAGCGGTCTTGTCTTGGTGGCAGGACGCTGGCAAATCATAAATTTATCGCCGTCCCAAATCAGTGCCGCAGCAACATCCACCGCCGACACAACAGTAATTCCATCCGGGATGACAAATTCCGCATCACAGCCCTCTTTTTTGGACATTTTTAGTTCGCCCATAGGCGTGGGTATGGAAATTTCCACATTTTTGAAGCCGAGATTTTTCGGACGCAATGAAATTCTCGTAAAGCCGGGCTTGAGAATTTGCAGACCGAGAGAATGTTTGTACAGCTGATACAGCACGGTACCACCCCAGGCATGTGAGTGGTCGAAACGATAGTCCTCCTGAGGTTTAATCCAGCCCTCGGCAAGACCGATGTCACAGTCCTCAACCACCTTTTTCCAGCGGTCAATCAAAGCCGGCGCATACTCCTCATAAAGTCCAGTGCGGTCAAGGGCATCAAATACATAGTGGGCAAAATATGGCTGATAATCCGGCATCTCGCCTGCCATTACACGCCTCATAATACTTTCGCTTAATTTGTCGTCAGCAATTCCGTAGAGAGCGCAGAGTACATTCCCGTGGGCAAGGTAGTATCTTTTGTTGTTATTTTTGGGCATATAGCCATAAATCCGATGAACCTCTGGCGTGTTGAGTCCGGCAAAATAAAGCTCCTTTTCTTCGTCAAAAAGTTCTCGGTTAATTGCCTCTTTCAGAGCCTTTGCACGGCTTGTTAGGATGTTAGACTTCTCCGTATCGCCGAGTATGACAGCAAGCTTCACTCCGTTTATCAATGCGCCGTAGTAGAACGCATTCAGCACGGTTTGCCCAAGGCTCTTTGGCGGATGGTGCATGGAGTAGCCGTCCACCACAATCCAGTCCACGAACATATAATCCGGACCTTCCACAAGTCCGTTGTCAACTTTGTATGACTCAAATCGGCGGAAGAGCTGTTGAAGCCCCGGGACGCAGTATTTCACCGTATCAATGTCGCCTGTCAACATATAGTAATCATATAACATTCCAACAAAGATTAAACTATATGTTGTATGGAACATCCGACCATCCTGACTTGTGAGAAGGTTTGCGGTGCGGATGATGTCAAACTTCGACAGAGTGAGGTCGCCGAAAGCGAAGGCCTCCATCAACATTTCGATATTGTAGTCTCCAGTGCAGGCAAGAGGCTCCTGATGCTTAGGACTGTCCAGATGAATGGACTGACGGCAGATGTCCAGGGTGTGAGTGCAGACTTCCACAATTTTGTTTATTTTTTCGTCATCGCAGTGGAAGGTGCCTCTTTCATGAATCGGGTAATGAGTGAAAGTGATTGACGGACGAATAATCGCAGGTTTGCCCGATTTATTGGCGATTTTAAGCTCCGTAAAGGAGACAGAATGCATCCTGAGACTATGGTATTCTGTGGGCTCGTCAACGGCGATTTTTTCCCAACGGGTGTCCTGACCGGGAAGTTCGTAGGAGGTTGCGTTTAATTCGCAAAGACCCTGGCAACGGATGTCAAAGTCAAGATAGGCGGAGTAGATTTTGCCGTAGCTCACTTTCACCGTTTTTTCGGAATGTGGCGGAATTTCGATTTCGGTAATGTCGCCGTAGAGTTTTTCGTCGGAGAGAGGCTCAAGGATGGATAATTCATCCTTAAAGGTTGTAACACAGGGAAGAGCATTCGTCCACTCACCGAAATTTACTCTGCCGTCAAAGTATTCGTGTCCCTGATAATAACGGGAATCATACCGTGCAAGCCAGGTGTCATCCGTGTCAATTTGGGAAGTCGAGCCGTCGGTAAATTCCACATCACCCTGAAGGTAAAATGCGATATTGCCGTGGCAGTGCTCCGTGCCTGTTATCTCGCCACGATGGACAATGGCAAAGAAATCCAGGCTATTTCCGAGATTGTGGATTGTGAAAATATCCGCAAAGTGATGTGCGGGAGGCGTGTCAAGGAGAAAGTCTCCGCCCGATGAACAGGGTCCACGGAGAATTTTGCCGTTGACAAATAGAATGTATGCCGTGTCAGCGGAAACAGTCAGCCGAAGCGACTTAATTTCCCTCCCGAAGACGTATTTTTTCGCAAAATCATAGACCGCAAATTTTGCTGAGCGTGGATTTTTGCGGAGGTTTAAGTCATGAATTGAATTTGATGTGATGTACATAGTTATAGTCATGCTGTCACGCTAACGCTAAGTCATGCTTCGCAAAGTCATGCTTCGCAAAGTCTGGCTTACGCCAAGTCCCGTAGTGAATTAATCGCACGCCCCCTTGGGGGAGAGGGCCATTCGCAGAATGGCGAGGGGG
>R06__coassemble_552_pt1 | contig 13698 bp, 10 predicted proteins | sample R06__metabat2_low_PE_028 | metagenome-assembled genome bin R06 | reverse complement strand
TGCGGTTGGTTACGGGAGTTTATTCGAAGATTTGAACGAAGAACCCCCCTCGCCAAGCTAAAGCTTGGCCCTCTCCCCCAAGGTGGCGTGCGGTTAATTCGCTACGCTGATTTATCAAGTGGCGTGCGGTTAATTCGCTACGCTGGTTTATTAAAGGGGGCGTGCGAACGGTTACGATAGACTTTCGGAGCCGACTCTATAATCAAATCACGCAGCGATTTCCTTAGCCCTAATGCCTAGTGCCTAATGCCTTATAATTCCTGCAACTAATAAAGTTAGCAACGAAGAAAGTAAATTTCGGCAACATTTCCTATCTCAAAGCTTTATGCGGAAGTTAGCCATTCATAGAAACGGAAATAATTTCCGGGAAGTCGGCGAACATCCGGTTCATCTCGTTGTAATCAAAATTCTTACGGGGTTTGAGGTTAATCGTCAGCTCGGCTTTACCGTCCTCTCTGCGGGTCAGTTGCATAGAATTGACCGGCATTTTTTCTTTTTCAACGAAAGCCGAAAATCTCTTTTTGAAGTCCTCGTCCGCAATAGCCCGAATTATCACATCGTTCTCGGAGAATGCGTCACCGCCGATACTTCTCCAATGGAAAAGAAGCTGGCAAACGACCACCACCGCCGTAAGTAAAAGGCCTTCCACATACATACCGGCGCCGATTGCAAGTCCCACGCCTGCGGTAGCCCAAATTCCAGCCGCCGTAGTCAATCCACGGACATTCACGCCGTGTTTGAAAATGACGCCTGCGCCCAGGAAGCTTATACCGCTGACCACCTGAGCCGCAATTCTCGCCGGGTCTGCGCCTCTGATTCCGGCAATATATCCGCCATCCGACGTGGCAAGGTCGGTAAATCCATATTTGGACACGCACATAATCACCGCCGCCGTAGCTGCGATGATGATATGTGTACGAATTCCGGCAGCCTTGGAACGCTTTGTCCGTTCAAGTCCTACAAGTCCGCCACAGACGGATGCCAGAACGATACGGATAATCAATGTATAGAGGCTGTACTCTTTAAGAAAATCAAGCATATTACTTCAATTCACTAAAACAAATCACTGTGAGACCTTAATCCTGTTAATATCCTCCACCATCGCTTCGACACTCTGGTAGCCTTTATATAATTCTGATGCTTACTCATTTCCTCGGTTTCACGAATGGCAGCAAGTGTTACCTCGTTGTAATTTTCCTCTGTATTTATAGTCGGAAGGCAGCCTCCCTGAACCAATTTTTGAAGATATAAATTGACAATCTCAGACAAATCAATCCCATAGCGTTTCAACAGCGGTATTGCTTTTTTCATAGTCGATTCATCTATATTGACATTGGCATTGACTACAGCCATACAATCATCTTCTCAATTTTACTATAAATTCCACATATATTATACATCAATTTATATAAAATGTCAAGACCAAAATTCCAAAAAGCAAAACCAATCCAGGATTTGACATTATGCGGTGACGATACTTGCAGCCTTCTTGAGGTTGAGGCGTTCGATGGCGTCCTCACGCATTTTATATTTGAGAATTTTACCAGCGGCGTTCATCGGGAAGCCCTCCACAAAGTCGAAATACCTGGGAACCTTGTGCTTGGCGATGTTGTCAAGGCAGTATTTTTTTACCTCGGACTCGGTGAGAGTACATCCGTCCTTCACCACGATGCATGCCATAACCTCCTCACCGTATGCCTCATCCGGCACGCCGATGACCTGGACGTCCTTAATTGCAGGATGCGTATAGAGGAATTCCTCAATTTCCTTGGGATAGATATTTTCACCGCCACGGATTATCATATCCTTGAGTCGTCCGGTAATGCGGTAGTTTCCCTCGGGAGTACGACAGGCAAGGTCGCCTGTATGAAGCCAGCCATCGGAGTCAATGGCAGCTGCGGTGGCGTCGGGCATTTTGTAATAGCCCTTCATGATGTTGTATCCACGGGCAACGAATTCACCGGTAACATTATCGGGAAGCTCTTCTCCGGTTTCCGGGTCAACGATTTTGCATTCAATCTCAGGAAGAGCACAGCCCACAGTGCCCACACGAACTTCAATCGGGTCGTCGGTACTGGACATAGTACACCCGGGAGAAGCCTCGGTCTGACCATAGACGATGGTGATTTCCTTCATATTCATTTTTTCAACAACCTGCTCCATAATGGCTATTGGACAGGGACTTCCAGCCATAATGCCAGTCCGCATATATGAGAAGTCGGTCTTGTCGAAATCCGGATTTTCCAGCATGGAGATGAACATAGTGGGCACGCCGTGGAATGCGGTAATTCTCTCCTGATTTATGCAGGCGAGAGCGGATTTTGCGGAAAAATAGGGCAGAGGAGCCAAAGTACCGCCGTGGGTCATGGTGGCGGTCATGGCGAGAACCATACCGAAGCAGTGGAACATTGGCACCTGAACCATCATTCGGTCTGCGGTGGACAAATCCATTCTGTCTCCGATGCACTTGCCGTTGTTGACGATGTTGTAGTGAGTCAGCATAACGCCCTTGGGAAAGCCGGTTGTACCCGAGGTATACTGCATATTGGCAACATCATTCACATCGATGGCGTCGGCTCTGCGTTTGACCTCGCTCAGTGGCACCATTTTTCTGCGTTCAAGCGCCTCATCCCAGGTAAGACAGCCTTTTTTGCGGAATCCAACTGTGATGACATTGCGGAGGAACGGCAGTCTTTTTGCGTGAAGAGGAGTGCCGGGAACGGTGTTTTCAAGCTCCGGACACAGCTCACCTATAATGCCGGAATAGTCGGAGTCACGGCAGTTTTCGATGAGAATGAGAGTATGTGTATCGGACTGACGGAGAAGATATTCCGCCTCGTTAATCTTGTAGGCGGTGTTCATTGTCACAAGGACTGCGCCAATTTTCGTAGTTGCCCAGAATGCGATATACCATTGGGGAAGATTAGTCGCCCAGACAGCCACATGGGAGCCAGCCTTTACACCGAGAGAAATCAGTGAACGGGCAAAATCGTCCACATCGTGACGAAATTCCGAGTATGTCCGTGTGTAGTCAAGAGTTGTGTACTTAAAAGCGTACTGATCGGGAAATTCCTCCACCATACGGTCAAGAACCTGAGGGAAGGTCTCCCGGATGAGAGTGTCCTTTTTCCAGACATATTTTCCGTCGCCACGCTTGTTTGTATAAAGGGATGATTTCCGCTTCGCAGGATTGTCAAAACGGAGCATATAATTATAGAAATGAGAGAAAATAATCTCCGGGTCGTCGATGTCACGATTCCAGTCCGGGTCCCATTCAAGGGAGATAAATCCGTCGTAGTTGATGCTTTTCAGGGCATTCATAATATCACTGGCAGGCAAATCACCGGAGCCCATAAGCACATACTTGCCATCCTTTGAGTCCTTGATGTGGACATGACGAACATATGCGCCCAGATTTTCGATGGTCTTAGCCGGATTTTCGCCCAAAGTCACCGCAGGATGATGGACATCCCAGAGGGCACCCAGGAAGTCGTCGGCGAAGGTGTTCAAAACCTCACGAAGGTAGACTGTATCGGAGAATATTCCTGTGGTTTCGATGAGAAGAGTGATATTTTTAGAGCTTGCATAGGCAAGAACAGAAGAGATGAGAGCCGTAATTTCGGCGGAATTTTCCTCACGGGATTTGCCGTTATCCAGGGCTCTGACTCTCACAAATGGGGAACGAACCGCCACAGCAAAGTCCACACTTTCCCGTATTTCAGCACGGCTTTCATCGGTATTTTCAGCAAGATTACAGGCAGAATCCACGCAAGGAATACAAAGCCCTTTTGCAGCGAGCTCACGGCGTGTAGCGGATATGCTGTTGTCGTCGAACGAACCGACAATGAATCGGGAATCGTGAATATTGTGTATCTCGATTCCGTCAAAACGCAGGTCGTAGGCAAGCTCCGTCAATGCCGGCATACCCATGTCCTGCCGACCTTTGGTTGAAAATGAAAGCTTCATTTAATTTTCCTCGTAGACAATCTTATTGAGCGCCGAAATATAGGCTCTGATACTTGCGGAAATTATGTCGGTGGATATTCCAGTACCGCTGTAAAGCTTACCGCCGGAGCGAAGTCTCACAACAGCACTACCCACAGCCTCACGGCCTCTTGTCACGGACTCGATTCGGAAGTCATCCAGCTCGTAGTGGTGTCCGATGATGGATTCAATGGTGCGGAAGGCTGCGTCTATCGGACCGTCACCCATGCACACATCCTCCATGACTTCGCCGTTTTTGGACAACTTGATATGGGCAGAAGGAAGGATGATGTTGGAGGAGTTGATGAGGTAGCTCACCAGGGTGTAGGTGGGCGTCACCTGGAGGGCAGTTCCGGCAACGATGGCGTCAAGCTCACTGCAGGTAACCGTCTTTTTGCTGGCAACCCGTAGAAATTCCTCGTAAACACGCCTCTCGTCCTCTGCGGACAGGTCGTAGCCCAGCTTACGGATTTCCTGACTGACCGTCACAATATCATCATTTTTGTCAAGAATTGCTTCATTTGAGCTTGACAATGTATTCTGTTCTGTGGAGTTTCCTGGGTTGATTATTCGCTGAATTTTCGCAATGGAGGATTCAAGACAAGTGATATTTACATTTGTAGTAACGCCCCAGAAGTCGCCTCTTGCCCTAAGAACCGACAGAACAGCGGCAATTTTTGCAGAGCCAACACCGGAAATACTGGTCTTTATGCCACCTGCTCCCACGGAAATTGCGGACACAGAGCAAGCCGTAGCCATGTGAATGTTGTTGTTGCAAGCCACATTCAGAAGGACATTTTCAGGGATGAGAGAAGAAATTCCATTCACGAAGCTCTCGAATTCATCGGGAATTGCGTTGCCTGCATCGTCGCAGAGAGTAATGCCCGTAACACCGGCTTCTACCACGGCGGAGATGAGGGCTTGAAGGAATGAAATATCCGCTCTGGTGGCGTCCTCTGCGCAGAATGAAACCCGCTGGCTGTACTTTTTCGCCTCGGTGATGAGGGATGTGATAACCGTCAGGGCATTTTTCGGCTTGATGTGGGCGGAGTACTCCATTCCCACGGCGGAAACCGGCACGGATATGCGAAGCTCGGCGTCCTGAATGCCAGCAACACACTGAGCAGCTGCAGAGATTTTGTTTATATCACGGCCGACATCAAGACAAAGACGGCTCTTCGTCAGAAGCGGAGCCACCGTTGCGATAAGTAGCGGATCGGTCTTGTCGTTTTTTATGGGAGGTAGGTCGATAACATCCACCTGCATCTTGTCAAGACAGCGGATAATCTCGATTTTTTCCTTGAAGCCGATTTCCTCGGCGGTACATAATGTCGTGTCTGTAATATAAATTTTCTTCATAAATGTAAAGTTAAACTAAATGTGTGATTGATTGTAGAGTCGGTTTTCGGAAGATTGTTGCATAAGCAAGACTTTGCGTAGCATGACTTTATCCAACTGAACGCTATGACCAGCCTTCCAAAACAAATTCCCGTTACCCAACTATTTCCTATTTATTCCTCTGTTTCCTCGGGGAGGTCGCTTGTGCAGTGCGGGCACTTTGTAGCCTTGATGTCAATTTCGCTCTGGCAGAACGGGCAGGTCTTTGTGGTGGGAGCTTCCTCAACCGGCTTCTTTACCAGATTTTTAGCCTTAGCGATTGCCTTTACGAAGCAGAAGATGACGATTGCCATGATGAAGAAGTTGATAACTGCAGAGAGGAAGTTGCCATATGTAAGCTTTGCTGCATTTTCGCCTTCACCCAAGACAAGAGCCCAATCGGAAAAGTCAATTCCGCCTGTCAGAATGCTGATTGCAGGCATAATGATGTCGTTGACGAGAGAGTTGATAATAGACTGAAAAGCTGCACCGATGATAACACCGACTGCAAGGTCGATTACGCTACCCTTGAGGGCAAATTCCTTAAATTCCTGAATGAACTTTTTCATTATATATGCTCCTTTGAAAAATTGTTGATTGATTTAATGTGGTCGCTAACGCTAAGTCTTCCTTCGGAAAGTCATGCTTCGCAAAGTCCCGTAGCGCATCGCACGCCCACTGAAAGGGGGAGAGGGCCGCCAGGGATTGAGGCGGCGATGGGGTCAGAAAGAAGGTAAAAGGTAATGGTTCATCCCGACCGATAGATTTTCTGTCATTTTCTGTGCGAAGCACGACTTTGTGAAACAAGACTTTGCGACAGCAAGACTTGGCGTAAGCCAGACTCTTTCTACCTGAACGGTCAGACTAACCTCTCGAAATAAAGTCCCAGTATCCGACTATTTCCAAGATGAATTAAGCTGCACAGTGCGGTTGAACACAATATTCTCTTCCCTGCTGTCCTTGTCCACGGTGAAGTAGCCCTGTCGCATAAATTGGAATGTATCACCAGGCTTTACATTTATGAACTCTTTATCGAGCTTACAGCCTGTCAGAACAGTCAGCGAATCGGGATTTATAACATCCATCATATTGTCGCCGGGATTTTCGTCCAGGAAGAGTCTGTCGTAGAGGTTGACGGTGGCGTCGATGCAATTCTCGGCGGACACCCAGTGAATTGTGCCCTTGACCTTTCTGCCGTCGGGTGAATTTCCGCCCTTGCTGTCCGGGTCGTAGGTGCAATGAAGAGCCGTAACATTGCCGTTCTCGTCCTCTTCAAAGGATGTGCAGGTGACGAAATATGCGCCTTTCAGACGAACCTCGTTCCCTGGGAAAAGACGGAAATACTTCTTCACAGGCTCCTTCATAAAGTCGCTTTTCTCAACGAAAATTTCACGGGAGAAGGTGACCTTACTCTTGCCCATTTCGGGATGGTCAGGATGATTCTCCACCTCAATTTCCTCGGTTTTGCCCTCGGGGTAGTTATCGATAATGACCTTGAGAGGCTCCAGAACAGCCATAGCCCTGGGAGCAGTATCGCCCAAAGTATCACGACAGCATGCCTCCAGGAGGCCAAAGTCCACGATGCTGTATGCCTTAGACACGCCCACCTTGTCGATGAAATCACGGATTGCCTTTGCGGGATAGCCACGCCTGCGAAGACCACAGAGAGTGACCATACGAGGGTCGTCCCAGCCGGAGACGATACCAGCGTTGACCAAATCCAGGCATTTTCTCTTGGAGGTGACGCAGTAGTTCAGGTTCAGTCGGGCAAACTCAATCTGTCTGGGAGGCTCCTCAAAACCAACCTGTTCCACGAACCAGTTATAAAGCGGTCTGTGATTCTCAAATTCCAGAGAGCAGAGAGAGTAGGTGACCTTTTCGCAGGCATCGGAGAGAGGATGAGCGAAGTCATACATCGGGTACACGCACCACTTGTCGCCGGTCTGATGGTGGCTCACATGGTTGATTCGATACATAACCGGGTCACGCATATTGAGATTTGGACTTGCCATATCAATTTTAGCACGGAGAACCTTCTCGCCATTGGCAAATTCGCCGGCGGTCATACGGGCAAAGAGGTCGAGATTTTCCTCCACGGAGCGGTTGCGGTAAGGACTGTCCTTGCCTGGCTCGGTGAGAGTGCCACGGTATTCACGCATTTCCTCAGCGGACAGGTCGTCCACATAGGCAACGCCCTTTTTGATGAGCTTAATTGCGCAGTCGTAGAGGAAGTCAAAATAGGAGCTGGCGTAGTAGAGATTTTCCCACTTGAAGCCCAGCCACTGGATGTCCTCCTTGATGGCGTCGATGTACTCAGTGTCCTCCTTTGCAGGATTTGTATCATCAAGCCTGAGGTTGCAGATTCCACCGTACTTTTCGGCAGTTTCGAAATCAATACAAATCGCCTTCGCATGGCCGATGTGAAGGTATCCGTTGGGCTCCGGAGGAAATCTTGTCTGAATACGGGTATTCACTCCCGCAGCCAAATCCTCGTCTATAAAATCATGAATAAAATTTGAATTGATGATGCTTTCGTCCATCGTATGTTCTCCAATATGTAATAAGTCTGGCTTACGCTAACGCTAAGGCCTAGTGCCTTGTTTCTGAACGGTCAGACTTGCCTTCCGAAACAAACTTCTGATACCCAACTATTTCCTATTTCCTATTTGTAAAGTCCCTTGTCCTCGTTGAGCCTAATAATATACTCGCATTTGGCGAAGTCTTTGCTCATAAAGTCGCCTGCCATTATGTTAGTTCTGGCGAGGTAATAGGGATTACGGCGGATTTCCTCGCAGACGTGCTCCATATGAGGTCTGAAATCTCTCTCCATGCGTCTTGGGGTATTCATACCGTTTTTTGTGCCAGGACCAGAGGTAGTCTGAATTTGCAGACTGAAAAAGCCCTCGGTTTGGTAGTCGTCGTACACATGAGGCAGGTCGGCGGCGAAAACCACGGCGTGCTGACCGTTTCGCTCGTTGCTCCAGGGTGACACGAATGGTGCATCGGAGCTGTATTTGTACTCCTTGCCCGGATTCAGAATGATGAATCTCTTCCCTGTTTTGCGAATATCGCCCATGGTGACATTGCGAATATCGTCGAAATCCCACAAGGCGTACCTGCTGGGCTGAATGTACTTCTCCATCAAACTGTCCATAGCCTTGGAGTCAAGCTTTGCCCGGAACTTGTACGGACCAAAGGAGGAGTTTGGATACTTCTGAATTTCAAGAATGAAAAACTCGCCGGGAGCCTCCTCCATGGCACGAGCCATTTCACGGAGCATATTCTCGAATGGTTCACCGTTTATGATGGCGTGAGATTGAACAATAACTCCCTTTTTGTCGGTATTCAGACGGATGCTGAAATGTCTGACTCCGTGGGAGAACAGGTCATAAAATCCGCCGTCCTGACAGCAAGCGAGAGGCATCATTCCACGAGTACCTGCATTGTGCGCCCCGGGAATGGCAATTTCTGTAATTTTAGCTTCGTCGCTGATTTGCGACATCCAGGTTTTGAATTTGTCCATAATATGTATGTTGAAATGTAAAGTCTGGCTTCGCCAAGTCTTGCTTACGCAAAGTCTTGTTTCACAAAGTCGTGCTTCGCACAGAAAGAACCGATAGACTTTCGGTGCCGACCGCACGCCCCTTGGGAGGTTCTTTCGCTCGATTCTGAATAAAACTCTCGGAACGCAATCTATAATCAAATCGCTTGCGATTTCCTCAGCCCTAGTGCCTAATGCCTAGTGCCTTGCAAAGGAACGGTATGACTAATTTTCCGAAACAAACTTCCTAAAACCGAACATTCCCTATTTACGCCGTCAATATGCGCTGGTTTCTTCGTAAACTGCATCGCCCAGAGCGCCACCTGTGAATGTACCTTTCACGAGAACATAGGTATCGATTGCAGGCAATGCTCCACCGTCAGAGAGTACAACATCCAGTTCGAAACAGCTGTCGTAATAGGGATGCTGAATGGTGTTGTTGCCGTAGACTCTGCCGTATGCGGAAACGGTTTTGCCCTCGAAGTCCTCCTTGTAGTTCAGCATATTGATAATCTGAACACGCTCAAGGGTACCGCTCATTACAGCCATATCCACATCGAAGGCATCGTGGGTGTACTCCTCCTTAACGGTGAGAGTTGTATCGGTGAGCCAGTAGCCGTCCAGAGCCGACTCGTCGCCTGTGAAGGTGCCGGTCACCTCGATGAGAGAACCAGGAGACGGAAGAGAATTGACATCAGAGGGAATGAACTCCCACTGCCAGTCGCAACACTTTGTTTCGTCACGATAGCCCCAGACATAGTAGCGGGTCACATCGTTGAATTTATCGTAAATAATGGCGAAGGTGCCAGTCTTGTCGAACTCTTCACCCTCAAAGCTGTCGCCCATTTCGTTGTAGAAAATGTTGTAATAGAGGGTGTATTCCAGGTCTTCCACATTGTATGGAAAACTGCCCTCTGCCTTACCCTTTGAGCCGGATGTGTAGGCGGTAGTTTCGTCGGCAGATGCGACGGAATCATCGGTTGCGTCGGAGGTATCGGTCACCTCGGCGGATGAATTTACATCATCGGTAGTTGTGTTCTCTCCACAGGAACAAAGAGAAAGAAGGATGAGAACGGAAATAAGCAGACAAATTATCTTTTTCATTACATTGCCTCCAAAAAATATAGATAGTTTATTATACAACGATTTTCGTAATAAGTCAACTATTTTTTGAAAAAAGTATGGCTACACGCTAACACTAAGTCTTGCTGACGCAAAGTCTTGTTTCACAAAGTCGTGCTTCGCACAGAAGGAGCCAAGAGATTTTCGGAACCGCCTCTACAATAGCCTAGTGACCAATGCCCAGCCTTTTATCCAACTGAACAATAAAAAAATAGATCTCCCCAAAAAATTCCCGGCAACCCACTTGCATTTTACACAAAACCGTGCTATAATAAAACAAAAATGTCGAGGAGAATTGTATGATTCGTGACAAGCTCTACACCTTCAAGGACACAGTTGTGAACAATCCGTCCTTCACCCTGAAGGAACAGCTGGGCTACGCTGGCGGAATTTTCGGCAACTGCATGGGGCAGGACAGCGTGGGTACCTTCTCGGAACAGTTTTTCCGTGACTACATGGGAATTGACTCCGACAAAATGACCATTCTCGGAAACATCACAACCGCAGCCGGAATCATCACATCACCCATTGTGGGCAACTTCCTGGATGCTCCGACTACACCTGGCAAAAAGCCCATCACAAAGCGGTTTCTAGGACTTATGCCCATACCCTTTGCATTGTCATCTATGCTACTTTTCATCGTGCCTTCCTCGAAGGTTTTGGTGAATTTTATCTGGGGATTGGTTCTGCGTGTGATTTTCGGTGTTGTGGACACCTTCTACGATATGTCGCTACTGACCATGTCCCTGAGAATGACCGACAACCCGAAGGACAGGAAGAATTTCTACACCGTTTCCACTCTTGCCTCCTCCCTGGGCTCTATGCTACCCGGGTGGATTATCCCGATTATTGTGGACAAAATGCCCGACGCAAACAAGGAAAAATGGGCTTACTTCTTCGTGGCGCTGGTGTTCTGCGTAATCGGTGTGGCTATGATGTATGCGCCCTATTTCACCCTCAACGAGAAGGTCAGAGTGACGGCGGTTAAGAACGAAAGCGGTGTCGTCCAGTGGAACAAAAACACATTCAAAGCGGTGCTTCACAACCGTACCTTCATCGTTACAGAGACTGCCACCTTCTTTGAGCAAATTCGCCAGATGTCCTATTCCTTATTAAATTACATTTATAAAAAGACATTCGACGATTACAGTATGAAATCCATCATCGATGTCATCAGCGGTGTGCTGTCCTACGCAGGTCTTGCCGCTGTGCCTGCCCTGGGAAGTAAATTTTCCGCAAGAACCATCCTCAGTGGTGGCTTTGCCTACACCGGAATTTTCTACACGATTATGTCCCTCTTCGCCATCAATTTCAACCTGGACAAGCTCCGCAAACGCAGATACATCGTCGGCGTACTCATCGGACTTGCCGGTATGCCCAACAACGCAATCTCCGCATCAAAGAAGGTTGTGGTGGGCGACTCCACCGACTATATGGAATGGTATTCGCAAAAATATCTCGGAACACCTGTCCACTCCGAAGGTCTAATTGCCGCTGTGCAAAGTTGGTGTAATAATATATTCTCTTTTGTAAAGACAAATCTCTATAACTTCATATTCAAGGGAATCGGCTACAAGGAGAATACTTTTGACGAAAAGACTGGGAAGACCGTCGAGGCGGTACAATCAACCAGCACCCTTAAAGGACTTTATATGATGTTCACAATCTGCGGAATTGTCGGAAATTTCCTGGCTTCAATATCATATTTGTTCGATAACTATACAGGAAAACGAAGAGAAGAAATCTATGCGGAACTCCAGGAAATGAGAGCAGAGAGGAAATAGGCATAGACTGTTACCCGGGATTGGTCAAGAAAGGCAAATTTAACCGTTCAATTGCAAGGCATTAGGCATCAGCACTAGGCATTAGGGCTGAGGAAATCGCAAGCGATTTGATTATAGAGTCTGCTCAGAAAGTCTATCGAAAACCTTCGCACGCCCCAAATTTCGGACGCAGTCGCCCAGCCGTCTGCACGCCCACTGAAATGGGGAGAGGGCCGCCAGGGATTGAGGCGGCGAGGAGGTCAGAAAGAAGGTAAAAGGTAATCGTGCATACCGCCCGATAGACTATCGGTCTTTCTGTGTAACGCACGACTAAAGCGAAGCGGGACTTTGTGAAACAAGACTTTCCGAAGGAAGACTTGGCGTTAGCCAGACTTTGCGCCAGCAAGACTAATTTTCCGCAACAAATTCACGAAAATCGACTAAAGAAGGAATACCAATGAGCAAAATTATCGTAATCGGAGCCGGAGCTGCCGGGCTTATGGCGGCTGGATTCGCCTCTTTGAACGGCAACCAGGTCACTCTCCTGGAACGGAACGACCGTCCTGCCCGGAAGGTGATGATTACTGGAAAAGGCAGGTGCAATGTCACCCACTACACCACCCTCATCAACGAACTCATAGCCAATGTGCCTGTAAATGGGCGTTTTCTCTATTCCGCTTTCAGCCGTTTTTCGCCCTCGGATACAATGGATTTCTTCGAGGAACAGGGCGTTCCGCTGGTGGTGGAGAGAGGCGACAGAGTCTTTCCCGAATCCCAGAAGGCAGTGGACATTGTGGACGCTCTCACGAATTTCGCTAAACGAAGCGGTGCCAAAATCATCAAGGGCAGAGCTGTTCATTTCAAAATGAAGGATGGCTTAATCCAAGCTGTAATTACCGATGACGGCAGAGAAATTCAGGGCGACAACTTCATAATTGCAACGGGAGGAAAGTCCTATCCCGCAACTGGTTCAACGGGCGACGGATACACGCTCGCACAAGATGTTGGACATACTATCATTCCACCTGTACCATCCCTTGTACCACTTAACATTTGTGAAGATTTCTGTGCCGAGCTTACCGGACTGTCATTAAAAAACATCGCAATAACAGTTCGTGACTCCGACTCATGGAAGGTCATTTATGAGGATTTCGGCGAGATGCTCTTCACCCATTTTGGCGTCAGCGGACCTGTAATTCTTAGCGCAAGTTCACATATGCGAAGTGCAAATCCAGGACAATACCTCATCGAACTGGATATGAAGCCGGCTCTCACCCACGAACAGCTGGATGCTAGAGTCCTGCGGGATTTGGGAAAATTCCCCAATAAAACCCTGAACAACGCCCTTGTGGAGCTCCTGCCACACGCCATGATTCCCGTTGTAATCGACCTTGCGGGACTCAATCCCAACCTGAAGGCAAATCAGCTGACCCGTGATATGCGGTCACAGCTGGTGGACACCCTCAAATGCATCACCCTAACCGTGGAGGGCTTCCGACCCATCGAGGAGGCTATTATCACCTCCGGCGGAGTCAGTACGAAGGAAATCGACCCGAAAACTATGCAGTCGAAAATCTGCCAGAACCTGTATTTCGCTGGCGAAGTGGTGGATGTGGATGCCTACACCGGCGGATTTAACCTGCAAATCGCATTCTCCACTGGCGTCCTTGCCGGGAAAAGCGTATAGTCGGGTACTGGACATTTGTTTCGGGAAATTAGTCTTACCGTTCAGTTGCAAGGCATTAGGCACTAGCGCTAAGGAAATCACTGCGTGATTTGATTATAGAATCGGCTCCGAAAGTCTATCGGAACCGATTGCACGCCCCTTGAATCCCCGAGCGAACTCCCGTAGCACATTGCTCGAGGATTCAAGGGGCGTGCGGACGGCTAGACGACTGCGTTCAAAATTTG
>R06__coassemble_456_pt1 | contig 14968 bp, 9 predicted proteins | sample R06__metabat2_low_PE_028 | metagenome-assembled genome bin R06 | reverse complement strand
CTTGCGTCGTTGGCTCTGATTTTACCGTCACCATTCACATCGCCTAATATTATAATTTTACCTATTGCTTCTTCGCCACAGCGTTCACAAATTCCATCATTGTCCGCATCTACATGTCCCAAAGCAGGCATTGTATCCGTCATATATTCCACGGTCTTGCCGAAATGCTCGCCACATACGGAACAGATGTAGTAATACTCACAAAGCACAGCCTCAGTACAGGTCGCTTCGCAGTATACGCATGATAAGTAATACAATGCAGGTTCAAGACAGGTGGCTTCGGATTTGAGGTGACTATAATCTGTGCTTGTATTTATGAATCTGTGCTGGCAGGTGTATTCAAACTCCGAGGGCTGAACCTCGCTTTCGCTGTAAATAAAGGCAGGACGAATACCAAATATGGTGTCGCTGGTGCCGTAATAGTCACGGACAAGACCTGTGTCATAGTCCGCCAGGGAAGTCAGCGGTAGGGACGAAAAAAGAAGAATAATTACAAGTATTTGAGATAATAATTTTTTCAATCTAATCATCTCCATTGACAGAAAGGTTTAGTGAAATATCGAAGTCAGATTACAATAACTAAAAATGACAGAGACAAACTCATTTAACTGATATGTTGGTATATTTTTGGTTATTGCCATTCCCAAACCAGTGCCCTGAATGCCTGATACCGTAGAGGATTTTTCTCTTGTGAACGGATCGTAAATGGTCTTTACAAACTCCTTATCCATGCCAATGCCGTTGTCCTTGATTTTGAATTCAAAGCTGGCATAGCCGTTGGATTTCACATCCTTTTCGGTAATTCTCATTGAGATTGTGCCACCTGCTGGTGTGTATTTTATGGAGTTGGATAGGATGTTCAGCAGCACCTGATTAAGACGGAGCTTGTCGCAAAGGATATTTTCGTCGTTGACATTTACCGTATCAATGAAGAATTCATGGTGTTTTGCGTGAATATCCGCCTGTAATGCGGATTTAAGCATTTCCTCAAACATTGGGAATTTTTCACGGTCTAGGGTATAGGTGTTGAATCTGTTTTCTCTTATATTGTAGTAGAAGAGAGCATAGTATTCCTCCGCAAGACCGCCAATCATTTCCAGATCGGTTTTCATATTTTTCATATTGCTTTCATCCATAGCTTTTTACCTCAGAATTATGTTCAGGCGAATATATGTACAATACAACATAATACTATAATATAATATTTTTCAAAAAAAATCAAGTACTTTCTGCAAAATAAATTAAATGCAGATTGTAAAATGAAGTTGTAATAAAAAAAGCCTGCTTAAAGGCTTTGACAGAAAGAAATTTACAATGTTTGAGTTGACTGGCGTCACAATGGAATTGTCTTTCGCTCTACTTGTGAGCTATGCAGTTCCTTATAACAATTCACGAAAATAAATTAAAAAAAATTAAATTTACTATTGACCGAATTGAAATTTTGTAGTACAATGGGTTTAACTATTGCAGAGGTGGTAAAGTGATGGCAAATGAAATTCAAAACAATTCTGTAACCGTTAGTAACATTCCCATACCTGTGGGCAAGCTTGCGATAATTCCTATTCGTGGCTGCGAGGATTTGGCAAAATCCGTCAGCGACTGGGTATATCAGGTCCGCCAGAAGGAATTTGAGGGACATCGGAAAACAGGCATTCTCTTTAACGAGTACCTTAAAGATGACTATGTAATTTATCCTGACTTCATCAGATTTCAGACTGGTGAGGGCAAATGCGAGCTTGAGCACTCAGTAAGAGGCTACGATATTTTCATTATCTGCGATGTATTCAATCGCAATGTTACCACAAAATTCTACGGCAAAGAGCGTGAAATGAGTCCGGATGAGCATTTCAGCGATCTCAAAAGACTCATCGATGCAATCAATGGCAAGGCAAAGCGTGTTACGGTGATTATGCCAATGCTTTATGAGGGCAGACAGCATAGACGCACCAAGCGTGAATCCCAGGACTGCGCAAATGCCTTGATTGAGATTTGCTCAATGGGTGTGGAAAACATAATTACATTTGATGCACATGATCCGAGGGTTCAGAACGCCATCACATTACATACCTTCGAGGACATCTCCACAAGACATCAGATGATTAAAGCCCTCAACGAGTACGGCAAGCAGGAGGCATCCGAAAAAGCCAAAAACGACGAGGACGCCAAAAACTACAAAATTGATCCATACAAGCTCACCATTATCTCTCCGGATGAAGGCGGTCTTGGCAGAGCCATTCGTTATTCTCATGTTCTTCATGTTCCGCTGGGCACTTTCTATAAACGCCGTGATTACAGCATCGTTGTAGACGGTAAAAATCCCGTTTTGGAGCATAAGTATCTGGGCGAAAGAAGCGAAATCGAGGGCAAGGACATCGTCATCGTTGATGATATGATTTCCTCCGGTGGCTCCCTTGTGGATGTTGCAAAGACACTTAAGAAAATGAATGCAAACCGTATTTTTGCATGCTGTGCCTTTGGACTTTACACGGAAGGCTTCGATGTGTTTGATAAGGCATACGAGGAGGGCTATATTGATCAGGTATTCAATACAAATCTCGTTCACGCTACTCCTGAGCTCCTTTCAAAGCCCTGGTTCACTCAGGTGGATATGTGCAAGTATACCGCATTCATCATTAATTACTTGAATACTGACAGATCTCTCAGCACTATTATCAATCCCGATGACCGCATAACTGAAAGACTTCATTCGAAGTATCCGGAAATGTGGGATAAATACCTTGAAGAAATCATCGAAAAGGAAAATTCACTCTCTAAATAAAGAATAAAACGGCGTACATAAATCTGTATGCCGTTTTTTTGTGGTGAAGGTCTGGCAGTTGTAAAAAAAATGAAATTCTTTTAGATAACTACTTGACAAATCGGGATAAATATGATATAATGCCTGTGCAAATGGGAAGCGAGAAGTATGAAATAGGAAATAGGGAATAGGAAATAGGAAATAGGAAATAGGAAATAGGAAATAGGAAATGTTCTGACCGATAGACTTTGCGTAAGCCAGACTCACTTCCAGGGATTTTCCGTTGGGTATTTATCTGTCGCAGGATGGTTATATTCAATATCCTCAACACCGAAATAACGGAAAACTTCGTAGAGATATTTTCCGCAATGCTTAAACGCCACAGCTCCGTGATGCGGGTATCTCTTTTCAATCAGAACATTACGATAAAATCTGCCCATTTCTTTAATTGCAAATACACCGATACCGCCGAAGGACCTTGTAGCAACAGGCAGAACCTCACCCTGTGCTATATATGCCCGGAGCTTACCTTCAATATCGCATTGCAGACGATAGAATGTAATATCTGATGGTGCAATGTCACCTTCAAGAGTGCCTCTTGTGAAGTCTGGTTCACTGCCGGCAGGTTCAAGAAGTCGGTGCTGAATGAGCTGATATTTCACCGCACAGTCGCCACATAGCTTACAGGAGGGAGTGTTTCCGCAGTGGAATCCCATAAAGGTGTCTGAGAGCTTGTAGTTGAATTTGCCCTGAATATCCTCAGTGAATATGTATTTAGGGACGGTGTTGTTGATGTCAAGAAGAGTCACCGCATCCTCTGTTACACAGGCACCGATGTATTCAGAAAGAGCGCCGTAGATGTCCACCTCGCAGGCAACAGGAATGCCCTTTGAAGCAAGTCGGGAATTTACATAGCAGGGTTCAAATCCGAACTGCTCAGGGAAGGCAGGCCAACATTTATCCGCAAAGACAACATACTCTCTGTCGCCCTTGTGAGCATCCGCCCAGTCTAAAAGTGTCAGCTCGAACCGAGCCATTCTCTCCAGCATTTCGTCATAGATTTTGTCGCCCATTTCGGACTTCATATCCTCCATAATTGAGGTAATTCTCTTATCTCCGATGTGAGCATTGTAGGACACGAGTAAATCCAGCTCGCTGTTCTCCTCGATTTCAACTCCCAGCTTGTACAGTCCGCTTATAGGTGCATTGCAGGCGAAGAAATCCTGAGGACGAGGGCCGAATGTGATGATTTTTAGATTTTGAAGTCCGATAATTGCCCTTGCAACAGGTACGAAATCCCTAATCATTTCGGCACATTCATTGGCGTCGCCCACTGGATAGGCGGGAATGTAGGCTTTAAGACCACGCATTCCCAGATTATAGGAGCAGTTGAGCATACCGCAGTAGGCATCTCCTCTGCCGTCAATCATATCGCCGTCACCTTCCGCTGCGGCAATCACCATGGACGGTCCGTTGAATTTTTTAACCAGAAGTGTTTCCGGAGTTTCGGGACCGAAATTGCCCAGAAATACCACCAATGCGTCGACATTGTGGGCATTCACATCCTCAATTGCACGGGCTACATCCGCCTCGTTTTCCACGGTTACCGGACATTCATAAAGTCCATCACCGAAGGCATTCACGATATTACTCCGTCTTTTTTCGGAGAGCTGTATCGGGAAGCAATCTCTCGATACAGCGATTAGCCCTAATCTGATATTTGGTATATTTTTCACGAGACTGCTCCTTTATACTATGAGGTTCTCCTCTTTTACTGGATTTACAAACTTCGGATTGAGCTTATTTTCCGCATTCTTGCCGGCGGCAATTGTCTTTGTGGCTTTCAGCAAATCCTCTTTTGTGAGACCAGATTTATTGATGAAATCCTCGTCCTTGCCTACGGATTGAATGAGTCTGTCGGTGAGATTACCGCAAATTGAAACAAGGTTCATATCCGTCTTGCGGGTCTCTGCGACGGTGTTCAGAGTGTGGATTTGTTCTGCAAATCTTTCGGGAGTTGCCTTTTGACCAAGACGAAGCTCCGACTCAATCTGACCTATTGAACGGTAATCTGGCAGGCTGTTTTTAAGACGGACATTCATTGCCGCAACGCTTTCTTCAAGCACGGTGTGTCTTTCGTCCTTGCAGTAAGCCTCCAAATTCTTAGCAAGAGAAAGTCTCTGTTTGCCTCTGGATGTAAATGGTACAGCATCCTTCTTGCCGATGTATTCCTTAGAGAGTCGTCTTGTGTTCTCGAAGGCATCTGCCAGAGTGTTGTAATCCTTATCGGTAAGGCCATTTTCCTTTTTCGCAAGAGTATCCGTGAGTGTGATGAGCTTGCCCAGAGAATTGTACATCTTGTCGAACTCACCGGTATTGTCGTTGACATTCGTCTTGATGAAGCTGTCTCGGATTTCCTTGAGTCTCTCACTTTGGGCGGTTAGCTGACTCGTTGTGCATTCTGTAACGGAAGAGGATGCGGAAAGCTCCTTTTCAGGTTTGAGAACCTTTCTGTTGGCGTGTTCGTATTTGAGATATGCTCCCAGGTATTTTGGCAATTTAATCTTGTTGTAGGCTTCCATCTCGTAGAAAACATTGGCATAGATGTTGTAGCTCTCTTCGTGTATATTAAGCGTTTTGAGTGATATGTTATTCCACTCATCGCCGGAGACGATTTTCGGAGTGCCGGAAGCAATATGATTTTGCAAATCGGTGAGACGGAGCTTTGCCATGGTAATTTCGTCATCGTTGAGACCGTTGGAACGAAGCATATGCTCCACATCATTTGGCTTCATTGCAAGAACCTTGGTGGCAAGATTCTTGTCGATAACATTTATGTCCTTAATGCAGGACATTCTGCGGATTTGCACCTCATTACGATGGTCAATTACGCCGAAGGACAGGTCGTTATCAAAGCCCTGTACGCCAACCAGCTTTACCTCCTTACTATCGCTTGTATCAAACTGATACATAAAGTTGGCAGCATGACGGTCAACATTTGCGCAGAGATAGTCAAGAATCTGGAGCTTGTTCATCTCGATGAAAGCCTTGGTTGAAATTGTCATTTTCTTTTGACCGAAGCCAGGCTGTAATGGGTCAATTTTGGATTCATGCAAGCCCTTTGCGTTAAGCATAAAGGTGCCGGTTTTGGTCTTGTCGCCGTCCTTGACGGTCATATTTACCGACCTTGCGATGATGTCGCCTTCACCCATAAGCTCCGCCATACCGGTCATTGCGTTGTTTCTCCGGTTGATATTTACACCTGAGAAAACGCCAGCCGCTTCATTTGTGTACTTAATATCAGGCAGAGAAATCACTTCCTCCACAAGCTTGTTGGTGGTTTGGGCAAAGATTGGTAGGTTTGTGGTGACCTGTTCGATTGCGTAGTCCAGGTCAAGTCCTATTTCACGAATGAGGCTTATGGTCTTGTACTTACTGGATTCAAGAGCAAAGGGCGAACGGCTGATGACCTTTCTTGAATCTGTGGAGCCTGCCATTTCCTTTGCAAGATTGCAGAACCTCTTGTAGTCATAGTTGTCACGCAGATGTTCCAGGAACGGAATTACTTTAAGACCTTCATCAACGCCAAGCTCCTTGTAATCCTCAATCATATCGTTGATGACATTCTGGAAGTCCTTCTGGTAGTCGGCAGTGGATGTGGATGTGAAATAGCCCTTGACTGTGGAGCCGTCCTCCATTTTGACCGCCATTCTCTGTCTTGAACTCATAAATGCGCCGGCTTTTTCGGTCTGTGCATCGGTTATGTCGGCTACCATATTTTGCGGTACAAATGGCTTGTCAAGTTCCAGCTTGGGCTTCGCTACAAAGGGCACATCCGTCCTGACCTTATCTCTGTAGGATAAGGTGTGGGCTCCTGTTGGAACACCGTTTTCGAGATGGTCATAAAGCTTTACAGCCTGCTCCTTATAGCGAATTTCCGTATCAATTGCATCGATGGTTTCCCAGTCGTATTTACCGTATACAAAGGGTGTACCGTCAGCGTGGGTAATCATCTTGTTGTCGCAAAGCTGTTTTACGGACATACCAGTGGTGGCAATCCAAGCCTTAATGACAGAATGATCCTCGCTATCGTGACAGGGAAGATTCTCATTTTCTGGATCTCTGAAGGTCTCCTCTAATGCGTGTATGCGGGCGGCTCTTTCTGTCGGGTCCTTATAATATTCGGGATTGGAATGGTAGTCCACGAAGAAGGTGTCTTCCCATTCACGGCTTTTGAGCTGTTTCTCCGCCTCATCCTCGGTGTACCATTCGGAGGTGAAATACTGTCTGTCCTCTCTGTCGAAGACTGTGATGGAATTTGCGAATTTTGCAGAATCCGGGCAATCTGGCAGGAAGCTCCTGACCTGTTTTTCATAAATCGGTTTGAGAAGGTTTTCTGTATCTTCTTCCCATTGCATTGTGGCTTTTGTGTATCTGTTCAACCTTTTTACCTGATTATCGTAATCTGGCGAGCCTTCACGAGGCTGACCGGGATAATTCGGTAACGGCGGAAGAGCAACACCTTCCATCTCATTGTTTCTTGCAGCCTCTATAAGATTTGCGAAAGGCGGAATTTTGTCCACGTTTTCGGAAAGCCTTGGACTACCGTTTACATCGACGTAGAGAAGTTTTTTGTGTTCTCCCAGACAGTCTTTTTCATTGAAGGAAAGTCTGCCCTCCGAGGAGAGCTTGTACAACTTTTTTATTGTAGCCTCGTCAAAATTTGCGGGTGCCTTGAAATTGTCGTTCATCCACTTCATATCGACAATTCCGTTCTCAGGCGGATATTTATAATCGCCGTTCTCATTTGTTGGACAGCCTGCAAAGAATGATTTGCAGTTGCTTGAATCATAGAATTTTGAAGAACGCTCCAGTCTGAAGCCTCTGATTGCGTAATTTGACATTGGGTCGTATACATCGTAGCCCTTGCGTATCATAATTCCGAGAAACTCTCTGTACCAAAGCTTAACATTTTCAGGTAATGCCATCTTGTATTCCTCCTTTTCTTGCCATTATACCATAATAGAATGGAATTTGCAAGATTTTTTTGTTGACAAATTAAAATTTCTGGATTAAAATAATGTTATATTTTGTTCTTTCAGCCCTCAAGGATTTTCAAATATTCATCATACACAAATACCCGGTTGTGCTGTTTATTGGTTGACTCTATAAGCACTCCGCAGGCGACCAGCTTTTTGACGGCAGCGGACACAGTGTTGAAGCTTAGACTTAGTGCCTTGGCAGTTCTCCCAATTTCGATAATTGGATGCTGTTCAATATAATCAAACAGCCTTGATACATTGTCAGGAGTTCTTTTGGAAACAGGCAATATGGCTTTGTTGCGACTGTGAAGCTGGCACAATGCTTTTATTGTATTCAGTGCATCCTCAGCGGTGGCGGCTACTGCCTCGATAAAAAATCTCACCCATTGCTCGTAATTTCCGCTACGTCTAACCTCGCTTATTCTGTCGTAGTATTCCATTTGATTGTTTTTTAGAAAAGATGACACATAAATTACTGGTTTTTCAAGTAAATCGTATTGGATGAGACATAGAAGTATCAGCAGTCTGCCGATTCGTCCGTTGCCGTCAAGAAAAGGATGTATCGTTTCGAATTGATAATGGATGAGAGCGGTTCTTATTAGCGGGTCGTATTCTTCATCCGAGTTTATGTATTTTTCCAAATCGCTCATCGCCTTTTCCATTTCCTCAACATTTGGCGGAATATACCTTGCATTTTTTAAGGAACAGCCAGACGCTCCTATCCAATTCTGACTTTTTCTGAATTCACCGGGATTTTTGTCCTCGCCTCGTACACCGCAAAGAAGCACCGAATGTGTATCACGGAGCAGTCTGTTGCAAAGCGGAAATTCATTCAAACGAGCAACGGCGTAATCTGTCGCATTTACGTAATTTACCACATCGGCATAATCAAGATTTGAATTAACATCGTTGTCCGGGTTAAAAACATCTTCCAGTGTGCATTGCGTGCCCTCGATTTGGGAGGACAGTAACGCCTCCTTTCGTACATACATTGATATGAAAAGATTTGTATCTGGCAATAATTTTGAGGCGGAATTTAGCTCGGCAAGAAGCTTGTTTGCTCTCACGGTCTTGTTCATCATATCGAGGTCAATATTGAGAACTGGTGGCAGAGGACTGGGAGTAAATGATTTGTATTCTGCCTCGCCACTCATATTTGAGGTGTAGTGTCCAGCATTATTCATTTGCTTTGCCTCCAATTTTGAAATTACACAGCTTATTTTATCATAGTTATTTCAGAAAGTCAATGCTAAATTGAAATTAAATTCGATTAATTCAAAAGTAATTTCAGAAACTACCCTACTTTTTGAAATTACACATTATTATTTTCACTCATAATTTCAACATCAAGGAGAGAATATGAAGATACTTTTCATTGGAAATTCCGGGTCGGATTTCGCAAAATGTCTTAGCTTTTGTGCAGATGTAAGCTTTATGTCTGAATCCCAGGCTATACAAAAGGGTATAGACGGCTTTGATGCCTATTGTATCGCCGGAAAATATCCCTCTGCCGACACTCTTATTAGTCCCCGTTTGCGTGTGCTTTTAGAGGACAAGGCTGAAAATGGTTATAAAATCTTTCTTGAACAGCCCTTGTCTTTTCTCAATATTTACTCCGCAGGTCCAGAATGTACCGTCCGTAGCCGTCTTGTGTATGTTGGCGATGAGGCTATTCCCGGTATTGAGGTGGGCGATATTCTTGATGACCAGGCGAATTTTGCCGCCGAGCCCTGGTTTAATGTTGATGGTGTTGTTCCGCTTTTTGTGTACAGGGAGCACATTATAGCCCATACACATACCGATATGACTGTTGAGGAGATAAAAAAGGACAGTAAATACGGTATATGGAAATACGGCGAAAATGTTCTGATGACCTCCTTTTTGATTAGAGATTTTGGCAAGTCGGGCTTTGCTCCTTATAAAAAATGGCAAGGACTTATCTCATGGATTTGTAAATGGCTTTGTGGCAAGGAACCTTCATATTTTCCCGAGGCTCCTGTCCAATATAAGCTCTGTGAAAAATTAAACGAAAAGAGCCATAGAACGGCAATAGACAAGGGCATAAAATGGCTGGAACAGTTTCTGATAAATGATGGCATTGACGGGCTTTATGAGGGCGTTTCTCACAATATTTCTCCCGACGGTAAAAGAACTCTTCTTCGTGAAATTCGTACCGACTGCGCAGGTGAGACTGCCGGAGCATTCCGTGCCTATTACCGGATTAGCGGAGATAAAAAATATCTGAAATACGCAGAAAATCTGGAGTCCTTCATCTTCGGTCCGATGCAGGTAAATGGCGGACTTTTCGATGGAATGCACCGTTGGACGGCAAGTGGCTGGGGTGTGTGCTATCAGGATGATGTGGCAAGAGCTGTCCTGCCAACACTTTACAACGCATATTTCTACAACGAAAAAAATAACCTTGACAATGTTTATAGGTCGCTGGATTTTCTTTTGAAGATAACCTGTCGTGACGGTTGTGCACCATTCAGAACGGATTGTAAGGATATGCAGACAGAGGCGGATTTTGTAAAGCGTTCCGAAAAGGAGCATGGTCTTCATTCTGCCCATTACAACGCATTCTACCATTCTGCATTGCTCCTTGGGTACTTATGTGGCGGAAGGCATGAATACCTTGACACCGCCGAAAAGGGCTTGACGGCGATAATGGAGGATTATCCCGATACAAAGCGGGAGCAGAGCGAAACCGAGGAAATTTGTCGCCTGATTCCTGCCCTGGCTCTTTTGTATATGTGTACAAAAAAATCTGAACATCGGGAAATGCTATATCGTGTTACGGACGATTTGCAAAAATTCCGTCATTCCTTTGGCGGTTATTGTGAATGGGATACCGGCTATACCGCATCCTGTTCAAGAGAATCCACTGGAGAGTGCTCCGTGCTGTCCGAAAACGGCGACCCAATAACGGATTCTCTCTACTCCTCCAACTGGCTACCCATTGGCTTTGCCCTTTGCTACAAGGCAACTGGCGATGAAATCTTCCGTAAATACTGGGCGGATATAGTTGAATTTTACATCCGTGTTCAGATGCATAGTGACAATAAGCTCACCGATGGAGCTTGGAGCAGAGCCTTCGATATGGATTTGTGTGAGGCGTATGCCAATCCTCACGATGTGGGTTGGGCGGCAAATTCAATCGAAACTGGCTGGACAGTTGCTGAGATACTTATGGGAATGATGTTCTTTGATTAAACGAATTGTATGAGTCATGCTGTGCAAAGTCATCCTGCGGAAATCTCAATGAATTTGATTATAGAATCTAATTGACGCAAAATTTAATATTTTTTATTGACAAATTATTGAAAATATGTTAAAATTAAATTTGTGTTAAAATACTATTTTGGGTGTAATGCAGAGAAAGGATACGACTCTATGAAAGTTAAAATCAAAAAGACGCTTTGCATAATGCTGTCGTTGGTGATGCTTCTGGCTTCTGTACCGATGATAAATGTGTTTGCTGATTCACTTCACGGCACAGAATAAATTACATTTGACGACGATTACAGTGGTTCAGGTGTGAATTTATTTGACCCGTTTGGTTCTGGTGATTACGCCTACTCGGATAACGGTGTAGTCAGCCATTTCTCGACTCAATCCGGTATTCTCACACTTAACGGCACACCCTCGGGCAGTCCGGAGCTTTTTAAAATTTATATGACACTCGATGCGGGTACATATACAGTTAAATCGGAGTACCTCAGTGGCTCGATTTCCGGTTCTGGTTGCCTTGCTGTTGATGCTAAAACCAGTGACGCAAATAGCCTGTCCTCCAGAAGAAACCTCGATATTTACGCACAAAATTGCAGTAATACCTGGACTTTTGACAATTCGCTTGCATCCTCGGTGGGCACTATCGTTTTCTGGATTTGGAATAATGGTAGTATTTCCTTTAACGATTTGCATATCAAATTCAGTATTGTCCGCTCTGACGGTACGGAATGTAAACTTACATCCGCTGACCGTAACTATTCCGGGAACGGCGTAACGGCTCATTACAATCCTCAGACCAACATCCTGACGCTCAACGGTACTGCTTCCTGCGAATGTACACTTTTCTATATTCCGGCTAAATTCAGAGCAGGTACATACACCGTTAAGACGGAGGTTATGGGCGGTTCTTCATCCGGAGCGGCTGTCTTGTAGTGGAGGCAAACAAAAGTGATTGGACCAGCTTGTCCACAAGACAGTTCGAAGATATTTTAAACGCCACTGTGACGAAAACCTGGACTTTTACGGATTCTCTCGTCAACGAAATGGAAGGTATTAAGATTTGGATTTACAATCCCAGCAACGACAGAACCTTCAACAATTTCCAGGTTAAGATTACATTCATTAAAGATAATGTTGTTGCCTACACTCCCGGCACAATTTTCTCCAACGGCGTATCCTACACCTATGACCCGGATACAGATGTTATTCGTCTTGACGGTACAGCAACAGCTCAGCCCTCATTCTTCACTACTCCATTCATTGCATCTGCTGGTACATACACTGTTACCGCCAAAAAGCTTAGCGGTTCTGTAACCAACGGCGTATTTGTACTTGATGCTAATGACGGTAGCTCAAATATTTCTCCCAGAACAAAAATTGATATTAGCAATTCGGATATGTCCGAAACATGGACATTCACATCCGCAAATGCTTCTTCTGTTTCCAATATCTACGCATGGGCTTGGATTTCCTCCTCCACCTTGTCATTCGATAACTTCCGTTTGAGAGTTAAAATTGAAAAGGGCTCAACGGCTACTCCGATGTCCAATACAGTGAGAACCGTTACAAGCAATATGTATTTGGGTAAGGTGACAGTTCCAACACGCACGGGCTACACCTTCAACGGTTATTACAGCGGTAAGAATGGCACCGGTACACAGTATTTTTCAAGCACTGGCGCAGGTACATCCAATTGTACTTTTACAAAGGATACAACTCTCTACGCAAGCTGGACTCCGATTAAATACACAATCACATTCAAAAATTCTGACGGCACTACCTTGCAGAGCTCACAGGTGGCTTATGATACCACACCTACTTACACAGGTAATACTCCTACAAAGTCCTACGACGCGACCTATCATTACACTTTCAAGGGCTGGTCTCCGGCTATTGCCACAGTAAGCGGTGAGGCGACCTATACAGCACAGTATAACAGCGTTGCTCATAGCTATACTGATTCCGTAGTTACGGCGGCTACCTGCACAAAGACAGGTACGATGAAGCACACCTGCTCCTGCGGATATTCATACACATCCGACATCAATAAGCTTTCACACACCTATGATAAACAGGTCGCAACAGAAAACTATCTTAATACATCCGCAACATGCCTCGCAAAGGCAACATATTTCTATTCTTGTGAATGCGGTGCAAAGAGTACGGAAACCTTTGAATACGGTGACTATGCTGCTCACAATGGCGGTACTGCCACCTGCAAAACGAAGGCTGTATGCGATGTCTGCAAGCAGTTCTACGGCGAACTTGATGCTACAAATCACGAGGATACAACGGAAATCCGCAACGCAAAGGACGCCACCTGCACCGAAAAGGGCTATACCGGCGATACGGTTTACAAATGCTGTAATGCCGTAAAGTCCAAGGGCGAAGACATCGAGATGAAGGCTCATAATTTCACCGCCGAAACAGTAGATGAAAAGTACTTTGTATCCGATGCAACATGTACCGCACTTGCAGTATATAAGAAATCCTGTTCAGCCTGTGGACTTGCAAGCGAAACTGAAACATTCACCACTGGCGAAATGAAGGCTCATGATTTCACTGCCGAAACAGTAGACGAAAAGTACTTTGTATCATCCGCAACCTGCACAGCAAAGGCAGTATACAAAAAGTCCTGTTCTGTATGCGGACTTGCAAGTGAGACGGAAACATTCACCACTATTTCCTATCACTTCATTAAGGCTATATTCGGCGCTGTTGGACAGAATGACCTGGCGGACAATGTTCCAGACATCATCGATTCATCCGAGGATAATCCGTTCTAAGTCAGTAACTCTGAGGAGGGCCATAAAAAGCTCTCCTGTGTAAATACGGAGGTAATATATGAAAAAATTCAACCGCATTATCGCAGTTTTAATTGCATTATCAATTATATTCTCCGCCACGGCTTTTGCATTTGAAAGTGACGGATTTGATTACCTTGAATATCCGAATGAGGCAATATCCGTATTCTCGGAGGATATTCTCAACTGCATAGGTAAGGAAGAGGGCTACGAGGCAAATAAGGGCTATGACGGAACTGCCTTGTATTTCTCCCCATATTGGTCTCTCACCGTCAACAACGAATCCGTACCCCTTTATGCCACGCTTTCCTATGATAGAGAATGTGACGGTGTGTTGTCCTCCTATCAGTATATTTTCCCAAAGGGCGACAGCTTCACATTCAATGTTTCCTTAAAGTTCAACGGCGAAATCTATAACGGAATTTGCCTTCCCGAAAAAGAGGGCGTTGCAGTGGAAATAATGGATGATACGCTCAATGCCGTAATAAACCACTGTGGTACTTTTACATTCCTTATTAACAATGATGACCAGCGTTATGCCGTAACACTTTTTGTCAAAGAATACACGAACGAGTCAGCGGAAATTGCGAACTATATCAATACCTACGGCGAGGACAATGTTACCATAATTGAAAAGGGCTACTATGAGCTTGATGAACTGGTTCTTGATCGTAAGGTGACATATTTCTGCAAAGGTGCGTTCATTAAGGCAAATCATATTAAGGATATTAATTCAGCCGATGACGAGGGCAAGCTCCTCTCATTTATGTATGTAAACGGTGGCGACGGAGTTGTTGTTGACGGTCTGGGTACCTTTGACTTTAACTCTCTTGACTGGCACGAGCGTTCACATTTTACTGTGAATGAGAGCAAAAATTCCAATTTTGAGGGACTTATTTTCCTTAATCCCTCCAGCTGGACCGTGACCTTCTACGGCTGTGAAAATTGCAATATATCTGATATTTCAGTATTTGGCTATCGTACCAACAGCGACGGAATAAATGTATGCGGCTGCTCGGATATGGCGATTACTGATTGCTTCTGCCGTAACGGTGATGACTCATTCTCTGTCAAAACCACCAATTCGGTTTATCCTTCAAAAAATATCAAATTCTCAAATTGTATCGGCTGGT
>R06__coassemble_443_pt1 | contig 15299 bp, 5 predicted proteins | sample R06__metabat2_low_PE_028 | metagenome-assembled genome bin R06 | reverse complement strand
TTGGGCTACGTGGGTTTATTCGGGGATTTGAACGAAGAACCCCCCTCGCCATTCTGCGAATGGCCCTCTCCCCCCTTTCAGGGGGCGTGCGATTAGTTCGCTAAGTTGGTAGCTGACCCCCTCGCCAGCAAGCTGGCCCTCTCCCCCTTTCAGGGGGCGTGCGAACGGCTACGGGGGTTTATTCGGGGATTTGAACGAAGAACCCCCCTCGCCAAGCTAAAGCTTGGCCCTCTCCCCCAAGGGGGCGTGCGAACGGCTACGGGGCTTCGCTCGTGGATTTGGGGGGCGTGCGATATTCCGCTACGCCGATTTATCAAGGGGGCGTGCGAGATAGTTTGGGAGTGCAAAAAAATCCCCACCGGGTTTAATCGGTGGGGTTTATTTTTATTCAACTGGTTCGTCCCAGTCGGTGGTGATGGTGAAGTTATCGCTAAACTTAAATGTGATTTGGAACTGACCCAGGAATTCAAATTCGCCGGTACCGGTGGCAGTTGCGGTGATGTAAGCAACTCTATTCAGTTCGATTTTGTCCACCTGGTCGTTAGTTCTGTCGGACTCCACATACATTCTGCAATCCTTATATTCAACGGTGTAGTCGTCATCGATAGTGAGGAAGGCGGAGAGCTTATCGAATTCTGCGTTGATTTCGTCTCTGTCGTGTTCCGGGATGCAACCGAATACTCCGTCGATGAGGTCGTTGTTATTTGCCTCGCCGAAGTTGATTGTAATTCTGTTGAGGGTATCGATTTCGATGCAGTAGGCAGAGAAGGTCTCGTCGTTATCGTAGGAGGCGTTCATGGGGATTTCGCCCATAGTGAATGCCGAGCTGTTGTCTTCGCCCCATTCAACATTCTCCGGAACAGGCATAAACTCGTCACTTTCTCCGCCGTCCAGGAAGAGATTGCGGAGCTGTTTTTTTGCTGAGGCAAGGGTACTTATTGCAGAATCATCCTCGGTGCCAATGGGAGCAAGTTCGATGTCGTCAACGCTGTAGCTTCTGGAGAATCCGATATAAGGCTTGCCGTCACGAAGTTCACTTACGAGTCCGTTCACATAATTTATAATGTTTTCGGTGCTCTGTTTGAGGACAAGACCGTCCACGGTATGGATGTAGCCGGAGTTATTGCAGGGCATTGCTTCGGTAATCTGAACGTTCTCATCGCTGAAGAGGGCAGACTCGGTAATAGTCTTGTTGTTCTCGTCCAGTGTTTCGTAGGTGAGGTAGTACCAGTATCCGTTTTCGCTGGCAAATTCGGAGGCGTAGCTGTTGTCATTGCAGATGATTACGACGCTCTTGTCGATACATTCATCATCAATATGAGTGACGGAATCTGGAATGTCGATGCTGATAAGTGACTTGCCGTTCAGCATTTCGTTGGTAATCTCCTTGACGCCATCATCGATGACCAGCTTTTCGCCGTAAATTTGTTCGACGGTGACGGAGGGCTCCTTAACCTGTTTTGATACACTCTCCACATAGACAGTGGTCTCCTCGTCCTGGGTGCCCACAAGGGTGCAACCAGAGAAGCTACCGACTACAATTCCCAAAACAAGCATTATACCGCAGATGATTTTTACACTTTTTTTCATCGAAATACTCCTTAAAAATATATACATTTCTACTATAACATATTTTTTCCAAAATATCAAGTATTATTTTTTTGAAAAAGAAAAAACAGAGCCATGAAGCTCTGAAAATGGAGCGGATGACGGGGCTCGAACCCGCTACCTCGACCTTGGCAAGGTCGCGCTCTACCAGATGAGCTACATCCGCAATGGAGGTGACACCCAGATTTGAACTGGGGAATCGAGGTTTTGCAGACCTCTGCCTTACCACTTGGCTATGTCACCAAATATCTCCAAACGACTTACATACTATACCACAAGTTTTACGCTTTGTCAAGACTTATTTTTTATTTTTTTATTTTTTTCACGTAACAAATTCAAAAAAACACAAGTTTGCAACAATTTAACAGAATATTTACAAAAAATTCCTGGGAAAATATAGTTTTAAGGCTTGCATTTTGTTCCATTTTGTGGTAGAATAAGAATATCAATAAGTATATATGGAGGAAATTTTATGAACGGCAAAAAAATATTGTCACTTTTATTGTCAGTGATTATGATAATATCCATGTTCTCAATGTTGTTCTCAATCGAAGTCTCGGCTGCAACTGCAACTGCTACGGCTGGTACTTATTATTGGCGAGCCAGAGTAACAGCGACTAAGGCTGATGCAGGTGAAGGTGGCATGGACTATTCAGACTGGACTGTTTATGGTAAAGCAAATAATGGAACAGGCACTGAATCAACTATATATGGAACTACTACAAATAAAGTTACTTCTACTGGTACTGATGTAGTTTATGCCTATGGCGATTCAACCAGTTTCCCAACAAAGCTCACCTATAAATATGAAGTCGGTGGCGGATTGACTAGCTATAATTTGGCCATGACTATTTATCTTGATGTCAGCTCAGATAATAGCAATTGGACTAATATTGGTTCTACATCACTTAGTGGTAAATCTGGTTGGCGGAATGCGTTTGAAGGCACAGTAACAATTACTGTAGCTGATTCCTATTATCCATACCCAAATTCAATAGCAATGTCTAAATCTGCGGATAATATAACAACCAATGCAAATGGAGGTGCAGGTGTCACAGGAACAATAACAGCAACACCTTATGACCAGTACGGTGTAGTGTGGGGTGCTTCCGCTGTAACAATGACCACATCGACAACATACCATAATGGTTCATGGAACAACGTAAATGAACTTAAACAAACCTTTACTGCAAATCCGCCGACGCAAAATTGCACAAAAGGAACGGCAACGGTTTCGGCAAGTGTAACAGGAAACAGCCATACCGCAACAGGATCAGCCACGATAAACATCACACCCACATACAAAATCAACTACAACTACAACGGCAAGGGTGGCACAAACGGCAGTGACACGGTGACGAACACCTCCACAAGTGCCACTACGGTCTCCACCACTGCACGCACGCCGTCAAGTGTTACGGGCTACACCTTCTTAGGTTGGTACACTGCTGCTACTGGAGGTACCAGAGTTTGCGGAGCAGGTGAAAGCTTTAATGCAAGCTATGTTACAAACCTCTATGCCCACTGGACGCCGAACCGATATGCGATATACTTTAACGCAAATAACGGCTACGATAGGAATGAGTTTACGCCCACCTTCCTGGATGGCTCCGTTTCGGGTGTGGACTACTCATATAACCCCGAGACGAATGTAATAACATTAAATGGTACGGCGACTGCGGACGGACATATTCAGAGTGTTCCGTTTACGGCTTATGAGGGTACTTATAAGGTCTACATAACGCAAACCGGTGGTTCCATTTCAGCAAGCTCTGCCTTTGCCGTGTTTGAGGCATCTCCTCAGCCCACAAGTGGCAGAAAGAATGTTGACTTCACCGGCACAAATGAGGCTACATGGACTATCTCTGAAACTGATGCCTCCGAAATTCAGTACCTCAAAATCTGGTTTTGGGCGAACAGTGGCTCAGGCTCTCTTACCTTCAACAATTTCCAGTTTAAGATTGAGATAGTCCACGAGAAGAAGAATGTTCCCCAGGCAAAGACCGTCACCTATGACAGCACCTACGGCACACTTCCAACGCCTGTTCGTGACGGCTACACCTTCACCGGCTGGTATAACGGCTCTACAAAAATTGAGAGCACTACAAAGGTTAACATTACCGCTACTACTACGCTTACTGCCCACTGGACACAGAATAACTATACGGTTAAGATTCAGGCGAATGGCGCAACAAACACAGGCGATATTACAACCAATGCAACCTTCGATTCCACTTCCATAACTCTTCCCACCCAGGGTACTGGTACAAATCAGTTCCAGCGGAAATACAATATCACTTACAACTATGACAATGCGGAGGCTGTCAAGGGAAGCGATTCTGGTACCCTCAATTTAACCGGCGATACTGCAGGCGATTCCGCAGAATATACTCTTTTAGGCTTCTCGGATACAAACTCCTACACATATACGCAGAAAATATTCAATACAACCCAAAAGAAGTTTGTAACTAAGACATATTCGGCAACTGACTTTTCCGGTCCGTATTACATCAATAAATACAGCGATATTAAAAATGCATTCGGCGGAAATAAATATAATCTGATAAATCACTATTCCGTCTTCACGGAATTGGGTACCGAAACGAGAATACCATACGCCTCCGACGGCATAAGCTTACTTTATGACCCGGGCTTTACGGTTACAAATGTTTCAACAACAAATGGCGATACGGTTAATCTTGTGGCTCAGTGGGAGTCAGCTTCGGTAACTCTTCCCACACCTGTTTTGACGGATGATTACGGAGCAACCTTCACCTTCGACGGCTGGTACTCCGACGCTGCATTTACAAATAAAGTCGGCGATGCAGGTGATACATATACACCCACGGCAAGCCTTACTCTCTATGCCAAGTTTTCGCCGAAAATTTATCTTGTTAAATTCATCGACGGTAACGGAAATACGGTGAAATCTGAGAGCGTTTGGTTCGGCAGAGATGCTACTCCACCCACAACAGCGCCCACAAAGACTCCCACGGCAACGGTGCACTATGTTCCCAAGGAGGAATCCAATAACGGCTGGGGTACTGCCCACACAAATATTACTTCAAACAAGGACATTGTGGCGGATTTCAATTCGGAATCCCATGACTCTTACCTCACGGAGACTGTTTCTGAAACAGCGCCCACCTGTACTGACCAGGGTACAACTGTCAAAAAGTGCTCAAAGTGCGGTACAAATGTTACATCACATCCTGCGGCTTTGGGACACAATACGACCTTAACCCCAGGAGTGGCGGCTACATGTACCACAACCGGTACAAAATCCTATGTGTACTGTTCACAATGTTTTACCTATTATACGACTGCTGATTGTACTACAAAAATCGGTGATGCTGATGACCTGAACGAATGGCTGGAGGATTTGGCCGGCGGTAAAATCGCTGAGCTTGGACATGTCTATACTAACTACGTATATCAGAACGATGCGCTTTGTGGTGTGGACGGTACCGAAAAGGCATTCTGTGATCACGGTTGCGGTACGGTAGATATCCGAACTGCCGAAGGCACGGCTCTTGAACACCGTTTCGAGACCTATATCTATGACGGAAACGCAGGCTGTACTGACTACGGCACAAAGACGGCTTTCTGTGCCAACGGTTGTGGTGCAACCGATACAATTCAGGATACGGATCATCCGGCGCAGGGTCACGACTGGATTAAGGACAAAAACGGTGATGTTATGTGGTTCGACAATAACGACTCCACATGTACATCAAATGGTACGGAGCTCAGATACTGCCTTCGTTGCGGACTGATTGAATACCGTAATAAGTCAGGCGAGGCTCCCGGACATACGGCGACCATCCGTAAGATTTCATCCGCTGAGAATGTTCTTCCCACCTGTACTACTGCAGGTGGACACTGGGCGGAATACTACTGCTCCAAGTGTAAATCGGTGGTAACTGCCGAATACGAGGATGAAATCACCGAGGCAGGCTACACATACACCTCCGGCGAGGCTCGTTTCTGGGTGGTGGATGCTGCCCTCAACCACAGCGCAAAGGTCTACCACGAGGCAGTTGCAAAGACCTGCGAAACAGCCGGTAACAGCGCATACTACTGGTGCCCGGACTGCGGTAAGTACTTCGCAGAAAACGGCACAACCACAATCGTGGAAGGTAGCTATATCATTTCTGCAAGCCACGGAGAGGCAATACATACTCCGGCAAAGGCAAGTACCAGCTGTACCGACATCGGTAATATCGAATATTGGTTCTGCCCGGATTGCGAAAAGTACTTCAAGGATGAGGATTTGACCGAGGAGGTCACCGAGGCTCAGACTAAGCTTACAGGTACTCACGAGGGCGAGGAAACAATCACAGCGACTGTTCCCGATTGTACAACTGACGGTATAATCGACTGCCTGCATTGTACGGTCTGCGGTTACTACACCACCGACGACTGGTATACTCTTAAATCCTACGACGAGGTTAAAATTAAAGCTCTGGGACATGATTTCCAGAACTACACCTACAACAACGATGCCACCTGCTCTGCCAACGGTACTCAGACCGGTACCTGCTCACGCTGTGGTGAAGAAAATACAATCGAGGCTCCCAGCACACAGACTGCCCATGTCTTTGAGACATACAACTCCGATGGCAATGCGACCTGTATGAAGGACGGCACAAAGACTGCCAGTTGTATCTACAATTGTGGCGAAACTGATACAAAGCCGGATGTAGGCTCAAAAATCCCACACAGCTTTACCAATTATCAGGATAACGACGACTACACCTGCACAAAGAACGGTCACGAAACCGCTGTATGCGACTACGGCTGTGGTACTTTCGACACAAGAGAAATTGCAAATTCCGCAAGACACAGAGATGTCACTCACGTTTCTGCATCTGTTCCAACGGATTGCGAAAGCGCCGGTAATATTGAGTACTGGTACTGCGGTGTCTGCAAAAAGTACTTCTCCGATGAGGCTCTCACCACAGAGATTACTCAGGCTGAAACAATCGTTGCAAGAGCCCATGTTAATCCCCAGCACTTTGAGGCTGTTCCTGAAACCTGTACCACCGACGGTAATATCGAGTATTGGTACTGCTCCAACTGCGGAAGCTACGCAACGGATTCCAAGTTCGAGAACCTCATTCACCAGGCTGATACGGTAATCAAGAAGCATCATACTCTCGTTTACCATGAGGCTACGGACGGCGCAACATGTACCGATAAAGGAACTGTTGCCTACTGGGAGTGCACCGCTTGCGGTAAGTACTTCACGGACGAAAACGCCACAGTGGAAATCACTGATATTACCACTCCTGCAGAGCATAAGGGACTTGTGTTCCACGAGGCAAAGGCTGGCTCCGACTGTGTACACACCGGTACAATTGCTTACTGGGAATGCACGGTTTGCGGTAAGCTCTACGATGAGGACAAGACAGTGGAAATCACTGCGGATGACCTTGAATCGGATTATGGTCCTCACAGCGCATCCTTCAATGAAAAGATTGCGCCCAACTGCCTGACCAACGGATTTGAGGCTCACTACTACTGCGCAGTATGTCGCTGCTATTTCAGAGATGCTGACTTTAAAGAAATGGTGAGCTATGAGGATCTTCTCATTCCGTCAACCGGCGAGCACGGCTACGAGTGGACTACTCTTACGGAGGCAACCTGTTCAACAAGCGGTCTTCGTCAAGGTGTCTGCACAGGTTGCGGACTCAAAATTAAGGCGCAGATTGCTCCTCTTGGCCATGACTTCGGCGAATGGGTTGCAAGCGTTGTTGCCACCTGCGAACAGGAAGGTAGATCCACAAGAACCTGTACTCGTTGCGGCGAAACGGAGAGTAAGAAGGTCGACAAGCTCAAGCATGTTGACGAGGACAACGACGGAATTTGCGATTCCTGTAGAACAATCCTCACCTACATACCTCTTGACTCTGATGACTTCATTGAGGATTCCAATTTCCGTTGCAGCCGTTGTGACTGGTACGAACAGAACAAGGATAAGGCATTCACCGGCTTCTTCGTAACCTTTATCCACTTCATTGTTCACTATGTACAGTGGTTCGGTTCAAGATTTTAATCAATTTTAAGCGCAAATTTCCTCCCTGCGGGGAGGATTTTTGTCGAAAACGGAGGATAAAAATGACATCGGTCGTATTCGATCTTGACCATACTCTCTTTGATAGGTACGCCACCATGACACGGTGCATACCACTTCTCTGCAAAAGGCTGGATATAGCCCTTTCGGAGGAGCAGGCTACGGCTCTGCTCATATATGCGGACAGAAATTACACCCACATCGGCTGGGATAAAATGCTGGTTTTCCTCAATGAAAACGGGATGTTCCGCAAGTGTCCGGAGTTCAATGACTTCGCCGAGGCACTATTTGAGGCGTTTCGAAGCACCTCTGTACCCTTTTGGTTTGCTGTTCCCACCATCGAAAGGCTCCGTGAAATGGGTTACAAAATCGGACTCATTACCAACGGAAGTAGCGAAACTCAACGGGCAAAGCTGGGCAATCTGGGACTTCTGAATACCTTTGACGAGATTATTATCAGCGGTGAATATGGCATCGGAAAGCCGGATACAGCGCCATTTTACGAGATGGCAAGACGACTTGACACTGAAACTTGCCAGATGTATTATGTGGGCGACAATCCGAAAAATGATGTTGAGGCATCCCGAAAGGCGGGCTGTGTGCCGATTTGGGTGAATACTACGGGAACATGGGTCTTCCCGGAAATTGAAAAGCCAGAGCTGATAGTTCGTGATGTGTCGGAGCTGCCGGATTTGTTGAATAAAAATGATAAATAATAATCGTGACATTCCTCTTTTTATCGGGGATAATGTAAAAAAAGTACTGCCGTCAAGGTTCATCACCGACGACAATATGAAAAATACGCCCTCATTTCGCATTCCGTCTCTGATTACTGCCAAGGATGGAACTGTCATTGCGGCGGCGGACAGAGCCTCAACTGGTATGGATTGGGGCAAAATTGACATTGCGGTGCGTATAAGCACGGACAACGGCGACAGTTTTAGCGAGATGAACATTCTCACAAACTGCCCAACGAGAAAGCCGGTGAAGTCGGAAAATGATACTGGCTCCGCCTTCGCAATCGACCCGGTAATGACTGTCTGCGAAAACGGCGACATTCTGCTGATGTTCGACTTTTGGCCGGAGTGCAAAGGCCTTCATGACCGGAGTATTCTGGAAAATACCAACGGCTATGTGGAAATCGGCGGTATGAATTACCTGGCTCTCTTCGACGCCAATACGGATTTTGAACATGTCAGGAGCAAGGATACCGCCACGGGATATAGCTGTCACACCCTGAGAGGTGACGGCTTTGTGTACGACCCAAATGGCAACCGGACGAATTTTTATATGCCACGCAAACACCTGTGTTACGAGGATGGCTACGGCACGATGGGTGACCTGTATTATGCCGTTGGAGAGCCGGATTATCTTGACAATCCGCCGCCACTTATTCCCAAGGAGCCCGGCGAACTTGACGATATTTATGTTGGTAATATCTATCTCAATGTAGCCCAGCCGCCACTTAATGAGAAGAATTATTTCGTCCAAAAATATGTGGCGGACGAGAATACCGAGGAGCCCTTTGACTCTGCATATCCGGTGCTACTGACCAAGCCGGCGCCCTTGAGAGCGGCAATCACATCATTCATCTGGTGTATGCGTTCCTGCGATAACGGTAGAACCTGGTCCACGCCATATGACATCAACGCCTATGTAAAACGCCCACAGGATGAGGGATTTTTTGGTGTTGCTCCGGGTAACGGACTAAGGCTACGCTATCAGAAAAATGCCAGATACAACGGCAGAATTTTGGTTCCCGTGTACAATCTCAATGCTGCTGCCGTGATTTACAGCGACGACAACGGACTGTCCTGGTACAGAAACGAGAAGGAGTACATCCGACTGGTGGGTGAAAATCAGCTCTTTGAGTTTGCCGACGGCTTCATCACCGCAGTATCTCGTCCCACCTGGGTAAGTACGCCCAGAACGGTGTTTAGTACGGACGGCGGATACAGCTGGAGTAACAATGGTGAGGTGCTGAAAATCGCCTGTGTTCACTGTCAGAAGGCCATTATCACCTTGCCTCCGGTGGGCGGTAAGCAGTATGTCATTGCCTCACATTCCACCGGACATTTCGGCAAGGACGACAGCCGTTCTGCCGGTGTAATTACCGTTGGACTTGCTAAAATGCGGTCACACACCGTAAAGTGGATTTCCGAAATTAACGCCAAGGAGAGGGCTTATTATTCGGACTTTCACGACCTGGACGACTTTTTCGCCTATTCCTCCATCACAGCTTTGGCGGACGGTTCAATCGGGCTTTTGTATGAGGCATTGCCCTCGGGATATATCCTGTTTAGAAAATTCTCCATGGATGAATTGTTCATAGGAAGTAAGCCGGCAAAGGCAAAAAAGAGTGGCTCGTAAATTGAAAAGTACCGTGCAATGAATGTACGGTACTGTTGTATAATTAAAAAACTCAGGACTTAACCTGAGCTCTGGCGCGGTTTAAGGGACTCGAACCCCCGGCCTATTGCTTAGAAGGCAATTGCTCTATCCAGCTGAGCTAAAACCGCAAATATAGAATCGGAACAAAACTGGAGCAAAATTGGAGCGGGTGATGGTAATCGAATGCTTACGCATTCGCAAATCCTATTATAGATAGGGCTCGATTCCGAGTACATAAATGCACGCCGACATCTTCTCCTAAATATATTTTACCCTAAAATGGAGCGGGTGATGGGAATCGAACCCACACGACCAGCTTGGAAGGCTGGGATTCTGCCATTGAACTACACCCGCATATCGATTTGTTCTCTCAAATACCAAAGCATTTTACCACAAATTTCCTGCTTTGTCAAGAGTTATTTTTTAATTTTCGCGAAATTTTATAAAAAGTTCTATTGCAATTTTAGTCTCGTTATGATAAAATAGAATTAGAATGCAAAGAGGTGCCTTTTTATGGAAAAATATTACAGACAAATCGAAGGAATACACGTAAATACTCAGCCGCCCAGGGCGTATTTTGTGCCATTCGGAAATCTTGCCACCGGGGAGCGACGCAGAGAATTTTCGCCCTATCTTCACTCGCTGAACGGCAAGTGGGATTTTGCATACATTCCCAACACGGATGCCTTTCTGCCTTCGGACGACTCCTGTCCCAGATTTACTTTCACACATAAAATTCCTGTGCCCTCTAACTGGCAACTCTTCCCGGAGCTTGTGGGTGACACTCCCCAATACATCAATCAGGACTATCCGTTCCCTGTGGACCCGCCACATTTGCCGGATGTTATTCCCTCGGGCTACTATCATCGTACCTTCAATATTGCAAAGAAGGATAAGCGGTATTTTATCAATTTTGAAGGAGTTGCCTCCTGTTTCTACCTTTGGGTGAACGGCGTGTTTCAGGGCTTTGGCAGTGTCAGTCATTGCACAAACGAGTTCGAGGTCACCGAGGCAATTCGTGACGGCGAAAACGAGATAAATGTACTTGTGGTGAAGTACTGCGTGGGCTCATACTGTGAGGATCAAGACTTTTTCCGTCTGAATGGCATTTTCCGTGATGTGTATGTGCTGGAGCGTGAGAATAATTTCATCCGTGACATTTATTGCAGACAGAAGGTCTCAGAGGATTTGAAGTCCGCTGTAATCCAAGTGGAAATTGACTCCGTAGGCGATGTGGCGGTGAATTACACCCTGTCGGACAAGGATTTCAAACGACTGGAAACTGGCTCTGAAAAGGGTAGCTTCACTATTGAGATTAAGGATGTGGAGCTTTGGAATCCGGAACAGCCCTGTGTTTACAACCTCTGCGTGCAGGCAGGCAACGAGTTCATCGACCTTCCGCTGGCGCTTCGTCGCTTCGAGATAAAGGGCAGAACGGTCTATCTCAACGGCGTGAAAATCAAGGCAAAGGGCATCAATCGTCATGATACGCATCCCGAAAAGGGCTATGCGGTGAATTATGAGGATATGTTGAAGGATTTGTACATCCTCAAATCTGCAAATGTGAATATGATTCGTACTTCCCATTATCCAAATGACCCGGTGTTCCTTGAAATGTGCGACAGAATCGGCTTTATGGTGGTGGATGAGGCGGATTTGGAGACCCACGGTATGGGCTACAACTTTGGCGACTGGTACTGGGATTTCTGGGCTCACATCTGCGACGATGAAAAATACAGGGAGCTTTGCGTTGACCGTGCTGCACGACTTTTTGAGCGTGACAAAAACCACGGCTGTGTGTGTCTTTGGTCCCTGGGCAATGAGTCCGGCTGCGGCGAAAATCACAGAGCCATGGCTCAGTATATTCGTTCCCGCAACAGTGACAATCTCATTCACTACGAGAATGCTCATTTGGAGTATTCGGAGCGTGTAGGCAAGGATTTCACCGATATTTCCGACGTTGAGAGCCGTATGTACGCCTCCGTTGAATATCTTCGGGACTATCTCAATGACGAAAATCAGACCAAGCCGTTCTTCTACTGCGAATATGTCTGCTCCATGAGTACCGGCGATGTGTACAAGCATTGGGATGATTTTGAGGATAATGACGGATATTTCGGTGGCTGTATCTGGGAATTTGCGGATCATGCAGTGAATATCGGCGACAAGCTTGCGCCCGTTTATCGTTACGGTGGCGACTGGGGTGAGTATCCCAACGATAACTACTGCTGTGTGGACGGACTTGTGTATCCGGACAGATCTCCCAGACCTGGTTTTTACGATATGAAAAAGGTCTACGAGCCCTATTTTGCTGAGTATTCCGATGGCGTACTTCGTATTCGTAACAAGAAATATTTCACCGATTCCAAGGACATCTACATCGACTGGTGTGTGGAAACCGACGGCAAGGCTGTCCGCAAGGGCACAATCGACTCCCCGGATATTGCTCCCGGTGAAACTAAGAGCTACGGTCTTTTCGATGCCTGCGCCTTTGAGGGCAACACAGTGCTGAATGTCATTTTCCGTGAGAGAAATCGCAAGCCCTGGTGTGAAAAGGGCTTCGAAATCGGCTTCGGGCAGTTCATTCTTAGTGAAGAAAAAATCGAACTGTCGGACAAGAATGGTGATGAAAAGCCTGCTGTTCTGCGTGACGGAGGACTGGTTTCGGTGTATGCCGCCGACTCAAAATTCACCTTCGACAGTATTCAAGGAAAGCTTATTTCTGTGGTGAGGAACAATACCGAGCTTCTTAAAAAGCCATGTGAATGGAATCTTATGCGTGCCACAACCTACAATACGAGAGGTGTAATGGGTGAATGGAAGCGTGCCAGGTACGATAAAATTTCCCAAAAGACCTATTCATTTGATGTTGCCGAAAAGGAAAATGAGGTCATTGTAACCATTGAAATCGCTCTGTCAAGTCCCGCAATGCCACCTGCCATCAAGGGTACTGCCACCTATAAAATTGGCTCCGATGGCAAAATCATGGTGTCATTCCAGGGTGATGTAACATCCAACGCCACGCCTCTGCCGGAATTTTCCTTCATTATGCAAATGAGCAGCGAGTTCGAAAATATTCGTTACTATGGCTACGGACCCAGCGAGAGCTACAAGGAGCGTCATAGAGCCATGCGACTGGGATATTACAAATCCACCGTCACGGACAACCTGGAAAAATACATCAAGCCTCAGGAATGTGGTGCCCACTACGGTACCAAACTGGCTGTCCTATCCGGAATGAGCAACACTCTTGCCGTGACAGCAGGGAAGCCGTCGGGATTTTCCTTCAACGCCCTGCACTACACCTGGGATATGCTGGAATACACCGCCCACTATGACGAACTGAAGCCTATGAAGTCCACCGTTATGAAGATTTGCTACGATATGGACAATCATGTGTATCGCTTTGACGAAAAACACATCGACTTCGAGTTTGATATGCTGTTCAGATAATGGCAAATTCGGACATATAAAAAAAAATGAAAAAAACAAGTCGCAAGCTCAAAAAAATTACGAGTTTGCGGCTGTTTTTCTAAAAAAATATTGACAAATTTTGTAATATGTGTTATACTTTAGAGAATAGTGGAGGAAAGCGATATGAATAAATGGTTGAAAATCTCCTTTTGTTTTATGCTTGTACTTGCGTTGCTTGTGACGGTGGTTCCCATGAACTTGACAACAAAGGTCAATGCATATGATGAGAGCGTTTGTCATCTTGAACTTCAAAATGGTCAGGTGGCTATTTATGTTAACATTAACATATCTGGCGTAACAAGTGTTAAGTTTCCGACGTGGACTCCAGAGAATGGAGGTCAGGATGATATTGTTTGGTATGATGGTTGGCAAGGTTCATGGACAATAAACGGTTACACCTACAACTGGGCAACTATTGTTCCCTTGAGTGATCACAATTATGAATCCGGCGCATATGCCACCCATATCTATTATAACAATGGAAACGGCGACACCATGTTTACGATTATGAATTATACTCTCAATACTTGCCCGTCGGTTGTGAGAGTAACATATGTTCAGGATGGTACCTCCGGCTATACCGTGTATGCTTATGTTGAGGATAATGGACTTTATCCCATAACCAAGGTTCAGTGTCCTACATGGACTGAATATAACGGTCAGGATGACTTGGCAAGTGATTGGTCATCTGTAAGCGCTACCTACGGCAACTATACAGTCAACGGTGTATACTACAACGAGTCATTCTATGTGTCCTTCGCCGCCCACAATAACGAAACAGGGAAGTATATTACCCACGTTTATGCATTCAATGAGCTGGAAGGTCATCAAACCTGCAAAGGTGTTGAGGTTACTCCCAACTTCACTTCTCCAACTGTTGAGAGAGTAAAGTTTGTACAGGATGGCGGTGTGGGATACTATGCCTACGCCTACGTTTCCACCAACGGCGGACTTGATATAAACCGTGTTCAGTTCCCGTCATGGACAACCGCTAATGGTCAGGATGATCTTGACCAAACCGGCTGGTCAACGAGTTCAGCCTATACAGGAACTGCTGGTAATTGGACTGTAGACGGTCAGACCTACAATTATCGTTATCATGTTGCGGTCGCCGACCATAACAATGAATACGGAACCTATGCAACAAATGTCTGTGCTTACAATAATGCAAATCTCTCCGCTTCCTACGGTATCCAAAAGTTTGAATTTAACTTCACTTTAACAATCGACGACGGCGACGGCACCTATGCTGGCGAAAGCTCCATTTCGGGCAAGTATGGTAATACTGCGAATATCGCCAATCCCACAGCTCCCGAGGGTTATCACTTTAAGCAGTGGAATCTCTCTGGCAGTGGCACATTTGACAAGAACTCCGGTGTATACACCTTCGCTGGTGGTGACGGAACTATCACCGCCGAATATGAGGCGCATTCCTACACAACCTATGTATCCCAGGACACCGCAGCCACCTGCACATCCAATGCTCTGGGCGTCTATGCCTGTTCCTGCGGCGCAACTGCTACATTAGAGGTTCCAGACACAAAGCTTGAGCATAAGTTCACGGTCCTCCAATCCGATGAAAATGGTCACTGGTACAAGTGTGAGGACTGCAACGCCACAACAGCATCCACGGCACACAGCTACACCGCCGAAAACGTAGATGCCAAGTACCTCAAATCCTCCGCAACCTGCACGGCAAAGGCAGTGTACTACAAGTCCTGCTCTGTTTGTGGCGAAGCGAGTGACACCG
>R06__coassemble_414_pt1 | contig 15721 bp, 13 predicted proteins | sample R06__metabat2_low_PE_028 | metagenome-assembled genome bin R06 | reverse complement strand
CTCCCCCAAGGGGGCGTGCGTTATTCCGCTCCACCAGTTACCGACCCCCTCGCCAGCAAGCTGGCCCTCTCCCCCCTTTCAGGGGGCGTGCGCACGGTTTCGATAGACTTTCGGAAGGCAATCTACAATCAAATCGCTTGCGATTTCCTCAGCACTAATGCCTAGTTCCTTCTAACAGAACGGTCGGACTAATTTTCTGAAACAAATTCCTGATACCTGGCTAATGCCATGCCTTTACATATGATAAACACAATAATTTTCGACATGGACGGAACAGTCCTCAACACACTGGAGGATTTGTATCTGTCGGTAAATTTTATGCTGGGCGAATTTTCAATGCCACCTCGCACCCGGGAGGAAATCCGCTCCTTTGTGGGCAATGGCATTCCAAAGCTCATTGAACGCAGTGTGCCAGTCGGTACAAATCCGGAATTAGTAAAAAAATGCACGGATGTGATGCTCTCTCACTATCGAATCCATTGTATGGACAACACCTGCCCATATGACGGGATAATTCCACTTTTGGAGAAGCTGAAATCCGAAAAAATCAAGACCGCCATAGTTACCAATAAGGACGAATCTGCCGCAAAAAAACTGGTAGAGGATATGTTCCCGGGACTTGTGGATGTGACAATCGGACTTGTGCCAGGCAGACAGCCAAAACCTTCGCCCGACGGAGTTCTTGCCGCTCTTGAAATTCTCGGAAGTAACAAGTCGGAGAGTGTGTATGTTGGCGACTCGGAAACGGATGTTATGACTGCTAAAAACGCCGGACTTCCCTGTATCGGCTGTGAATGGGGTTTTCGTGACAGAAAGGTGCTGGAGGAATACGGCGCAGAATTCATCGTGTCCGAGCCTCGGGATATATCAGGGTACCGGGAATTTATTTCGGGAGGTTAGTCTGACCGTTCAATAAGATAAAGTCATGCCAAGGCTCGTCTCGACCGATAGACCTTCGGAACGCAATCTACAATCAAATCACGCATTGATTTCCTCAGCACTAATGCCTATTGCCCTGCCTTTTACTTCCCTCGACAAAAGTAAAATTCGACACCATTACCCATTTTTCTTTGAATATGAACATTATCATCATCGGCGCCGGCGCATCTGGTCTCACCGCAGCAATATCCCTAAAACGCCGTTACTCCTGCGAAATCACAATTATTGAAGGTTCATCCGTTCCGGGAAAGAAAATTCTTCTTACAGGTAACGGCAAATGCAACCTTGCCAACTTAAACACAAATCAGCGTTTTTTCAACGGCGACCCTGGTCTTGTTTCCTCCGTTATGCAGGATTATTCCACCGCTGATGATATGGATTTTCTCCGTTCAATCGGAATTTATCCCGCCAACGACGGCAGCGGACGGCTGTACCCGGGCAGTATGCAGGCGAAATCCTGCGTCCAGCTTCTCTATGCTGAATGCCTTCGACTGGGCGTGAATTTCATCTTTGATACACTTGCCACATCCATAGAAAAATCCACCGAGGGCTACACAGTCAACAAAAAATTCCACTGCCATAAGCTCATAATCACCACCGGCGGATTTGCTTCTCCGAAAACTGGCAGTGACGGAAGTATGCTGAATCTTCTCGCTAACATGGGCGTAAAATTCACACCTGTTGCTCCGGCTCTCGTGGCTCTAATTCCAGACAAAAAATACCCATATTGTCTAAAAGGTATCCGTGCAAAGTGCAAGGCAACCCTTTACATAGAGGGCAAAATCATAGATTCCGACACTGGTGAAGTGCAGTTTAACGAAAAAAGCATCTCCGGAATACCCATTATGCAACTTTCCGGAAGAGCTTCCAGGGCACTTCTTGACCACAAAAAAGTACAGCTGTGTCTCAACAAGCTTCCCGATGAACAAAATGTCGCCAGTATAATTCACGAAATCATCCGCAGAAATCCGGATATGCCTGCCGAGGATGCCTTCTCCGGGCTGCTCAATCCGAAGCTCTATCACGATGATTTGAAGACTCTGGGCGTCAAATCAGATGACCCGGTAAAAAATCTTCAAGGCAAAATTCCCCAATTCGTCTCACTTCTCACCTCCATGAAAATCAACATTGTGGACACCGCTGGAATGCAAAATGCCCAGGTGTCCTCCGGCGGAATTCCATACTCCCAGGTAAACACCGACACAATGGAGCTAAAACGTCTGCAAAATGTGTATGTGGCAGGTGAAATTCTGGATGTTGACGGTCTCTGCGGAGGCTACAACCTGATGTGGGCAAGGCAATCTGCCCGAAAAATAAAACTATGCTGAGAATTTCCGATATAAAAATGCCTCTTGGCGCCTCGTCCGAGGAGTTAAAAATCACCGCCGCAGAAGTGATAGGCGTATCACCTGCGGATTTTATCACATTTACGGTGTCCCGTGAGTCCATCGACTGCCGTAAAAAAGGCAATATCATGATGACCTATTCGGTGGATGTCCGTCTTGACTGTCGGGAGGAGGACATCGCCGCTGGCTTTCCGCAAAATCGTGTACTCTACTTTAAGCCGAAGGATTACACAATTCCCGAAAATAAACGAACCTCAAAATTCCGCCCGATAATCGTGGGATTCGGACCTGCCGGTATGTTCGCCGGTCTAATTCTGGCGGAATGCGGACTAAAGCCCATAATTCTGGAGCGTGGCAATGACGTGGACACACGCACCCGGGATGTACAAAGCTTTTGGAGTAGGAGAAATCTTGACACAGAGAGCAATGTACAATTCGGTGAAGGTGGTGCCGGCACTTTTTCCGACGGCAAGCTGACCACCGGAATCAAAGACGGACGAGTGGGAGTTGTGCTGGAAACACTGAAAAAATACGGCGCTCCTGCTGAAATAACCTACTCCGCAAGGCCTCACATCGGCACAGACAGGCTTGGCGAAGTGGTGAAAAACATCCGCAACAGGATTATAGATTTAGGCGGTGAGGTAAAATTCGGCTGCAAGCTTACCGGAATTTACCACGCCAACACCTTCATACAGGGCATCACCTACGAAAGTCGTTCCGATGGCTCCCACGATATAGAAACGGACTGCCTTATTATCTGCACAGGTCATTCCGCCCGTGACACCGTGGAAATGTTGTACAAAAGTGGCGTCAAGATGGAGAAAAAGGCCTTTTCCGTTGGCACCAGAATTGAGCATCCACAGGAGCTTATAAACAAAGCCCAGTACGGCACGGAGTACAAAAATCCATTGCTTCCAGCGGCGGATTACAAGCTCTCCAATCATCCGGAGCACGGCAGAGGCGGATACACATTTTGTATGTGTCCCGGCGGTACGGTGGTACTGGCGTCAAGCGAGGAAAACCGTGTTGTGGTGAACGGAATGAGCGAATATGCCCGTGACGGCGAGAACGCAAATTCCGCCATTCTTGTGGGAATTGAGCCGGATACCATCGAATCCGACCATCCTCTTGCGGGAATTGCCATCCAGCGTGAAATCGAGGACAGCGCCTTCCTCTACGGCGAAAAATCCTATTCTGCGCCATGCCAGCTTGTGGGCGATTTCCTTGCCGGCAAGCCATCTAAAAAGCTGGGCTCTGTGAATCCATCCTGTCCTACTGGAGTCGTACCCTCGGATATGACCCTGGTTTTGCCCTCCTATATTACCGACAACATCAAATCCGCAATAATTGCTTGGGATAAAAAACTTAAAAATTACGCTCTACCCGATGCGGTACTGACCTTCCCTGAAAGCCGTTCAAGCTCACCGGTAAGAATAGTCCGTGACGAATTTTTCCAGACAAATATCCGAGGAATTTACCCATGTGGCGAAGGTGCTGGTTATGCAGGCGGAATAGTCTCCGCCGCCGTGGACGGTATGCGCTGTGCTGAGGCGGTTCTATCCGACGAAACATAATATATGCTATTTAATTCATTTCACTTTTTGTGGTTCTTCCCGTTAGTATTACTGGGCTTCCTGATTATTCCGAAAAAAACTCGAACGCTGTGGTTACTCATCGCCAGCTATTATTTCTACATGAGCTGGAACCCGAAAATGGCGATACTCATCGGTATTTCCACCCTTGTGACTTTCGTCTGCGGAATACTCACTGAAAAGCTGAACCGTAAGAAAATCGTAGTTGCTGCCAGCCTCATCATAAATTTAGGCATACTCTTCTTCTTCAAGTACTTCAATTTTGCCTGGGATAGCGTCCAAAGCCTCCTATCTCTACTGAAAATCACCATACCGGACCAGCCCTTTGACATAATTTTGCCGGTGGGTATTTCATTCTACACCTTCCAGGCGCTCTCATACACAATCGATGTGTACCGTGGAAAAATCCAGGCGTGCAGAAATATTTTCAAGTATGCCCTTTTCGTATGCTTCTTCCCACAGCTGGTGGCAGGTCCAATTGAACGCTCCGATAAGCTATTGTCCCAAATCGAAACTCTGCCGGATATAAAACGATTCGACGCCCAACGTCTGAAATACGGCGCAACTGAGATGCTTCTGGGATATTTCATGAAAATGGTCATCGCCGACAGAGCCTGCATTTTTGTTGACAATGTTTTCGAAAACTACTGGTGCAACGACTCCTGCGCTCTGATTTTAGGCGCCGTGATGTTTGCGGTACAGATTTACTGCGACTTTGCAAGCTACTCACTCATTGCCCTGGGCGCTTCAAGAGTAATCGGAATTGAGCTGTCCACCAACTTCGACACACCCTATTTCGCCATATCAATCAAGGATTTCTGGAATCGCTGGCACATCACACTGTCCCGTTGGTTCAGGGATTATCTCTACATTCCATTGGGCGGTTCAAGATGCAGTAAGGCAAGGAAATGTCTCAACCTTATGATTACCTTCCTGGTATCCGGTCTCTGGCACGGTGCTGCCTTCAACTACATCATCTGGGGTGCAATTCACGGTATTTACCGTGTGGTAGGCGAGCTTACATCCAACAAGAAAAAGGCGATTTCCACTCGACTGAACCTTCGCACTGACACCTTCGGATATCATCTTTGCCAAATGGCTGTCACCTTCGGTCTCACCACTCTCGCCTGGATATTCTTCCGCAGTAGCTCCGTAAAGGCGGCGCTTGTCTACATGACGAGGATTTTCACCCGAATAGACCTATGGAGCCTATTCAATAAATCCCTGTTAAACCACGGTCTTAACGGCAAGGAAATGCTCATTCTCACTCTTGCGGTTGTAATTCTCCTGCTCATTGACATTGCAAAATACAAGAAAAAACAAAGCTTTTCCGAACTAATCCTTTCTCAAAATCTGCCTCTGCGATGGACTGTTCTCCTTGGCATGTTCATAATTATCGTTATTTTCGGCGCATACGGCAGAACATTTGATCCGCAATCATTCATATATTTCCAATTTTGATGAAAAAATTTATTTCTGTTATCTGTTTTCTTTTAATTGGCGCACTGCTTGTGGTTGGATATTCCCAGGTGGCAAGCTTCAAACTTGCAAACTGCGTGCTGATAATGCAGGACTTCTACAAACAGCCAGAAAACAGCATTGACATCATTTCAATCGGTTCAAGCCACATTTATTACGACATAAATCCGGCTGTTATTTGGGATACAGCGGGCTATTCCTCCTACAATCTTGCGGCAAGCTCCCAGCCCATTACCTGTTCCTATTACTATTTGGTTGAAGCTCTCAAAACCCAAAGTCCGAAGCTTGTGATTCTGGACGTTTATTTTCTGTACGATGACAGCAACTATGCGCAATCAAATATTGCCATATGGAATATATACGGGATGAAATGGAGTCAAAACAAGATTGACGCAATCGACACGGTAGTTTCTCCCGAGGAAAGATTTAATTTTTATGTGGATTTGTGCCTCACCCACGGCAGATACAATGACATAAGTTCCGACGACTTTATCACCAATGCGAACTCCAACGAATACCGGTACTACAAGGGCTTTTACTGCAGTAGCGCAGTAAAAGAAATGACGAAAAAGGACAATACCAGCGAGGATAGCACCGAGTATATTTCCGAAAAGAACGAGAAATATTACCGTATGTTCATAGAAAAATGTATCGAGGAAAACATCCAGCTACTTGTACTGTCCGTGCCATTTAACGAAGGCACCTACAACCGTCGGATAAACAACACCGCAAAGGGAATTGCCGAGGAGTACCAGTCGGAGCTTGTTACTTTCTGCAATTTCAACGACCGCACAGAGGCGATGAGCCTTGATTATGCAACGGATTTCTCCGATAGTCAGCATCTGAATTTCTCCGGCAGTGAAAAATTCTCCACCTTCCTGACTGCCTACATTGAGGAAAACTACGATATTCCGTGCCATTGGGAGGATGATACCTACGAGTCATGGGATGAAGCATACAACACCTACCGCCGTCAGATGAACAACCTGGAAATTTCCAAAACAAAAAATCTTGAGAATTGGCTGTCGGCAGTTCAGAATGCGGGAGAATATTACGACATTTTCATAGCAATAAACGGCTATTCCAATGATTATTACGACAGCTTCGTGGATGATGCGAAAAATGAGGTACTGAGCAAATATGCAGGCTGCGAAAATCAGGAATTTCTGGCTAAAAAAATAAAAACGGCAGGTGAAAATGCCGAAAAGGTTATGGAAAAAGCGGACTCCGTCAAATCCGCTCTTAACGATTTTTTGACAAGCTACAACGCCGATGAAATAAGCCTGAAAAACAGCTATGTCTACATAAGCGACGGCGTCGTGAAGGACATCTACACCGAGGACCAGGAGCGATTCAAAAGCTACTCCCTGTCACGGCAAAACGATATTGCCCTGTCGGAAAGCGACGGAATATACAAAATCAACCTCAACGGCACGGATAAAACCCTGACCGAAACAGGAATTACGATTTTGGTCTACGACAGTTACTTCGACAAGACGGTGGATACGGTCTTTGTGGATTTGGACAAAAATAACCTTGAACGAGAGTCCTAATTTTTGTCTGCCGACTTCTGTTTATCCGCCAGCTTCTTGGTCAGGAATGCCGAAATGAGCAGGAATACCACAATCACCGCAACGGGAATTGCAACGATAAAGGGCTTTTCACCCACGTTTTTGAGAAGAGTTCCGAACAGGGTGTAGACTATGACAAGTGGCAGATTTCCAAGATTTCCGCCTATCATATAGTTCTTGTATTTTATACCCATTGCGCCAAAAAGCAGGCTGGATATGTCCCCGGGCATCACGCCCGAAAACTTGATAATCGCCGTGAGAAGCATCTCATTGGTACCCACAAAGTCGTCGATTTTTCTGACGGCTTTGAATTTATTTTTGAGAGTGTCCACCATGCCACTGCCGGTAAATCGTCCGAGAAAATAGGGTATAGAGAGGCTCAAAAATATAGAGATGAGGTTCACAACAAGGGCAAGCCAGAAATTTGGCAGGACATAGCCAGTAATAGACAGCAAGACCGCCGGCGGAAAGACCAGAACAAAGGACTTCACCACCGAAATTCCAATCATAATCAGGGACACCGTCAACGCACCGCCCGTAAGCATTGCGCTGAGATTTTTTATGTTGGACACCTTAATATCATATTTCTGAATTAGAAATATACCTACGCCCATCATAATTACCAACAAGATGCCAGTGACGATTTGCAGTATCTTCACAAGTCCGCCGTAATCCTTTTTTTCGCCCATAATGTCCCTCCTTTTATGGAAAACTCTGATGGATTTCCAGTTGACTTTTTGATTATTCAGTTCCGTTTTCAAAAAGCTCATCGCATGAAAGATCCAATTCGTCGTTCCAGACGACTCCGTATCCGCCGTTCTCGGTATAAACACACGAAAACAATTCAGGATTATCCCTAAGCCAGAGAAATGGTTTCCATTTTTCAAACAATGGTTTTACATCATAAATTTTCGTAATGCCTTCACAAAACTGAACACTCAATTTAAAATCTGGCATAGCAAAAACATTCTTTACTTTGTGAAACATTGCAATCTCCTTATTCAAGCGGAGCAATCGCAGTAAATATCTGAGTCTCCCAGATTTGTTGAAGCTCACTGCGATGCAAATCTGTCCATTCTCGAATCATTGCTGTTGCCTTAGGCGGAAGATATCCCTCGATAATTTCACCGGTTGCGATATTAATTTCGGCAAAATCCTCACCATAAACAACATGAAAATGCGGAGGATTATGTTCGGACTGCTGAAAATACATCTTTATTACAAGTCCATAAAATCTGGATAATACTGGCAAAATTCTATCACCTCTTTTATTTTAATATATCATGCTATTGCGATTTTGTCAATAAAAATAATAGTTTAAACAATTTCAGACGAAATATGTATCTGGTATCAGTTCAAACTTCATTCTTTCGCCATTGGCTGGATGATTAAATTCCAGTCGGCAGGAGAAAAGTCCGATGTTTTCACGATTGTCCGTAGCGCCATATTTTTTGTCGCCGGATAATGGCATACCTCTCGATGCGAATTGTACCCGAATTTGATGCGTTCTGCCGGTGTAGAGCCTGACCTTTACCACCGTGTAATCTTTGAGCTCCTCAACTACTTCGTATTCCAGCTTCGCCTTCTTTACGCCCTTGCGTTCACGCTTCACCACATAGGATTTGTTTTTCGTGCTGTCCTTGAAGAGCAAGTCCTCCAGAACGGCAGTTTTTTCTTCGGGTTTTCCGCAAAGAACGGCATAATAAAACTTCACAAATGTGCCGTCTTGCATCTGTTTTGACAATTCCGATGCGGCGAATTTTGTTTTTGCGTACACCATAAGACCGCCCACAGCCTTATCAAGACGATGGATGGTGAAAATTTCTGTACCTTCGATTTTACGAAGAGCCTCGACCATATTGTCGCCGGACGACAGCTCAGAGGAAAATCCCACCGGCTTTTCGCAGACAACAATATCCGAATCGGAGTAGATGATATTCATAGTAATCTATAATGCAGGACCCACGCAACAAAGAGCGGAACGGAATAACGCAGGTTACTCCACTTCCTCCGGTGGTATTCCGCCGGTATACTGGGATTTGTAGAGTGAGGCGTAGAAGCCATCTGCATCCAGAAGTTCCTGATGAGTGCCGGTTTCCACAATTGAGCCTCTGCGCATAACGAGAATCATATCCGCATTTTTGATTGTGGACAGTCTATGGGCAATGACGAAGTTCGTTCTGCCCTGCATAAGCGTGTCAAGAGCCGCCTGAATTTTGACCTCAGTGCGGGTATCCACGGAGCTTGTAGCCTCATCCAGGATGAGAATTTTCGGATCCGCCAGCACAGCTCTTGCGATAGTGAGAAGCTGTCGTTGACCCTGTGAAATATTGACGCCTTCCTCTTCAAGTATGGTGTCGTAGCCATCGGGAAGCTCGTTGACGAACTCATCGAAATAGGCAATTTTCGCAGCCTCCAGGATTTCCTCGTCCGTTGCATTTTCTCTGCCGTAGGCGATGTTCTCACGGATTGTGCCCTTGAAAATCCAGGTGTCCTGCAAAACCATTCCCAGATTATCACGAAGATTTTTTCTGGACATTTCCCTGATATCGATGCCGTCGATTTTGATTGCTCCGCCATTCACATCATAGAAGCGCATCAGCAGGTTAACTATGGTGGTCTTGCCAGCGCCGGTGGGACCCACAATTGCAGTCACCGTGCCAGGTTTCACATTCACATTCAGATTTTTGATGAGCTCGGTGGAGGGATTATAGCTGAAATCCACGCCCTCGAAGTCCACGCTACCGGTACATTCTGTGATTTCGTGTACCGGATTGTCCTCCGGCTCTTCCTCTTCATCAAGAATTTCAAACACTCTCTCTGCACAAGCCAAAGTGGACTGAATTGCGTTGATAATCTTTGCGATGCCATTTATTGGAGTGGCAAACTGACTTGCGTAGCTGGTGAAGGCAACAATCATACCGATGGTGGCGCCGCCTTCAACGGGATTTGCGATATTTTTCACAACGAGGGTTGCGCCAACAAAGCAAATCAGAACATAGTTCAGGTTGTTGAAAATACGAAGAATGGGATTTATAAGTCCGGAGATAAAATTTGACTTGTAGGTGGAGGTGTAGAGCTGTTCCGCAATGTCGTTAAACTCCGACACACTCTGCTGTTTATGGTTAAATATACGGACGATATTGTGGCCAGTGTACATCTCCTCGATGTGACCGTTGAGCTGACCGATATGGTCCCAGTACTGTCTAAACAGCACCTTTGAGCGTCTTGTGATGAGCCTTGTAACAACCGTGGAGAATGGAATTACCACCACGGCGATGAGCGCCAGCTTCCAGTTCAGCCAGAACATATAAATACCGACACCAATCAGCTGGATTATGTAGGTCAGAATTGTTGTGGTATGGCTCTGCAATGTGGAACTGATATTGTCGCAGTCATTGATGATTTTACTGAGAATTTCGCCCTTTGTGTACTTGTCGAAGTACCGAAGAGGCAGTCGTGAAAGCTTGGCGTTGATTTCACCTCTCAGGTGGTTTATCATTTTCTGGCTGACGATTGCCATAAGGTAGGTCTGGAGGAATGAGCAAATCGCAAATCCGAAGAACAGTCCGAATACCTTAAGGATTATTTGCAGGCATTCGGTGAAATCCATATGTTCGGCTCCACCCAGCTTTGCCTGAATTTGCACATTGAATGCGTCCACAAGGTCGCCCATCCAGTCGGAGGACGGTAGCTCAATAATCGTTCCAACCGCTGCGAGGATGAACACAAATACCACGATTACCCTGTATGGCTTCAGGAGAGACAACAGACGAAGCAAGGTCTTTTTCATATCCTTTGGCTTTGCGTCGTTGTTGGAATTTTGATTATACGAGGCGTATTTACGGCTGCGAGCCTTTCTTTGCTCATCCAGTCGCGTATTCTTATTCGTTTTACTCATATTGACTCCGCCTCCTCTTGTGAAAGCTGTGTCGAGACGATGTCACGGTAGATTTCGCAGGACTCCATAAGCTCATGATGTTTGCCAATTCCCACAATTTCGCCCTTGTCAAGAACAATTATACGGTCCGCATCAACAATCGTACCCACTCTCTGAGCCACAATGATGATGTTGGAGCTACTCATATTTTCACGAATTGCCTTGCGAAGAAGTGCGTCCGTTGCCAAATCAAGGGCCGAAAAGCTATCGTCAAATATACAAATATCCGCATTCTTGATTATTGCTCTGGCTATGGAAAGTCGTTGCTTCTGACCGCCGGAAATATTTGTCGCCGACTGGGAAATCATACTCTCCTTACCCTCGGGCATCTTGTCCACGAAGGTCTTTGCCTGGGCGATTTCCAGGGCTCTGTCCATTTCCTCATCACTTGCATCCGGCTTGCCGAAACGGAGATTTTCCGAAATCGTGCCACTGAACAGAAATGCCTTCTGCGGAATAAAGGCGATGGATGAATACAAATCCTCAAAGCTCAAATCCTTGACATTCACTCCGCCAACCAATATTTCACCGGAGGTCACATCAAAGAGCCTTGGAATGAGATTTATAAGTGTGGATTTGCCGGAACCAGTACCGCCGATTATTGCGGTAACCTCACCGGGACGGCAGGTGAAGGACACATCTTTGATGTCCTCATGCTTCACGGATACATCGGTCAGTGCCTCGCTGTCGGGAATTTCCGCCACAGCAGGCTCGTTCTTCTTTTTTGGAACAAAGAGCGACTTCTTCTTTTTGTCCGTACTTGTATCGGGAACAATTTCAGGATAGGTGAATGAAACATTGCGGAACTCCACACAGCCTCTTTCACTCTCCACCTGAGCTACCGGATTTTCTGGCTCCGCAACATCCGGCTCTAAATCGAGAATTGCGTTAATTCGTCTTGCGGAAATCTGCGCCTTCGGGATGACAGCAAAAACTGACACTGCCATGGTTATAGCGCCGATGACCATTGCAAAATATGTGATGAAGGCCTGCATATCGCCGATGGTATTCACCAGCTTTTCACGCTCGGCGACAACGGTTATATCAAGGGAGTCAGCGTTGTGACCGATGTACCACAGAAGGAAGCCCACGATACCAAAGGCAATGACTATCGCCACGGGAAGCATATAGGCAAAGACCTTCTGAATTTTAAGTGCGATGGAGGTAAGCTCGTTATTCGCCGTATTGAACCGCTCATCCTCGTAATCCGACCGGTTGAAGGCTCTGATAACCCTGGTACCGCCCAGCTTTTCACGGACAACCTGATTTAACGCATCCGTCTTTTTCTGCATTGTCTTGAATAACGGCAGGACAAATTTCATCAGCAACAAAATGAGCAGGAGGAGTATCGGCACAATGACAAGTATCATTTTTGACAGCTCGGGATTCATCGTAATCGCCAAAATTCCGCCACCAATGAGCATTATGGGTACGGTGAATATCATATTGACCGTGGTCAGAATCATCTGCTGAACCTGAATAATGTCGTTGCCGGAGCGTGTAATCAAGGACGCTACGCCGAATTTGTTTATGTCAGACTGAGAGAAATCCTGAACCTTTGCAAATATGGCTTTGCGTAATTCCATAGAATACCCTGCAGCCATCTTGTTACTGCAGTGGTTGTTGAGAATGGTAATCCCAGCACTAAAAACAGTCATCAGAAGCATCTGTATGCCGATGTCCCTGATTTTGTCCGGGTACGGTCCGCCCTCGGCTTGTATGCCGTCATTCAGCATCTGCCGGGTCAGCATCGGAAGCACAAGCTGAAGCACCTCAGTGACTATGGCGAGAATTACCGACCATATCGCCGCCCGTTTGAACGGCTTTAGATATTTAACCAGTTTAAGCAAATTCTTTTCCTCTCAGATACATATTCAATATATGATATTAACACAAAACCCAAAAATATTCAAGTACTTATTGCCAATTCACGAAAAATTTACAATTACAATCCAGAAAAAAACACTTGACAAAAACACACTATGATGTTAAAATGATTCAGTTGTCTTCGTAGCTCAGCAGGATAGAGCGTTCGCCTCCTAAGCGAAAGGCCGTGGGTTCGAATCCCGCCGAGGACGCCTGTTATAATGACCATATTTTGTAAACAGAACAAAGTATGGTTTTTTTCTTTATTTGCAATTCTGAATTATACAACAAAAACCTCCGCAGAATTTCTTCCGCAGAGTTTTTTCGTCCAAGCATTTCTTAAAGGTGTGAAGTTTGGGTGAAATCTGGGTTTTCAATAGCTGGATTTTGAGCAGCGGGATTTTCAACGACATAATTTGCCTAAGGCCTTTGGATTTGATTCGCAATCTCCTCGGATTTTAATTTTTTTCCAAGTTAGTTGACGGTGGAGTTATACAACAGGATTTCTTGATTTAATATCATCTTCTTATCGCTATCAGAGTATCTGTTATAATCCAAATCAAGATAAACAAAAATATTATCCAGGAATTGTTTGAGACCTTTGACTTTTGTGAATGGACACACTGCATAAAGCTCATAATCCTGAGCATCCTTATCGGTAAATTTAAAATGTGTATGCAATGATGAGTCAAACATATCAATTTCATAACAGAACGGTAGCTTGATTTTACTATCTTTTTTGATTAGTTTGACATTGTCATTATCAGAAAGGCGACGTATCTGTTTCATTCTTGCCTCAGGTGAAAACTCGTCAAGATATTTCTTTGAAACGCTGTATTCACGCCCGGTTTTTAGTCTGTCAAGCACCGCATCATACAGAGTATATATATTGATTTCGTCATATCTTGCAGATAAATCATAATATTGTAGGTATGACTTTATCAGATAGTCCTTGGTATTTGACGGTAGATTTTCAGAAAAAGCATTTGCCAGCATATTATAGTCATAAAGTCCATTTGGGCACAATAAATTTTCAAGACTATGTAGAGTTTTTCCAGTTAAACATGCTCCATTTGTTAGCAATGCTGTTCCTTCATGAACAACGGATACCATTCGGAAGCAGTTATCAGAGTTTATGGCTATATATTCACCTATGTTTTCGGTATGCGTAATATATCCACCGTTGGTATTGTATACAATCAGCGTATCACCACTTGCAAAATAGTACGGGAAAGGATGATTGAACAGTGTTCCAAAAGTAATCCTCGTTTCAACTCTCATAAAACCCCAACGCAGAGCTTTCCAATATGCGGATATCATTTCCTTATCAAGAGTGTTTTCGCAAGCGATTGTGTGAATAAACAGCTCACTCGAATAGAGATTTTTCTCCTTTGCCGTTGCGTATAGAGCCTCGTCAAGCTCGTTATCAGTAAACGGATAGTTCGTGTAAAACGGCTGGCCGTTTTTTATACTAAGACGAAGAAGATTGCAGGCAATTGTAATAAGTTCTGATTTAACCACAAAACCACAATTATGAACAGTTTGTAAATTTTCGGGGGGGGTAGAACAGAAGTCTCCGTTGTGAAATTCCTTGCCTCAGAAAAATAATGCATCATCAGCTCATAATTTGTATTGCCTATTTTTGTACGCATATAAATTTCAGTCAATTCATCTAAATATCGGGCAATACATCTGTGATTAAACATTTTTTCAAAAAAATCTTCTTTAGGTTTTCTTGAACCTGCTCTATATTTTTTTAAGGCGTCTTCACTAAAACCTATTTCGTATCCTAATTGTGCAAGGGATAAATTGTTGTTAAATAAATATTTATTGAAAAAATCATTGAGCATTATATAATATTTCCTTCTAAATATACTCCTAATTTTTATATAATTTTTTTATTAAAATGTCAATAAAATAAAAGGGATAAAGAAAATATTTTTTTCAGGAAATATTGTCCCTTTTTTGTGCTTGATTTCGATTAAACAAGAATGATATTATAATTTTGAATAGTCATAAATTGCATGAAAAAAGATACAATTTAACTATGAAAAAAATACAGAAAGGAAATAATGGATGAAAAAAATTTTAGGTGCAGATTGTAAAATGAAGTTGCAATAGTAAAAAATAAAAAAAGGTATCATGAAAACAAACAAAAAAGACAGCCCATGAGGACTGCCTAAAAGTTTTACCAGGTTGCAGGATCTTCAAGATCTGCAGAGGCACGAAGGATTTTACGAGCATCATTGGCACGGATTTGACCGTCCTTGTTTACATCAGCTGCTTGGAACTCGGCCTCCGTTGGAATTTCGAGCTCTGCTGAGAAACGGAGTGCCTTACGAGCGTCGTTTGCTTTGATTATGCCGTCATGGTTGATGTCACCTAAGGTGAACTCGGATTTAACAACTTCAGTTGTAGTTTCAGTGTGTTCAGTAGTGGTTTCGCTTGGAACTTCAACGATTTTTTCATCCGTGATGATGTAAACCGAGAATGAATCAGTTTCGAATACAATGAATCTATCAATAATCTCGCAGGCAACCTGAGCTATCTTACCGTCATCGGTTTTATGGTAGACATACACAGATGTTCCCATATTTTCAGGCAATGGAATCTTGACAGTTACGGGAGCATTCGGCTCAACTTCTTTCTCGCCATCTGTAAAGCAAATATCATAAATCAGTGTGTTTTCACCAGCGACCACAAAGTTATCCGTCAATTCAGTCTGAACATTACGAACAACGAGCTGTATATTCGTGTCAAAGGCTTCGCTGTCCCATGTTGCGCGAATTCCACTGTCAGGGTCCTCTGCTATGTGGTTTTCGTTATGCTCAATATATTCACACTGTATATCATTATTTTCGCAGTACTCTGCTGCATATGAATCTTCAAAACAGTAAATTATGAGCTCGTCGGAACAACCACTGAACGCATACTCTCCGATACTCGTGACACTCTCGGGAATGGTGATTGATGTAAGGTTGGAACAAT
>R06__coassemble_386_pt1 | contig 16254 bp, 13 predicted proteins | sample R06__metabat2_low_PE_028 | metagenome-assembled genome bin R06 | reverse complement strand
AACAGGAGCTGGAGTGAACTCATCCTGGTCGATATCGAAATTCTCATCATCTACATCGTCATAAGACTCTTCAAATTTCTTTCTACTTTTTGTCTTTTTAGCGATGTCCTTTAGGACTCTTGTCGTCGGAGTAATAATGCTCTCCTCATCCGTACTACTGCTTGTTTCTGAAAGCGGTTCCTTCTGTAGTTTTTCGGGATGCGTTGATAACTGTTTTTCACCTCCTCGCACATTTTTGTCGATCTGGTTCCACAGTTCTGCCTCTGCCTTTTTTGTTGCTTGCCACCTTATAAACTCTTCATAGTCTTCCTTATGAGAGAGCGGAATTGCATAGAAGCCATCAGATTTTAATTTTTCATTTAATGTTTCAAGTTTTTCATGAGAACTTTTCCGCATTCCTAACTTGTCAGCAATGTCAGCTGTCATGACCTTACGGTATTCTGGGGCAAGATTATCTGGTGTTGTGTCATGCGGGCACACATATTCTCCAGCCTTATTTAACATCCATGGAGTGGAAGAAAGAGCTGCTCCAAATAATGAAAAACATTCCTTGCTGCCATAATAATTAGCGGCAGGAGAATAATTACTCTTATTTGACGACCATTCTACCCAGTCTTTTATCTGCGTGTCGAATTCCTTTGCTAGTCTAAGAATTATGACCGATTTTTCGATGCTCATTGGAGCGGACATAATTTTATAAAAATGCTTAAGTTGGTAATCTGGGCGAAAATTACGGTTGTTTGCTCTACTTGGCAATAGACGTATATAAGGAGCCCAATGTATATTATTTACACTGAAAAACTCATCCAGATTATTTGCACTGAAAGATTCAGCATAACCTTCGTCTTTAAATTCAAGGCCTTCTCCATTACAGCCCATTTCTTTTAATTGGGAAACTGAAAATTCATCAAGATATCTGTGATCAATAAGTTCAAGATCTACCCCAGCACACAATGTATATAAATCAAACGTTCCATTTGTTCTTTCCCATTTGCCTATAAGAGCCTTACTCGGAATGACTTTACGTGCGACTTGTGTTTTTTGATTTATTGTATAGATAATCCGTTCATTTGCAATGTCTGTTGCTGATAATTTTTTTTCATTTACTGCAATATAGATTTTTCGTAGCTGTTCAATATGCGACTCGAAGTCAAGCTCTTTGCTATTTTTTATAATCCGAATGGCTTCTTTTGCATCGCTCAGTTCTGGAGAGTAGTCCTTAAGTTTAAACACCACTCTATATAGATACTTAACAAACTCACTATCGAGAATAGCCTCATCAAGAGTTCCGTTATTCATATAAATATTTGCAGCTCTTGAAACCACTAAATGCTTCTGATTTTTTTTCCTTATCAACGGAAGTTTTTCCAGATCATCAAATCTTGCAGTGTATCCATAGTTATTTTTCTGAATGATAAGCTCACAAAAGCTTTTGAACCAATTAGAATCCTTGCTCTCGTAGAATGCAGCCTCCAGTTTCTTGATAATGTCTTCAATGGAAAAACTGTTGCACTTGAAAGTTTTATTCATGTAGGCATAATATTCGCTATCAGTTGATACTCTGCAAATAGCTGGTGCACAAGACATTTCAAAAAAATCACCGAGCCACTTATCACCAAATAAATTAAATGCCTTAGAGCTAAGAGCAGGATTTTCAGAGGTGAATAAAACTGCTTGAATGCTTTTGCATACGCCCTTATTACATGGGATTATCGCTCTTTTGGAATTTACTAATTTTTCATACTCTTTATAGAAGTGCTTTCTTATCAGTTCATTACAGAAAGTGTCTTCACCATTTTCAAAGAAGAAGGTTTCCATAAATTCAACCGAAACCTGTTTCTTATGTGCTAACTCAATAAGACTATCCGCAATGAGCTCACCGATGTTTTTCATCAACTCATTGTTGGCGTCATTATTCAGAGATATTGTGTCCCGACTGGATTTTGTTACAAACGGAGCGTGGATAAAAAATTCACTATTTGACGGTATCCTGGTTGGGAAAAAGACAAAATAGCACGTATCATGATCTTGCGTCCAATTGTCACTTACGTCACTTAATGCACATACTTCATCATCTCTTACAAGGTAAGCCAACATTACAGACTGATCTTCTACCGCAACTGGATTACCATCGTCGTCGAAATCAGTCAAAGCAATACCATGCTTTTTAAAGACATAGTAGTTCGTAACATCCTCGTAATCTTCGTCGTCATAATACACGTCATTATCACGTTTGGCAAGTCCCGCGCGAAAACAATGCAGAGACATCTCTGTAAACTCTGACATTAAAGCATCCGCATCAATCTTGTTTAGCTTGTTTTCAATGGTAGAAATCTCGTCATCAATTTCTTGCCGTCTCGTTTCATAATAGGTATACTGGAACCAATTGATTACCGCTGAAGGATCTGCACGCAGTAACTTACCGGCATTGATACCCAGGGTGAAGTGACGAATTAGCCTGTACAGCCAGCCAGCTTTTCTCGTGCCGTCCTGAATATCCTCGTATTCCTGCCAGAATTCCATCAGCTTGGCAGAAGGTATTTTCTTCGTTGTAATAAAAAGCGTGCTCTCATCTACCAAAGCACACAGATGGTCGTTTTCTATCTGTACGTTGTAGCGCTCTTGACGAAGTTCAGCAAGGTGATTCTTATCCTGGAATATTTTCTGTAACAAAAGAGATTTCTCCCTGACGGAAGCATAGAACTCCGATGAACCATATTCATCGTTGTACCAACTGGATAACTCCGGATAGGTTCCAGTCTGCGCCTTAATAAACGCATCTTTGCGTTCATCACGCCCTAACTGTGCCACGATAAAATTCATGCAGTATTTCGGCGAAGCCAGCTTTTCGATGATATTATCAATAGCAGAGTTGTTGTTGCTGACCACCTGCAGCGTTTTGCCCTGCAGTACTAGGTTCGCAATTATATTCAAAATTGTCTGCGTCTTGCCTGTGCCCGGAGGGCCTTCAATCACACTGATTCGATTGGCTAGTGCATTCGTGACGGCCTTGAACTGACTTTCATTACAGCCGAACGGAAAGATCGGAGCAGTGGCATCCAGCTCAGTTCCTGCCTGATATTCTTCCGGATTCAGATACACGGCCGTCGCAGTATCCTCTCCTAAAAAGTCAATTTTCTCATATTGTTTCGAGAGAATCGCCGTGTTATCTTCCGCACGGACACTGATAAAACTGGCGACATCCCGCAAATATTCAAACACCTGTCTCGCACCACTGTTTTCCAGCACGGATTTATTGACCTGCAGTTCACTACGATCATAATCCTGTTCATAACCAGCACCGAAGCAGATATGCCAATACTCCTTGCTATTGCCCTTGAATGCATAGATAGCGGTCATATTATCAAAGGTCTTGCCGTTATGCCGTATCTGATAACTTTTTGGGTTCAGACTTATCGGGTTCTTTAGAAAAATCACATTTTGCGAATTGTAATGAAATGTCTTTCCATTTTAGAAAGTAATATCCCACTTGCGGGAAGTTCTGTTAAAATCGCAGCTAAGCACATCAGAAGAGACGGGCTTTCCCTTAGCAATGATCATATTAATTCTTGCGTCCACGAAAAAACATCCTTTTTGTGTTATAAATTTAATTTTTCTTAAATAAGGTCGGCCACAAAGAAGACATAACTAGGTGCATTATGTGACTATCCGGTGCAACTGTTTTGAAGGCTGTTTGTTTTTTTACAAAGCGAACATCGTTTTTACTTCCACTTCGCTTTTTCCTTATCAGCTTTTATGTATTTATCGTAATATTTAGATATTCGAAGATGGCCGTTATCAAAGCAAGATGGATACACGTATCTTCGTTCTTCTGTGAATTTTACGATGAGAAACATATTTTCTTTATCATATTTTACTATTGTACCTGCGCTACCAGTTTTATCAAATACTACTGTGGTAAGCGGTATTGAACATGGTATTTCAACTATTTTCTTCTTTTCTTCTGGCTGTTGAGCAGGTTGAATATTATATTGTTACTTGTTGAATTTCCTGCAAAAGTCTTTTGCAAATTCTGCGTTTTCAACTGTTTTTCTTGCATACCAGCACCTTGTAGTAACGTGTTAAATGCACAAGAGCAGGCATCTGTACTCGAGTTGCCTCATTAAATTTTTCATTTGTGGACATTACCATGCTGCCTCCAATGATGGGATATTGACATTAATTATTCAATATTAAGGATGTAGAGAAGAATCCACAGGATGTATTGCTCCTGTAACAATATGCTTCTGCATTCATCGATAAGTTCTTTTGAAATAGGGTTTTTATGCGCTGTTTCGTTGCGGAACCTATCACGTATAAAATCAAGTACTTTATACAAGACGCATCGATTGTGATTATCGTCGTCATTAAAGCGCACTATGATTTCAGCTGGAGCAAATCCATGAATTTCAGGTGCAGATATTTTGAACTCCAGCATATTAAACTGTTTTAGTTTTTCTATCGAGAGATGGTATCCAATATTCCAGTCGTCATATATGTTTTTTTCGGTAAAATCTCTTTCCCGCAGTATAAATTGTTTATTTTGAACCACATAATTGACTCTATTTCCTCTTTTTAACATGCATAGTGCAGCGGCAAATTGTATGTGTTCCTTTGTTCGGATTCCGCTCTTGTCTGTAAGATTACGCTGAGTAAAATCTTCGTATCCCGATATTGTATCTGTTTTAACGGTTTGATACAATAAATCGAATAGCATTTCAAGTGATTTTGTCAGCGGTATTATTGCCGGCGAAAAATCAAGTTTATCTGTGCCAAGATCACTTGATAACGTTTCATACACATATTGAGAAGTAATTAAATAAGAATAGACTGCGTTTTGTTCTTTAAAGGGCAACTTACTTAACAAGTTTTTGGGCTGGATCTCAAGACAAACTTTTGTGAAAAATTCGTTCTGCATACGAAGTAAATTCTTCTCCAGGTATGTGTAGGCAAATGGTGACGCGAGTAAACGATTTGATATCTCGTTAATTGTGTCGTCTATAAGATCAGTCGGGGATGAAAGATTGCTCTTTGCTTGAGAAATTGTATCTAGCGAATTGAATAAGAGGTTATCGTTTAATTGGTTGATACGACTTTGAACGATGATTTTTAAGTACTCACTAAAATCTTTTAATTCGAGAACCGAATTGAAGTATGAGTTATATGCTTTTGCTTTTTCTTCAATGCATCTACCTTGTGCTGCTAACTTTTGATTGATAGCATCTGGTAATTTGTCATACTTATCTCTATTTGATAGTCCTAATTTTGCTAAAGAAACGCCAGCGATACCAGAAAAAGCGCCAGTAACCCAAACAGCATCTTTGAAAAGCTCAAAATCAGAATACGACAAAGCAGAGAACGATTCGCACTCTATGATTTTATCAATCCTTCCGTCACTAAACAATATGTCAAAAAATGATTCTTCATCATCTAATGTATGCATATCTCTGCATTGTATTTCTTGTTTTGCGTTAAATAAGAAATTTCGCATCTCGTTAAAAAACATTATTACTTCTTGAGATTGCGTATTGCTTTCGTAAATATCATCTACGAGATAACCATACAGAATATTGGCGGTATTGTAATCTGTAGCAGATAAAATGGTACGAGAAAAAACAATAAGAGTTATAATCCTCTGTTTTATTTCGTATGATAGATCCTTATAGAAAAGAATTAAAAATTTTTCAAGTGATATATATTTTTTATTTGTATAGAGACTTATAATTCCGATAAATATAAGAAATTCGTAGCATTCTTTAGACAGATAATAACGAACTTCGTTACGACCTCTTGAAAGGATTTTGTATATGTGCTCGCCAATAGAGGGCATATCAGAAAGCCAAGTGTTTACAGCTTCGACATAATCCGAATTCGAATCTTGAATTTCGTTCATAAGTTGCTCGGTAAAATGAATATTTGGGATGAAATCACCTATGCGTTTAGTTAGTACTTTTGTAGAGGTAATGAACGAATGAATTTCATTAATAATTTCTACAAGTAATGGGAAGGCCAATTTCGTAACTACCGAGCTATTATCATACCATGTTATATTGCTTAGAATCGGCAATGCGTATTTATCAATTATAAACCGGCAGACATCTGTCCTATTTGATAATTTTGCAGATTTATATATCGGCATTATACGATTTAGTGCGAAGAAATCATATTCAACCTCTGAAGGCGTCGGTGTGAATGCTCTTGAATAGGCAGTAATGTGCTGTGTGTTGTCAATATAGTCCGTAATAGCTGCAGAAAAATAAATAGTTTGGGGGATTTTCCTTGCCTCGTCAAAAATAATATCAATGTCGTTGTACTTTAAGGAACTCTCATTAATGTCGATATTATGGGCGAGGTGTTTTGCGAGAGTTTTTAAAGCTATATTTGTTTCATGAATATCAAATTTCTCATTGAAATCATACACGTCAAAAGGCATTTTGAAAACCGGAACATATTCAAGCGGGAATACGTATTTTGCATTCAGGACTGCTATGACATAATTAGCGCACTCTTTTTTCAAGTTGAATCCGCCAAATTCTATATCTTTTATTCCTTCATGAAACTTTTGCAAATCATACAAATCGGCTCTTATAAACAAACCGAGAAAAAATAATAAAACCTTATACTCCATGCCGTGTTCTACAGCTTGTTTTACGCATTTAAAAAATTTATTTTTTGTTGAAGAATCGTATGTGGCGTTTTCGCGCGAAAAAAGCGGCAAGATAAGTTTAGGGTGGTTTACATCATACTCATCAACATATGCTGAATAAATATGCATTAATGGTTCCATTAAGAATGGATTATAATCCCACATAAAATATTTCTCCCTTCGGTGGTTATCCCAATCGCACTTGTATATTTTGCTTGCATGCCAAACTGTTCTTTCTGAGTTTATCTTTTTTCCATTACTGAATTAATTACGGGTACTTAACTCCGGCGCCACCTTACAAGGTTGATACCCCCACGAAATGACTGTGTTCCTATCACCTATGTAACTTTGCTGGTTCTTTTCTATTACGAAAGAAGCTCGCCAACAAACTCATCATATGTCCTCATGCCCGCCTGACCAATATACAACGGACTCTCGATTCCAGCCGACACTCGAAGAATCCAACGGGCATCCGAGGCTGTTGGCTTATCGTGACCTCTTAGTCTGCAGCCACTCATTAAAATCTGTTCATCACTAAGCTCGATAATATCAGCCGCAAAACGTAGAGCAAGTCTCGCATCGTTTGCACGGACATAGCCATCCAGATTAACATCACCGCCGTCATATCTACACCAAGTGCGATATGTAATTGCCGAACAAATCGGACCATCACAGAAATCTTCTGACACAGATGTTTTAGTTATTTGCTGGCAACGTTCGCAATAGGATGTTGTTAAGCAGTCGTAGTATCTGTCTATCTCATCTGCTTTCAAAAACTCATAATTTGAATCCACATAATCCCATACAGCTGCTTCACCATCTCTATCTATCTCGTCGCGTATCAGCGAGCATTTATAACAAATTCTGGCGTCGTACCATTCAGTGCCGCCACCTTGCGAAAGTTCCTCGCAAATAACGCACACAAATGGCTTGTACATATCTTTAGTGAGTAAATTGAAACATTCTTGGCTGCAACAGTAAACATAATTATCAAGACTTTCGCAATCATCTTCGGTACTCGGCACACGATAACGGAAGTCATCTGTCAAACAATATGTTGTGCAGCATATGCACTTATTGCCAAATTCAGCATAATACTTGTTAACGCAATCCTGACTACAATAGTAATATCCGTCACCACAGAGAACTGCGTCTGATTTTTTTCGGATTACCGGTTCATACTGGTAATATCCATCCATATAGCCATCTTCGTAATTACAGTAATGACAGAACGTTAAATCGTTCTTTTCAAGATACTCATCCATACAAAAACAAGAGCAAAGATAGACCTCTTTTCCAAGAATAAGATGAGCATCTCTTCCTATAGCCCCAGTGCTGTAATATTCTTTTGTACAGCAAACAAGCCCGCAATTGGAACAAGCCAAGCCGAACGTATATTGCGATTCAGCACGTACTTGAAAAAGCGAATTAATGGAGAATATGAAACAAAAGGCTACAGCCATTATCGAAGTTAATGTTTTGGATGCTTTCATTTTTTATCTCACTTTCTGAAACAAAGTCTCCGGGACGCGCCTTATACATCTCCTGCGAGATTATGCCTTGCACACCTTACAAGGTTGATACCCCCACGAAATGACTGAGTTCTCATCGTGCTTTGAGCATATTGTTCCTTTTTGTTTTATTATATCATGACATTTTTAGAAATGCAAGTGGTATTTTTAGTTAAATTTACGGAGTCGCAATCCGGTGACTATTAAGCAAAAAAGACAGCCCGTGAGGACTGCCTTTTATTAAGCCTTACCATGCAAGTTTTAAAGCATTGATAATAGCATAAATTATATGAATAACACCATGGATTGCAAGAAGCACAGAATCGCCAAACACATTTTCTGTAGTGACAGCACAAAGCGGACAAGTGAAGGTGTGTGTTTCCGAAGTCTCAACTTCTTCTGCTTGGCTGAGAACCATTTTGCAACGGTCGCAAATTCCGTCCTCATCTTCGTCAATATGGTTAAGCGCTGGGATTACAGGAACATCTTCAATGATTTCATTATCAACATTGAAAATACTCTTACATGTATCGCAGATGTAATAAGCTTCATTGCCGTTCTGCGTACAAGTTTCCGACTTTGCATCAATAAGGACATAGGAATGTGACAGCTTACCAATTGTTTTAGTCTCACGGGAGATTTCGGCATTGCATTTTGTGCAATATATTACCTCTTCATAGCTGCCTTCATCTGTGCATGTTGCAGAAGTTTCGTTTTCCACAACAGCTTCTCCGGGAGTATGGTCGACTAATTCACTTTCTATAATTTTTGTTTCTCTGCTTATCTCTGTTTTACATACTGTACAATAGATAACCTCGTCGTAGCTACCATCATCAATGCAGGTTGCAGTCATTTCATTCTCAATAACAGCCTCACCGGGAGTATGTGTTGTGAGCTTTGTATCCAGCTTTGTGCGAGTATAGGTCTTATCGCAACGGTCGCATTTTGAGGTTTCTGTGCCGTTCTTTGCACAGGTTGCATCTTCCAGCAAATGCACTTTCATAAGAATATGAAGTAGATGTGCACAGTTGAGTTAATGTTGCAGGAATCGTAACCTCGGTAAGTGCGGAACAGCTATTGAATGCATCGCTGCCGATTGAGGTGAGACCGTCAGGTAAATCTATTGATGCAAGTGCTGTACAATTATGAAAGGCGTAAGCACCGATTGAAGTAATTTCATCTGAAATTACAACCGAGGTAATACTTGCTCTGTTTGCATACCATGGTGCACGGTTTGATGAACTATTGGCATATGTAGGCATATCTCCATCCCCATCAATAGTGAGTATACCATCATCAATAGACCATGTAATGTCGGCAGTTTCTGCCTTTGCAGTAAGAGCAATTCCAGGCAAATCGAGGTCTGAAAAAACTGCGAGCGGAAGTGCTGTTATCAGCATAAGCACCGATAACAGAAGCGATAGAACTTTTTTCATAAGCTTTCCTCCTAAAAATAAAATAGACGGCAGAAAATACCTGTCGTCAAATTAAAACATCACAAAAAAATCCGTCGAGAACGGAGATAGTTATAAAATAGCCCGCTTGCTTGCTACAAACATTGTAACCGACCTGCCTTCCTTTGTTAAGACTTTTTTGTAAAAATTTACAGAATTATTTTTTTACCATATATATTTCAATTTGTCAAATGTTTTTTTAAGTAAAATCAAACCTCTGCGGAGTAACTTCCGTGGAGGGTATTTTTTAACGGGTTGACATGTCTCAAGGTCGGCTGACAACTCAATTTTGCCCTAAATCGCTCTAAAATTTAGTCAACCGTTACTTTGAAAAAGTAACCAAAGTTAAGCGAACATATCCAGCACTTGACTTTGGCTCTGTCATTTTTATTTCTCTCATACTGTACCTCGTTATTTTTTTGAGCAAAAATTTTCTCAAAAAATGCAAATTTGCCGTTTTTTGCCCGAGGATGACAAAATTTTTCCGGTAAAAAAATTAAATTTTCATCTTGACAAGTCAATATTTTGGGTGTATAATCCTATATGACAACTAAATGTTGCTCTACCATACCCACATAGGGAATTGAAACCATCTCAAGCGCGTTTCTCTCGCTAGGCGTTAACTACCATACCCACATAGGGAATTGAAACCTCTTCTGTCTCGCTGATATATTGGCTTAATGTTAATTCTCTACCATACCCACATAGGGAATTGAAACATTTTCACGTATGCGGATCTCTCTTGCGAGATCCGCTGCATCCTACCATACCCACATAGGGAATTGAAACCAGCAAGGGCTTTTTTTTCTTTGTTCAAAAACTTACACTACCATACCCACATAGGGAATTGAAACGGGAGTTTTTGTGCAGCTTATTAACATCATCATTATTTACCATACCCACATATTGATGATTTCAAAAAATTTATATATTTTATATAGAGCTATTTCTATTACCATTTTATACCGAGAGGAGAACACTAGATGACTAATACTTTTAACAAATGGCAAAGAATGCATATAGAGCATTACAACCAAAATTGTAAAACATTACCTGATATAGAGATATTTAGGAAAGTGTTTAAGACTGATATTACAGCGACAATAGATGAGAATATAGTGAATAGATGCATTGAATGGTCATATTCTGACTCTTTTGGACAGGCTGGTAGATATATTGGATTTACGAAAGAACGGCTACCAGCAATAAACGAAAAGTTCCAAAATATACTTGGCCAATATGAGTACAAATTTTCACGTGCAATGATTGCCGATTTTGCCGATTATATTAAGACATATCCTATGTCTGTAACAAGAATCGATAAAAACGGAAAAGAAAGAACTGTCTCATGCACACCATATGGTTTGTCTCAAAAATTTGTAAATATGTTTTTTAAGAATATAATGGTATATTCAAATTTTTTAAAATCAATTCAGCTTTGCTGCAATGATTGCGATTGTCCAATTGACAGTAATATATTAAGTTCTATTGGTAGAAGCGATTTGGCCTGGAGCAAATTTCATGAAAAAGATTATTCTGATTGCCAAAAACTGATTCGGAAAAAACTGAGCGACTATCCCATTATTGCTACAGATCCTTTCCTATCTACAATAGGCAATTTAGCATATGATTTTATTGAGTTCATTCCATTGGTAACAAAATCGTAAAATAGATAACACAAAAAAACGCACATTTATAGCAAAAAGGGGCTGTAAAAAAAGTCCCTAACTAAAAAACAAGTCGCAGACTCAAAGTACTTGAGTTTGCGGCTGTTTTGTGATATAGCCCGAGTTTGCCACTTAAAATAAAAAAAACGGAGTCTAATATGGCTCCGTTTTGGCTACAAATGGGCGTTTTGAGCGTAAATTAGGCACTTGAAAATTTTGATAAAATGTACCTACATTTACCCACCTACATGAAAATTTGTGTTTTAGTTTTTATCGTCTTCAGCTCGGCTCGGCGATAAAGCTTCGCCGGGATTTCGACATCGAATGCCTTCAAAATGAGCACCAAATCTGGGTCATCCACATCCATAAATCTGAACAAATCCCCAGGTAAAGTGTCCACTTTCCACTTGTTCAACGCCGTCTGAATCCGTTCTGCACTCATTCCTACATTCCACAAAACATCTCGTTTTGCAATATTCAAATCCCGAATCCGCTTTTGGATAATCCTAATCATAACCAGGGCAATCATGCAGATGAGCAGGTGCGCATCGACGTGCTCTGGCGTCCGTACATAGACCGGCCTCGTTTCAAGGTCGCCCTTCATAACACGAAATTGATCCTCAATCTGCGTCAGGCCGTGGTATTTGTCGATGACCTCTCTTGCATCCAGCGTCAACTCCGAGGTCACAATTTGATAAAATCCCATACTTTTGCGATATTCGTTCACTTTTTCGAAGTCCACAAGGGCACGAATGTCCGAAGCATTCACAATTTCGCCAGTTTTGCAATTCAAATATTCCGCCTTCATGAACTTACGAAGTGATTTGGATTGAACGGCGGTAATCCTGAAATTTGCGGGATTGTTCTCGAGTTTTTCGAGAAATTCAAGGAATTTTTTGTTTTCCTTGATGCTTTTTTCCTCGAACTTTTTGCTCCAATAAACGACAACTTTTTCCTCAATTTGCCGGTCGTTGCCGTCGTCGTCCTTGATTTTTCTCTTCAAAAATGCGGGATTTGTACTTGAAATCGGGACTGACTTCCGTGAATCCGTCGTCCGAATAAGCCCATTTCTGCTCCGCCTTGGTGCTTTTCAAAAGGCTCTTCGACACGATGTAGCCATTGCCAGCGTCAGTAAGATGCAGAAGATTTTTGTAATTGCAAATCCCACGGTCAGCAACGAGGATATACCGAGAAAAGCCCATTTCGTCGATGGTTTGCTTCATCGCCAGACGCAGTGTCAAGTGGTCGAGAGTGTTCCCTGGAAATGATTTTATTGCGATGGGAATCCCGTCATCTCCATAAACAAGCCCATTTGTACAATCGGCTGATGACGCTCCTCTTTGCAAACGCCGAATTTTCGCGACCTTTCTCGAGAATATTTCCGTCGCAATCGCAAATATCGTCGTCGGCATCCTCAATTTCAAAATAGAAATTCGTCACATCGTAGTAAATCACCTGAGGTGAACGGCCGTTTTTCTGAACCAAATTTGTGTTCATTCGGCGAATGATTTTCTCTTTGTTTTCGGCAATGAAAGAGAGGGTATCGTAGACATTGTCCGGATTGAAATCCTTCAAAATCGGCTCGTAGTAGTCGTCATTTTGGCTAACAGTGGCTCGGTTTCTTTTTTAATGGCAGTCGTCAGAATTGGCGATAGCCATTTTTGCGATTAAAAATCAATCCACCGTCAAATTATTTGTCGCTGTCTATGTATGAATCAACAAGCGTCAAGTATTTTGCAGGGGTTGTTACCACATCAATTGTATTGTTGTTTTCGTCAAAAAACTCGACTTCAAATGCTGCGCCATCATACTCATATACAATTACGCCAATCGTATTTGCCTTTATATTATCGTAATCCTCAACTAACTTAACAGTATCTAATTCTTTCATTATTAGTCCTTTCTATCCGGATAAACCGTGATTATCTTATATGTGGTTCTATTGTTATCTTTTTGAATTACCACCACAACATTAGCAGAATGGTAAGTCCCATTTTTTCCCTTGATTGATGTATAAAATGTATGCTCAAATCCATAATCTGTATGTTGAGTTTTGGCCGGTGTTTTCTCGATGATTGATTCGACAATGGCCTTATGAAAATAACGCGAATCCGCTTTGGTGTAACCGAGCATATCTTCCATAAATTTTGCATTAGCCCCACCTTTCGGATGACTCTTGTTCAGCAAATATTCTTCGGTCTTTTTTTTACTATAACGCAAGTCACCGTGTTTGTGAATCGGCACATTTAACGGTGCAGATACTTTCTGCTCGTTTTGTATGGCAGCATTTTCCGAATTCATCTGTTCAAGTGAACCCTGAGAACCGACAGTGCCGTTACTGATTTTGATTTCAGCTCCGCTACTCATGCTATCGCCCCCTTTACATTACGCTGATTTCGGCGACGCATAGTGTTGTCAATAATGCGGACATCGATTCCTTTAGATGTCGCATAATCAAACAAACGGAGCGATGTTTCATCTTTCCCGCAAACCGAATACACAAGAATCGTTTTTAACGGGAAATGATCGACAACGTATTTAACTGTTTCTTTGATTCCCATAAAAGACTAAATGCAAAGATAGCGATGGTAGTTTTGCTCCAAATTCCTCGCCTTTTTTCTGAACCTTTATCAAGTTGATGATTTGATTTACTTCTGCTTTTACTCCAGCAAGACCAATTAGAGAATTTAACTTAGAGTTCATGAAATAATTTATCATCAAGAGAAATCACTGTTCGCTCAACAAAATCTTTATAACTCATTTTGTCATCTCCTTACTTGGACACGCAATTTGGTAATCCAAATTTTTATTTTGTCTGCGGAAAATGATAAAATTCATTTCATAAAAATGAATATCACCATTTGATATTTTAACGCAATACATCAAATTTATAAAGAAAAATAAAAAATACCGCCTAACAAAAAGCTATGTTAAGCGGTTTTTATGGCGGAGAGCATGGGATTTGAACCCACGAAACCTGTTACGGTTTACACGATTTCCAATCGTGCTCCTTCGGCCAGCTCGGACAACTCTCCGTGTCACTCTTGACAACTCAAATATTATATCACAAAATTTGTACCTTGTCAAGAGTTTTTTCACATTTTTTTGCTTTTGGTTCCCTGTGAATTATCGGTAACTCAACCTTATGCCTCGTATACAGAAACCTTCTTGCGATCCTTACCAAGACGCTCGAATCTTACTGTACCGTTTACAAGAGCGAAGAGTGTATCATCGCTGCCCTTGCCAACATTTGTGCCGGGATGAATATGAGTACCACGCTGACGAACGAGGATTGTACCTGCGTTTACTGTCTGGCCATCGGCGCGCTTTGCACCGAGTCTTTTGGACTCAGAGTCACGACCGTTACGGGTCGAACCCATACCTTTTTTATGAGCGAAAAGCTGTATGTTTAATTTAAGCATATCTACACCTCATTAGTAACTGTTACATATTGCGAGTATTCTTTCGAGAGCTCTGTGAGATGCAATCTCAATCCCTCGAGAACATCCGATGCGACGCTGGATTTTTCTTTTAATTTAATGCTCAAATATCCATCCTTGCAATTTATTTTGCAGTCGACCTTGAGCACATCGGTAATAGTATTCGCAACCATAATGGTGGCGGATGAAACGGCGGCACAAACTATGTCCTTGCCGTATTCACCAGAATCCGCATGTCCGCTAACCTTCACCGATTCAATTCCATATTCGCCTATTCGGAATGCTGCGGTTATCATTTATGCGTTGATGGCAGTGATTTCAACCTTTGTGTAAGGCTGTCTGTGACCCATCTTGCGTTTCTCATTCTTCTTGGGCTTGTAAGTCATAACAACAATCTTTTTGCCCTTGCCGTTCTTGATAACCTTAGCTGCAACTGTAGCGCCTGCTACATAAGGAGCACCGACCTTGATGCCGTCATCTGAGCCTACTGCAATAACCTTATCGAAGCTGATTTCGTTATCTGCCTCAACGTCGAGTTTCTCGATGAAAAGCGTGTCGCCTGCCTGTACCTTGTACTGCTTGCCGCCTGTTTCGATAATTGCGTACATGTCTTGTACCACCTTTACATGAATTCGCTGCACCGGGCACGATTACTCGTTTTTATGGCATAATACCGCCTGTCACATGCGTTAGCTCAAAGATTATACTACTAAACGATTCAAATGTCAAGCACTTTTTTTAGAAATTCTTATTTTTTTCTAAAAATTATTTTGAAAGTTTTACGTACAAATGGCTGAATAAAGAAGAGCTGGGTAAAGTAGGCAAATGGGAGGTTGAAGCAGACCAATTTAAGCCAATTTGCAAGGAGAGTTGCGAGGCAGAAGCCATTATAATAGGGATAATACATCCAGGCGGCGAGGAAGCTCATTGCCGGGCACATAATGCCCACTGTGGCGCAGATAATGGCTGTTTCGAAGAGAACCGGATGGTCTTTACCGGGAGTAAAGATTTTGCAGGCGAGCTTAAAAGAAAGTGGTGAGCCAAGGATGTTCTCAAGGGTAAATGCGCAGGCAAATTCTATGAGTACAATTGCCCAGATTGGGAGCATTTTACCGAACATCATAACTCCGCCCATAGCCTTGATAGCTCCCAGAACAGAGGATGCACCAGTAGCAGCCATAAGAGTGGAGCCATTTACAACATAGAGTGAATAGAAAACATAGGCGTGGACAGTGATTACAACGGTAATGAAAGCGAAAACGAGTTTTTGAAATTTATTCTGTGGCATAATTTTCTCCAAAACAAAAAACACAGGTTTTGCAAAGGCAATCCGAGCGTACCGTGATCAGATTTACATGCATAGCAAAACTTGTGTCGTGTCAATATTAAATTTTGTATGTTTACCTATGACAACCGGACCACAGCAAAGCGGTCCGATTGTTTTATGGAATAAACGAATTTATGCGTTTTCCTTGATTGCAGCCTGAGCAGCAGCGAGTCTTGCGATGGGTACTCTGAACGGCGAGCAGGAAACAT
>R06__coassemble_363_pt1 | contig 16734 bp, 7 predicted proteins | sample R06__metabat2_low_PE_028 | metagenome-assembled genome bin R06 | reverse complement strand
CCCCCCTCGCCAGGCTCTTCGCCTGGCCCTCTCCCCCAAGGGGGCGTGCGGTTGGGCTACGGAAGTTTATTCAAAGATTTGAACGAAGAACCCCCTCGCCATTCTTCGAATGGCCCTCTCCCCCAAGGGGGCGTGCGTTAGTCCGCTACGGAGGTAACTGACCCCCTCGCCAACATTCGTTGGCCCTCTCCCCCTTTCAGGGGGCGTGCAGTTGGGCTACGGGAGTTTATTCGAAGAATTAAGCGAAGAACCCCCCTCGCCATTCTTCGAATGGCCCTCTCCCCCAAGGGGGCGTGCGATAAGTTTGAGATGCGTGCGAATAGAACGACTTTGCGTAGCATGACTTTGCGTAGCATGACTTTCCGCAGGATGACTTTGCGCAGGATGACTTTGCGCAGCATGACTCCGAAATCAAAAATTCGTTTTATTTCAATTTACACTTGAAATTCCGTCGCAGATGTAGTATAATGTATATAATTTTATAATTTGAGGTAAAACATATGGATATGTCTGGATTTGCGGCAAACGAAAAAAAGCAACTTCGCATTTCAACGAAATGGGGAGATTATGATCGTTTTCCGATTAAGACGAAGGTAGTTGAAAGCGGAGATTCACTGGAAGCCATACTTGACGAGTGCGTTATGCCCTATATTCAGGCTGGCGACATGATATTCATGAGCGAGAAAATCGTTGCGATTAGTCAGGGACGAGCCTTTGACATCGACGACATCAAGCCCTCTGCCCTTGCGAAAATTCTTTGCAAGTTTGTTTACAAAAGTCCCTATGGTATAGGTTTGGGAAGTCCATGGACAATGGAGCTTGCGCTTCGGGATGTAGGCAGACCGAAAATTCTCTTCGCTGCATTCTGTTCTGCGGTGACAAAGCCCTTTGGCAAGAGAGGCGTTTTCTACAACATCGTTGGCGAGAAAGCTCGTGCGATAGACGGACCTTGTGACTGCACACTTCCGCCCTACAATCACTACGCAAAGCTTGCGCCTGCTGAGCCGGACAAGGTAGCCGAAAGGCTTGAAAAGCACACGGGATGCCAATTCGTAATCATGGATGCAAACGACATCGGTCGTGAAATTTTAGGCAGGAGCTCGAAGGACATTGACATTGAGTTCTGCAAGGCGGTATTTGAGGACAATCCTCTGGGACAGGGTCATCAGCAGACACCCATTGCAATCGTCAGAAAGGTGAAATAATATGAATCCGATTTTCTATAAGTACGACATTTTTCCGATGGTAATTCCGGCAAACAAGGAATCCGTCATCACAATAAAGCCAGTGGATTTTTCCTCCGCATTTGAGGCTGGCAAGGTCTACGACATTCGCATTCTGCCCACGGACGAGGGCTGGTACAGGAACTATCCGGATAGAGATAACGACATCACCTTCACTGCAGTTGCGGAGTCGGACGGCTCAATTAAGGTCAAGTATGCTTTCGGCGACGAGCAGATGTATTTCATCCGTATTTCCAAGCCGGAGGATAATTTCAAAAATGAGAAGGAATTCCGTGTATATGCGGTGGCAGAGGACCTGCAGGGTCGTTATCCATTCATGGGTGACCTTCACATTCACACTCGCAGAAGCGACGGCAGAGAGGCGCCGGAGACGGTGGTATCCAACTATCGTCAGTATGGCTACGACTTCATTGCAGTGACAGATCACAGGCGTTATTATCCTTCACTTGATGCCATTGCGAAGTTCAAGGATGTTCCGATAGAGATGGCGATTTTCCCAGGTGAAGAGGTTCATATGTCCAATTCAAAGGGCAGAATCGATCCGCACATAGTGGCATTCGGCGGTGAATTCAGCGTCAATGCGCTTCGGCTTGAATCCGAACACGACAAGGATGTGGGCACTGATTTATCCCGCAGAGCAATCCGGACTGAAAATGTGCCGGATGTTATGACGGATGCCGAGTTTGAGGCAATCATCGAGAAGGAAGCCGAAAAGTATGCCGATGAAATTCCCTATGAATCCGAGCGTTACACCTATGCAGGAATGAAATGGATATTCGACAAAATCCGTGAGGCGAATGGTCTTGCGATTTTTGCGCATCCCTACTGGCTGAACGAGGCTCGTCATGTGCCGGAGACATTCCTTGAATATATAATGGAAAAACACGAGTTCGATGCCTTTGAGGTATTGGGCGGTGAAAATTATTTCGAACACAACGGCTTCCAAACCATCCGCTATTATGAGGATTTGGCAAAGGGCAGAAAATACCCAATTGTTGGTTCAACAGACTCCCACTCATCCTTGCCGACAAACCGCAACAGAGATGTTTGCGAGACCATGGTTTTTGCCCACGAAAACGAACGCAAGGACATCATCGCCTCCATCAAGGATTTCTACTCAGTGGCAATCGATACAATCAGCAAGGAGCCGAGATTTGTAGGTGATATGCGACTTGTTCGCTACGCCTGTTTCCTCAAGGATTACTTCTTCCCGCTTCACGACGAGCTTTGCTTCGAGGAAGGCAGAGCGATGAGGGCATACGCAATGGGTGACGAGTCTGCCGCCGATGTTCTGCGTGCAATAAACGGCAGAATGAAGCGTCAGAGAGAAAAATATTTTGCTATCTGATATGCCGGGACTTGGAACAATAATCAACTGTGCCGGAGTTATAGGTGGCGGTCTTTTGGGACTGCTATTCGGCAAGCTTTTGAAGGAAAAGGTTCGTGACATACTCATCACGGCATCCGCAGTTGCGGTAGTTTTTATCGGAATCTCCGGCTGTTTGAAGGAAATGCTTGTGGTGGAAAACAATTCGGTGTCGACGCAAGGAGCGATGATGCTGATTGTTTCCCTTGTACTGGGCGGATTTATCGGTGAAATTATAGATATCGACAAGGGTATTGAGAAATTTGGTGAATTTCTTAAACGAAAGACCGGTTCACAAAACGACGGCAATTTTGTGGGCGGTTTTGTCAGTACATCCGTCACAATAAGCATCGGCGCAATGGCGGTGATAGGTCCATTTCAGGACGCTCTTGAAGGAAACATCGACACACTTATGGCAAAGACCATACTGGATACGATTATGGTTATGAGTATGACCTCGGCGCTGGGTAAGGGCTGTATATTTTCCGTCATTCCGGTTGCGGTTATTCAGGGTGGATTTACCGCCTTCGCAAAGCTTTTGGAGCCGATTATGACCGACACGGCTCTATCGAACATCAATCTTGTGGGTTCTGTTTTGATTTTCTGCATCGGCTTGAATCTCCTGCGTGACAAGAGAATCAAGGTGGCAAATATGCTTCCTGCACTCATCATTGCGGTGATTTGGGCGTACCTACCATTCTAAAAGGAGTCCATTATGAAAAAATTCCTATCCGTACTTCTGTGTACACTCTTCATTTTATCCTCTGCGCTCATCACGGTTTCTGCGGAGGATGAACCACTACTGACCGTCAATATATACTACGGCAAGGCTGATAGTATCGATTCTGTCAATATATGGTATAATGAATCCGATGAAGCATACTATATGTTTATGCCCGGAGATTGGGATTTGACATCCGCAGTGCCCTATTTTTCCGGTGAAATTTCCATTGACGGAACATCTCTCCAAAACGGCGTAGCGACGGATATTTTTGCCACAGCAGGCGAAAAAGCTATGAGCGTGAACGGAACGGAATACAAGCTCATCGTAGCTATTTCCGACAATATTCCCACGGTGTTCATCGATACGGAGTCTGGAAATCTTGATTACATTCACGCAAACAAGAACAACAAGGAAAGTGGAAAAATCGCAATATATTACAACGGCGAGCTTTACCTTGACACGGATTTGAAGCAAATCAAAGGCAGAGGCAATTCCACATGGGCAATGGACAAAAAGCCCTACAACATCAAGTTTGACGAGAAAATCGACCTATTCGGCATGGGCAAGGCAAAGAAATGGTCTTTGATTGCCTCGGCTATTGACAAGTCACTTCTGCGAAACAAAATTTCATACGGTCTTGCGGATGAATTCGGACTTGAATACACAAGTAATATGACCCATGTGGACCTGTATATAAACTCCGAATATATGGGAAATTACATCATCACCGAGAGCGTTGAGATAGGCAAGGAGAGAGTCAATATTTCCAATCTTGCCGATGACAACGAGGAGGCAAACGAAGGTATAGACATCGAGGAATGCCAGGCATTGACCTCTGGCAGCGGAGCCGGTGAGAGGCATTATGCGGATATTCCCAATAATCCAGAGGACATCAGTGGCGGATATTTACTGGAATTTGATATGCAGAATCGCTGGATTGCGGAGGTAAGCGGATTTGAAACAAACCGTGGACAATGCGTAACCGTCAAAGAGCCGGAGTATGCCTCGAAAAACGAGGTGGATTACATCGCCGACTACTATCAAGAGGCGGAGGATGCTCTCTATTCTGATGACGGCAAAAATTCTCTGGGCAAGCATTATAGTGAGTACTACGATATGACCAGCTTTGCCAAGATGTTCGTAATACAGGAGTTCTGCAAAAATGCGGATGCCTCCATGTCAAGTTTTTATATTTATAAAGATAAGGGCAGTGACAAGCTTGTAGCTTCGCCGATTTGGGATTTCGACTATTCGTTATATAATGCTGTGGCAAAGCTTGGGGTGTCTCTCTGGAAGGCTGATTACCACTTCACGGATATTGTATACTACGATACGGATTCTAACGATACCGAGGTTGACGGCATATATATGCAGATGATGCGTCACGAGGATTTCCGCAAGGCGGTAAGCGAGGAGTGGACGAATTTCAAGGCTCTTCTCACCGAGGATAAATACAACGAAATTTCCGAAATGGCAGAATTGCTCACAAGCTCTGCGGTTATGGACGAATACCGCTGGAACATAAATCCCACTTTGAATGCCGACGAAAAAGCGGAAAAATACTCAAAATATGTGGAGGACATCTTCTCCTTTATGCGGACACGCACGGAATATATGGACATCGAGTGCTCCGACAAATATGCGAGAATTATCTACGACAACAACGGCGCAGTGGGTAGAATTTTGGATGAGAACACCTATTCAATCGGCGATTCTGCAACCGTAATGGGCAATACATTAAAAAGTATTACAATGGTCTCCGACACGGAATTTATCGGCTGGAACACCATGCCCGACGGCAGTGGAGAGTGGTACTATCCCGGGGATGAAATCAAGCTGGAGAGCTTCGAAACCACCCTTTACGCAATGTTCGAAAACACGGAATACAATTCCGATATAGAACTTGACGGTGAATTTATCACGGCAAAGGCTCTTCCCGTAGCTGAGGATATCGCAAAGCTCCTCGGCGTACAGGCGGATTGTGTGAATATTTCAGATATGACGGCAAAAGTTACGATTGACGGCAATACAAGTGAGTATACAATCGTACTGCTGGGTGACTACGACGGTGATGGAATCGTGAAGGCAGGCGACGCAAGGCACGCATTGAGAATTTCTGCGGAGCTTGAGGACTGCGACCAAAGACAGATGAAGGCATGCGACTTAAACGGTGACGGCATAATCAAGGCATCTGATGCCAGAAATATTCTCCGTATTTCCGCAAATTTGATATGAACATATAAGTCGGTTTCCGGGATTTTTTTCGGAAACCGACTATTGCTTATTGCCTTTTTTATTTAGACTTCTTTACCGTAGTTTTTGTAGGAACAAAGGCGGATTTTGCGTTCCAGATGTCCTTTGCGTACTCGTTGATAGCTCTGTCTGCGGCGAAGTAGCCAGCCTCGGCGATATTCACAAGGCTCATTCTGTTCCATGTGGTCTTGTCGTTCCAAACATCCTCTGCGTGGAGCTGTGCTTTGCGGTAATCGGAGTAATCCGCAAGTACCATATACGGGTCGTGATAGACGATTGTTCCGGTAATTTCGCCGAAAGGCTTTCCGCAAACGCCGTTTTTGTCCACATAGTCGATGACATTTTTGAGTCCGGGATTGTTGAGGACATAGTTTCTGGGATTATAGCCCTCACTCTTGAGCTTGTTGACCTCTGGAGTTGTCATTCCGAAGAGGAACATATTCTCGTTGCCCACAACATTGTTGATTTCAACATTTGCGCCGTCAAGGGTGCCAAGAGTAATTGCGCCGTTAATCATAAGCTTCATATTACCTGTGCCACTGGCCTCGGTTCCAGCAAGTGAAATCTGCTCGGAAATCTCGGCAGCCGGCATAAGAAGCTCTGCGGCGGTCACATTGTAATCCTCGAAATAGTAGACCTTCAGGTATTTGGACACCACTGGATCGTTGTTTATCATTTCCGACATAGCAATGATGAAGGAAATTATTTTTTTCGCAACATAGTAGCCAGGAGCAGCCTTTGCGCCGAAAACATAGGTATGAGGAGTGTAATTTCCGTTGGGATTGTTCTTGATTTCAAGATACTTCTCGAAAATCTGCAATGCGTTCAGGTGCTGACGCTTGTACTCGTGAAGTCGCTTGACCTGTACATCGAAGAGTGATTCCGGATCAAGAACCACGCCACTTGTTGCCTTGATATGCTTTGCCAGTCTCTGCTTGTTGTGAAGCTTGATTTCCTCAAGTTTAAGAAGAACATCCGTATCGTCGGCATACTTACGAAGATCCTGAAGTTTTTCGGCATTGGTGATGAAGCCGTCACCGATAAGCTCTGCGATGAAGGCGGTGAGCTCGGGATTTGCCTGACAGAGCCAGCGACGGTGGGCAATGCCGTTGGTAACATTGGTAAACTTGTCGGGAGTCAGACGATAGTAGTCCGCAAAGACGGAGTCCTTGAGAATTTGGCTATGAAGCGCCGATACGCCGTTGACCTTGTGGCAGGCAGCAACGCAGAGGTTTGCCATACGCACGGTGCCGTCGGACACAATTGCGGTACGCTCCACATAGTTGGCATCGCCGGTCTGAGCCCAAATTACGGCTCTGTAACGGTTGTCAATTTCCTTGATAATCTGATAAATACGAGGAATTCTTGCGGCAATAAGGTCGGCACGCCAGCATTCAAGCGCCTCCTTCATAACCGTGTGATTGGTATATGTAACCGTATTTGTAACAAGCTCCCAGGCTCTGTCCCAACCGTAGCCACACTCGTCAAGAAGAATACGCATAAGCTCCGGAATTACAAGGGTGGGATGTGTGTCGTTAATCTGAATTGCGATTTTATCGGGAAGATTTTCCACGGTGCCGTAGAGGTGAAGATGATGTCGAACTATGTCCTGAATGGACGCCGACACCAGGAAATACTGCTGTTTAAGACGAAGCGACTTGCCCTCGGGATGATCATCCGCCGGATAAAGCACCTTGCTGATGACCTCCGCCATGGCGTTCTGCTCCACGGCACGCAGATAATTGCCCTTATTGAAGGCATCCATATCGATACCCGGAGCCTTTGCGCTCCAAAGACGAAGCACCGACACGCCTTTGCCGTCCTTACCGGGAACAAGCAAATCATAGGGTACTGCGGTGATGGAATCGTAGTCCTTCAATTCAATATGGTGGAAGTTGTTGTCCCAGGACTCCTCAATATGACCCTCAAAACGGATTTCCATGGAGTTCTCCGGACGCTCCACCAGCCATGCCTTACCGCCGGGAAGCCAAAAATCCGGAAGCTCAGTCTGCCAGCCATCCACAAGCTTCTGCTTGAATATGCCGTACTCATAGAGAATTGAGTAGCCTCTTGCAGGATAGCCCTGTGTGGCAAGTCCGTCAAGATAACAGGCGGCAAGACGACCCAAGCCACCGTTGCCAAGACCGGCATCCGGCTCGCACTCGTAAATCTGCTCGATATTTATGCCAAAATCCTTAAGTGCAGAGGTGATAACCTTTTCAAGATTAAGGTTGAAAAGACTGTTTTTGAGGGATCTGCCCATAAGAAATTCCATGGAGAGATAATAAATCTTTTTTGCGCCGGACTTTTCCGCTGCTGCAGAGAAATCCGCTCTGCCTTCCACCAGCATATCACGGATAATCATTGTGACTGCATTGTAAAACTGCTCGGCGTTGGCGTTTGCAGTATCGACTCCGCAAAAATGGGAGAGCTTGTTTTCGATAAGCTCCTTGGCTTTTTTCTTTGTAAGAGAATAGTTCATGATATATCTCCTAATGTGTTATTCTTTGTATTATAACACTTTTCTTTCCTAAATGCAAGACCTAATTTTATAGATTAGATGAGCTAAGTTATTTTAATTCTTTAAGCAGCCTATAGGGATGACATAAACTCCGTCATCTCGCCGAAATCCATACTGGGTGCCGGTAATAACAATCTTTAAGTCTGGCAAACGCAATTTTACCTGTGTTTCCTTTTCATTATATCGTTTTACCAAATTTTCTATCTCAATCAGGTGTTTTGCACCTTCTTCAATATCTGCACTGCCAAGCTTGAATTCAATCAACGCATACCTTCCATCACGCAAATGGAGAACACAATCAGCCTCAAGTCCGTATCTATCACGGTAATAAGATATTCTGCCGTTTCTCGCTGATGAATATATCCTCAGGTCACGAATACAAAGGGTTTCAAAAATAAATCCAAAGGTTTTCAAATCAAGATTGAAGTAATCCGGCTCTACGCCAAGCGCAGCAACAGCTATCGACGGATCAACCAACTCTCGTTTATTCGATGCCTGAATAACACTTTTTGAGCGAATTGCAGGACACCACGCCTCAACATCTTGAATTACATACAGACTTTTTAGTACATTTACATATTCATAATACGACGACTCGGAAATTTCCGAATTAGCCTTAATGTCGTTTATTATGGATTTAGTGGATGCTGTCGTAGAAATGTTTCGGGCATAAGACCGAAGAAGTAATCTTGATGTTGTCTCATTTCGTTTGATTCCATCTGTATTATTGATGTCCTCCCGGCATAATCCCTCAAAATAGCTCTGCGCCACCAACAGCTTTGCTCTATCGCTTTTTTTTGTCAGAGATGACGGCCATCCGCCTCTGCAAGCCACAAAAATCAATTCATCAATTGAAAGCTTTGACTCGCAACCGTCGTCAAGAAGTGATGGATTATCGAACAATTCCATCAAGGAGACCTCACCACTTGATTCTCCACTTTCGTAAAGGCTCATGGGATACATCGCCATCGTGTCAATTCTTCCGGTTCCGGTATGCATAATGCTTGTTCTTTCAATAGAATTTGAGCCAGTCAATATATACAGGCCGTCTTCACCTCTTTTGTCAACCGAAACACGCACAGCATCCCAGAGATTCGGCGCTATCTGCCACTCATCAATCAATCTTGGATTATCTCCCACAAGCAAATTTGAGGGTTTTATTTTGGCGGTCTCAATATACATATCCCTTTTATCCGGATCCTGCAGTTCAATAAAGCTTTTTGCAAATTGCTTTGCGGTTGTAGTCTTTCCGCACCATTTCGGACCGACTATGTGCACGGCGCCAAAGGCTTCAAGCTTAAGCTCCAGCTCTCTATCGCATATTCTATTTATATAATCTTTCGGCATAGCTTAATTCTCCTTTTTTATATTATACTACAATATTTTTGAAAAATCAAGTGTAATAAAGAAATTTAATGGAGGGATTTGAGGCATTTTGATGGAGGGATTTGAGGTATTTTGATGGAGGGATTTGAGGTATTTTGATGGAGGGATTTGAGGTAATGTGACTTGATTTATACAAAAATGCACCCCGAAATAAATCGAGGTACATTTTGTTTTTTGTCGGCTTATTTGCTTGTGATGCCGAGGAGTCTTCTGATTGCAGTGAGAATGCTGTTCCACCACTTCCAGATTTTCTGTGCGAAGGTCAGGTTCTCTTCCTTGACTGCGACACTCGTTGTTGAGGAGAGGCCTGCGGAGGTTTCGTCCATATAGTACGGAGCCGAAGTGTCAAGGCTGATTTCTACCTTAATTGTGCAATCCACATCATCGCTGGTAAGCTCGTAGGAGGACATATCGTCGCCGATTTCGACAGCAGCGCCACCGGTCATCACCTTGTACCAGGTGTAATGGATGTAATTCTTAGCGTTTCCGGAGAGTCCCGATACATTTGCCACAATTGTTTCGCCCACATACATAGAGCCCGAGAGAGTTACATAAGGTGTAAGCTTAGCCTTTGTGACTGTGAGGGTCACTCTTCTTGTGACGGTGGAATAGTTCGTATCGGTGGGCGTGTAAGTTACTTCATAGAGGTTGGGATACACACCTGTGGCTGCAGGATATTCGCCGTCGTCCACAAATGCGAAGGTGCCGTCGCCTGTGCCGGGAGTCGTGAATACAGCGGCAGAGAGAGGCTGACCGTATTCAAGTGTGGCTGCTGACGGGAATGAATATCCGCTGGGAGTAGCCTTCGAAATTTTGACGGTGATGTCGGGAGTTTTGTTGACGAGGACATAGTTGCCAGCGGAGGAGCCTGCAAGTACAGGAGATACATAGGTAACCGCCTTGCTGTTGCCTGCGTCGGCGCTTGCCACATTACCGGTGCCGTATGCGAAGGACAGATACACATCGTCGTTGGAGCGAACCTTTGCGGTGTTATCAAGGGTGAAGGAAAGGTCAACACTCGTATTGCCTGCTCTGTATGTTCTGTCGGATGCAGAGCCACTGAATGAGATTGTCTTTGCGCTCACGGTGATTGTACCGGGAACATAAGCTATGTCGTAGTTCGGATTGTAAAGTGTGGAGGATGCGGAATTTGTAACAGTGTATGTACCCACATTTGCGTTCTTGATGTAGGTGCAGGTTGTGACGATTGCGCCGCCGAAGGTTGCGAAGTTCTCGCCATTTGCATAGCCACTTACGGAGTAACTGCAAGCAGGAACGCTGTCACCGTAAGTAATGCTGTAGCTTTCATAGGAAACGGTGAGGGTTCTCTTGCTTACCGTAACGGGCAAGGTAGTGACATAGGTCTTATAGTTGTCGGAATCCGCTGGAGTAAAGGTTGCTGCATAGCCGGTATTGGAAACAGTAAGAGCCTGTGCGCCATTGTTCCAGGTCCAGCCTGTGGGAAGAGCAACTGTGGATACGGTCTTGGCGTTGTATTCGCCACCATTAAGTCCGGTGGGAATTTCAAATCCGGGATAGGCAGTAGCATCAGCCTTATTGATTATCACAGTAAGGTCAGCCTCGTTTGCGACATCAAGTACATAGTTGCTTGCCTTGTCGCCGGTGAGAACTACGGAAATATCCGTAATCTCTCTCGTACCTGCGCCGTTATTCGTTACAGTAGCCTCATAGCTTCCGATAGAAACATCGCCCTTGTCTGCGCTGAGAACGCCGGAGAGAGATGTGAAGGTTACGCTGGCGGTGTAGTCATCGGGATCATAGGTTCTTGCGGTTGTTCTTGCCTTTGTGGTAAGAGTCTTGGGAGTGATGTCGGCGCAAACCGTATCATCCACAACAACCGTGTAGTTCTTCTTTTGAGCGCCGGTGATGATGAGACCGCTGACGGTTACGGGCTTATCCGTACCCACATTCGCGTCTGCAAATGAAATGGTGGCATTATCGAAGGAAATATCAATCTGGTCGTCGCCAATAACACCGGTTTTTGTGATTGTAACGCTCTTATCTATGGTAGCATTGGTCTTTGCGTTGTACTCCTTGTCAAGCACGCCGAAGCTTACATAAACACTTGCGGGAGAAATTACCAGATCGCCGTAGTACACGCCGGAAACAGGAGCATAGCTGGTACCCTGGGCAATGTCAAGGGTAATTCTGTATGTACCTGCATTTGTGGGAGCAGTTGTGGAGTTGTTGTATCTGACCGTTGCGGAGCCCACGCCCATAATACCATTATTTACGGCTGTTGCCACTGCAGGAGTTCCGTCATAGGTTCTGTTCGTCCAGCTTACTGTGAACATATCCGATGTTGCAACGGGAAGAGTATCGGAAATCTTATAGGTACTTGTTACCTGAGCATAGCCCTCGTAGGGATAGATTGACTTAGCGGTGACTCTCAAGGTCAGGTACTTGCCTATCATAGCCGAGGTAATCTCAAAGTCAGTATCCGTACCCACAACATTGGTATCGATAATCCACTCAACATCGTATCTACCGATAACTGCAGGATTCATACCCGAAACATCGGCAGAAACCATAGCGCCGTTCATAATCGAGCCGGAAATTACAGGCTCACCTTCAATCGCTCTGGCGTTGATGTGAATTTGCATATCAAATTCAACGGGCTTACAGTTGGAGTCAGTGGGAGTAAAGGTTGCCTTGTATACGGTGCTGTTACCCGCCTCGCCTTCAGCCTCAGGAATTCTATCTTGCCACTGTGGGATTGTGGAGGCATCATTGAAGCGGAATGTACCATCCATATGGTCACCGTGAGATACGGCGATGATTGTACCGCTGAAGTCTGCATCCGCCAGGGAGTCACCAAAGGAAATTGTTGCAGAAAGTGTATTAAGAACGATTGAGGTTGGCGCCTGTTCGACGGTAAGGGTTGCAGTACGGGAAATATCAATTACATAGTTGGAGCAACTAATCCAGTCGTCGTTGTCCACTACGATTGTGTATGTGCCGGCAGGTGAATAGGTCTCGGTATCAGCATCCACGGAGTAGCCCTGAGCCACGAGAGCCTCTGCGCCTGTTCTGACAATATTGGCTACCGTGTCGCCTGCGGTAAGACCTTCATAGGAGCAGGTAAGCTTGTTAGTACCTGTAAGGGCAGTACCATAGCCGATAGTCAAATCATCGGGAACAACATAGAGTGTTGCAGGTGTTACGGTGAGAACGCCGTTTGCCGCCTTGAAGGTGTAGTTAGTTGCGGTAAGTCCGTAGACATTGGGAATGATGTCATATGTGCCAACGGAACCGGCAGCTCTTGAAGGAGCGTAGTTAGTAGTGCAGGATACGGAGAGTCCGAGGGTTGTCTGGGAATCATCACCGATGAAGCCTGTCCAGGAAACGGTGAAGGATGGAGCAGCCTTACCGTACTCTATGCTCTTGTTGTTGGCAGTAACGGTAACTTCAAGCTTATTGACCTTGATAACCGAGGTGTCAAGAGCAGTAAATTCATAGTTATCCGCCACAAGAGTGGAGGTGATTGTTATCGAATATTCACCGGAATCGGAGCCTGCTGAATAGGCATGCTCTGCTCTAAGTCCGCCTGTAACAGTAATACCAGAGGATACAAATCCGCCTTCAACTGTGGGATTACCGGTAAGTTTCTCATCGCCTGTAAAGTTGCTGAACACATAGGTGAGTGCGGGAGCCGCATCGCCGTAGCTGATTTCATCGCAGGAGACAGCGACGGTGATTACACGCTTGTTAACTGTTACCGGAATGTCAACATTCACAGTTTCGTAGTTATCTGTATTATCGGGAACGAACTTTGCCGGGATAGTTGTATCGGATACCACGGGAATTCTTGTGGTATCAACCCATTCAAAGTGACCCGATGTACCGCTTGAGTTACCGATGAAGTTTTCAGAACCTGCGCAGAACTGATCCACAACATTCTTTTCGCTGTCGTATGTGACTGCGGAGAGAGTGGGAATTGTGTATGTCGGGATAGTCTTGGTGACCTTTGCTTCGATATTATTGGGGTAGTCATTTGGGTTGTTGTCGACTATAAGGGTATAGTTATCCTTCTTGGCGCCACTCATAAGGTCGTTCCAGTTTGTGGTTATCTTTGTGGTTGTACCAGGAAGATAAATCTGAATGATGTGATTTGTACCCACAGCTGCCTTGTCCGCAAGACCTGTCGTTGACACAACTGTGATACTATCCTGCTGGGCAACGGAGTCATCGGGCTGAGCGAAGGTGATATTGAATACCGCTGATGCATTGTATTCCTTCGTGGTGGCAATGGCACTTGCATAGATTGTACGCTTATTCACCGTCATACTGCCATTAGTTGCGGTTATGGTGTAGTTGGCAAGAGTCGGGCTGACAAATCCCCATGAATAGGGTGAATCCGCCACAATATTGTTTCTTGAGGATTCAACTGTGAGAGTTTTATTTACATCGCAGGTCTGACTTCCGACCTTGATTGTGCCACTGATTTGGTTGAAGAGGTTGGCTGCAGTATCCCCGTTGACAAGACCAGTCCATTCAAAGTCTGTGTATTCGAAGGTTTTGGAATCACCGTAGGTCATGGTACGATTCCTTGCTGCAATGGTAAGCGGAGCCTTTTCAACTGTGAGAGTGATATTGGTTACTGTCTTTTCATTATAATAAGGAGACCATGAAGCCGTGGGAGTCCAGACAAGCTTCAATGAATATGTACCTGCCTCAAGGTAGCTAGTATCAACGAGATTTTCATCGGAGTCATAGAAATGATACTCACCGGCAGGATTTCTGAGAGTCTTTGTGCCCTCGGTGAAGGTAACATTCGAAGGCTTTGTACTGCCACAGCCGTAGACCGCTGAAATATTTGTACCATAGGTAAGCGTCATATTGTTTGCAGTGATAGTGGGAGTACGCTTATTGATGACAATCTCGCAGGTATTGTTTTTATCATTGATATTTGCGCCCGTGGAAGCAGGATAGTTCGACCAGTCTGGAGAGCTGTCTTCAAGCTTTGCCTTAATTGTGTATGTACCGGGATCAGAGGGAAGTCCGTCTATCCATGTGGAAGTGCCTTCCTTCTGATATGAGTAGATTACATCCTGCTTTTTTCCAGTAAGTGAGGAGTTCCACTTAAACAGATCCGTAGTAATGTCGCTTCTGTTGTCGGATGCATACTGGGGAGCAATGCTGATTCCGAAGTCGCCGGTTTTGCCATCCTTGTCGTTGCCGATTGTGGTACCTGAAAGAATGCCCGGCTCAATTGCCTGACCCTGATACTGAACCGTATTTCCCTGGAGAGTAAGATTTACACTTGCGGTCTTTTTGAGGGTGACATTGACGAAGATGTACATCATCTCGGTATTGGCAAGGGTTGCCGTACCTGTGGATGTACCCGCCGTTGAAAGGTCAGGATATGATGCCGAAGCAGCCTGCTTGAGGTAGGTTACGGTTGTAGTTGATGAATCAGCGTAACAGCTGTTTGTGAAGCTGTTCGTAGCTGTACCACAGGCGCCGGAATATTTAAGCTCACCGCCTGCCGAGGAACTTGTAAATGAACCGGTTTTCGTAACACCAGTAAGCGTGGGAACTCCGGAGAGAACCTTGCTTACAGTGCTGTCATAGTACTCATAGGAACCAAGAAATCCTCCGTCGGAATTATAAATTCTGTAAACCAGACGAACCTTTGCGCCGTCAGTCATTCCGCCGTAGAGCGACTCAAAACCATTGGGGTTTTGACCTGTTGTAACACTATGGGAATACGATTTACCAAATTCATTCTTCCAGTATGTTGTTGCAGTGGGAGTGAATGTAGCAGTATTAGCATCTGATGTCTGTCTTGTTGCCGACATTGAAAGCGTAATCTTACCTACCGCAGCACGATATCCCACATAAGTACTTTTGCCCTCACAAATGTTGGATTTTCCTTCCAAATATCCTGTGGTTATCTGACCGCCGACAAGCTTTGGGTAATTATTATTGCCAGTATAGTTGACACCATTTGCAACATAGCAGTGAGTACCATCATAAGAACCGCTGTCACCGTCATCATAACAGAAAGTCTTTGTGTCAATGCTACCGCCGTACATATTAAATGCACCACTGCCTGCCATATCGACACCAACACCGTATGCAATAAATGAAGACCTGTAGTCGCCCCATTTCTTACTCATACCGCTTGAAGAATCTTCATGGTCGCACTTTGCCGAAATACTGATAAAGCCACCATACATATTGACTGTACCGCTACCATTGGTGTAAATACCTACGGCAATCGAATCGGAGTATGCTCTCTGTCTATAATCGTCTGATGAACCTTTATTGGGAGCACCGTCTGCTCTTGAACCGGCAATTATCGAACCGCCGTAAACATTAACAGTACCACCATCATTGACCACGGGTACAGATACAGCACTTGCACAGTGAGGACCGTTTTTGGTTACATCTTCCTCAGCATAAGTTTCGATTATACCACCGTTTATATTAAGTGTACCTTTGACTCTTACAATCTGGGCATTTGTTGCATAGTCTTTGTAGCTATCGCCACCAGTTGTGGCGTAGGATTTGAAATAAATCTTTCCGTTTGAACCAGTATCGGTAATTGTAAATGTCCTATTACTCGGAACGATAAATAGCGTATAGTTATCGGCAAACAAATTTTCGGCCTTGTCAAAAATCCAATTTTGGACGGATGTTCCACGACCGCTCCAATGCTCACCATTTTGTTTATCGCCAGTAGTGTAGGAGATGTTAAAACCAGCCAAATCCAGCACCGCTCCATTTCCCACTTCAACGTTAGCGGAATCAGCAGTAATATCACTGCTCAGGGTGACCGTATAGCCACTTGCAAGACCATTCTTGACGGTTTCCCAGTCACTGGCGACTATTGCCTTTGCCTTGGGAGCCGTGCCGTACATTATCGCCGGAACAACCGCTATTACCATACAAAGCGAAAGTATAATTATCGTCAATCGTTTAATTTTATTATTCATAACTATTTTCCTTTCTGAGACTTCCTCCACAAAATACAAATGCAGAGCTTAATATGTCTCTATTATAATGTTTACTTATAAATTTGTCAAGTCGAAAATAAAACGGTTTTGTTAATTTTGTGTAAATACCGTAAAAATTTCACAACAATTCACACCAAAACCGCACGCCCATTCACTATCCCGCACGCCCCCTGAATCCACGAGCGCAGTCACCCAGCACATTGCACGCCCCTTGATAAACCAGCGTAGCGGAATAACGCACGCCCCCTGAAAGGGGG
>R06__coassemble_330_pt1 | contig 18031 bp, 16 predicted proteins | sample R06__metabat2_low_PE_028 | metagenome-assembled genome bin R06 | reverse complement strand
TGATTGCATTATACGCCTTTTTTACTCAAATTTACACCTCTCTTTTCTCACATTTGAAATCGATAATCTCACACACAAAAAAATATCCTGTGAATTTTTCCTCAGTACGCCTTTTTCTGAAAAAAATCCAGGATTTTGAAAAATAATACTTGATTTTTAAGCTTTGATGTGTTATAATGTTCCTTGTGCCGATGTGGCTCAATGGCAGAGCAGCTCATTCGTAATGAGCAGGTTGTCGGTTCGATTCCGACCATCGGCTCCATTTTTGTCCGAGACGGCTCCATTTTTATAATTTAACGAACCGAGGAATCGGCTCGAATCCGAGACGGCTCCATTTTTATCCGATACGGCTCCGTATAAATCAAACGGCTCCGTAATTAGAAGGCAAGATTTGTCTTCTTTTTCATTTAATAAGGTCAATTATTATGAAAAACAAAAAAATTTTAATTATCGTATGTAGTATTGCGGTATTTCTTATTGTCGCAGCAGCAATTACCTATGCATTTCTTCCACATCCCTTAAACTATCCTATAAAAAGTATAGAAAGCATTGGAAGTACAGTCAAGCTGGTTGTAAGTACCGATGACAAGGTGATTATCCAAAATACAGAAGACAGGGAATTTAAGATTATCACCTTTACGGATATGCATCTTGACGGCAAAAACGAGACCTCCTACGAAACAATTTCTCATCTTGTTGAAAATATAACAAAGGAAAAGCCGGATTTGGTTGTGCTTGGCGGTGATAATGTGACAAGTGCATTCAATAAAAAGAGAGCAAACCAGCTTTGTGAAATTTTCGAAAGGCTTGGAGTTTATTGGGCGCCAAATCTGGGAAATCACGAAGGTGATAATTCATGGTCGATTACCCGCAGTGAAATGGTTGAAATTTTTTCATCCTATCCGCACTGTCTTATGCTTGAAGGAAAAGAGGATATCTGGGGTGACGGTAACTATTGCGTTGAAATATTAAACGCTGATGACACTCTGATGACCACGCTTTTCTTTATGGATACCGGCGATGAATGTGATGCCGAAACTATGGCAGAATACAATCTTCCCGAGGGTGATACCTATAACGACGGAGTTAAGGCTAACCAGATTGAGTGGTATAGAGAAAAGGTGAATGAGGGAAAACAAAATTATGGCGAATATCCCTCAATACTCTTTGTGCACATTCCTCTTCCTCAATATAAAACAGAGGCGGAAAAGGGTAATTTCCTTTATGGCGAAAAGCTTGAAAATGTATGCGCCACGGAATTTGAGTCGGGATTATTTGATTGTCTGAAAGAAATGGGCTCAACTACTGCGGTATTCTGCGGTCATGACCACCTCAACACCTTTGGCGTGGAGCTTGACGGAATTTTACTTTCCTATATGCAACCATCCGGTTACGGCTCATATACAGCTGAAAGCAGGCTCGGCTATGAGGAAAAGGATTGGCTTCAAGGGTATATGCTCCTGACAATACAGCAGAATGGTGAATTTGCAAACGAATATCACCGAAATAGTGAAAATATGTAAGCTATGCGTTGTAAAAAATGCGATATTTACCGGCGAACGGACAATTCCGTAGCCGGTTTTGTTTTTCTGAAAATGCTAAGCTAATTATATTACAAAACAGTCGCAAGCTCCAAACTTTCGAGCCTGCGACCTGTTTTTTGAGACCTTTTACAGTCCTTTTTTATGAAATTTTATCTCTTGACTCTTGCGTTGCCTGACCAAACGGACCATACCATATCCTCGTCGGAGGGTTGTGCGTAGTCGGTGAGGAAGGTTGTTGCAAGTGCGCCACTTGCCCAGCCGAAGTGGATTCTATCCTCGCTGTTCCAGCCCTTGAGAACGGCGTAAAGGAGTCCGCCAACGAAGCCGTCTCCGCCACCGATTCTGTCCAGAACACGGATTTCACGAGGCTCAACCACCTGCCACTCGTCGCCGTCAAGCATAATTGCGCCCCAGAGGTGGGTATTCACATTGATGACCTGGCGAAGCGTTGTGGCATAGAGGGATGTGTTTGGATAAGCCACCTTAACTCTGCCTATCATCTCTTTGAAGGAGTCGATTTTGGATGCCAAATCCTTGCCGCCAGCCTCTGGACCTTCAATTCCAAGGCAAAGCTGGAAGTCCTCCTCGTTGCCAACAAGAATGTCCGACAGGGAAGCTATCTCGCAGAAAATATCGTGAAGCTCCTGTTCTCTGCCTTTCCAGAATGTAGCGCGGAAGTTAAGGTCGAATGAAATGACCGTGCCGTATTTCTTTGCGGCTCTTGCAAGCTCCAGACAGAATTTTCCCGTATCGGGTGAGAGTGCGGCGATGAGTCCGGACATATGGAGAATTTGCACGCCTTCGTCACCAAAAATGCGGTCAAGGTCGAAGTCCTTCACATTGAGAGTTCTGCCCACTTCACCGGCTCTGTCATTGCAGACTCTTGGACCTCTCGAGCCATAGCCCGAATCGGCAATGTTGAACTGATGTCTGTATCCCCAGGGACCGCCCTGTGGCACGTCCTTGCCTTCAAATTCCATATTACGAGCCCGGAGATTTGCCTTTATGAAGGAGGCAATCGGACTGCCTTCAACGAAGGTTGTGAGCACCTTTACGGGAAGTCCAAGATAGGATGAAATGGAGGCAACATTGGTTTCAGCGGATGTTGCTTGCATACGAAAGAGGTCGCTTGCTGCAACGGGCTGACCATCTGGCGGAGTGATTCGTACGCCCATGCTGGTGGGTACGACGAGTGAATACTTACAATTTTCTCTCAGCTTAATCATTTTATTCTCCTAAAGTTTAACTTTTTTTACAAGACCAGAAATTTCCTTTTGTAGGAACACTCCTGCATGCTTTGCAAAGCTCTCCGGCGCATCCGATACGAAGTATTCAACCTTTGCCACATGGTCGGATTTGTTGCTTAAACGCAGGGCTCCCAGGGTGTCAATGAGTGAATTTGTAGACGCAAAGCCGGAACAAATCAAATTCACGCCCGGCAAAATCGATGCGATGATGTCCTTCAATAGCGGATAGTGGGTACATCCCAAAATCAGGGTGTCTATGCCATGTTCAGCCATAGGCTCAAGGTAGCCACGCAGGACATTTTCCGTCACGATGTCTCCCGGGGCTGTTCTGCCAGCCTCAACAAGAGGAACCAGTAGCGGAGCAGCTGTCTGAATTACGGTTGCATCTGGATTTGTCTTTTTGATTATATTCGGATAAGCTCCGCTTTCCACGGTTGCCTCGGTGCCGATAACGCCGATTTTGTTGTTTTTTGTTGTGATGGCAGCCTCCTTGCCGGCAGGAGCCACTACTCCGATAATGGGTATGTGGAACATCTCCTCCATCTCTGGACGAGTCCTTGAATCCGCCGTATTGCAGGCGATGACTACAGCCTTCACATCCTTTGACAGGAGGAACTCAAAGTCGGATTTGACATAGCTTAGCAGAGTTTCCTTTGAACGATTTCCGTAGGGCACTCTCGCCGTGTCGCCAAGGTATACGATGTCCTCATACGGCAGGTTTTCGGTTATGCTTTTTACGACGGTAAGTCCGCCGAGTCCGGAGTCAAACACTCCGATTGGTCGATTATCCATAATTACAATGCCAGGACTGCTTCTCTGAATTTGTCGCCTCGTTCTTCAAAGCAGGAGAATTGGTCAAAGCTTGATGTGGTTGGTGAGAGGAGCACGATGTCGCCAGGTTCTGCGATTTTTACTGCCTCTGACAGGGCTTCATCCATTGTTTTTACGAGTATGCCTTTGCCCGCTGTAAGCTCACGGTAGAGCCGTTCTCCGCAGGCACCGAAGGCTATCGTCTGCTTAACATTGCCCATATATGGCTTCATAGGAGAGAAAGACAGACCCTTTTCAAAACCGCCAGCAAGGAGGATTATCGGCTTGTCGAAGGCTTTAAGAGCGGTGATTGTGGCATCCACATTTGTACCCTTGGAGTCGTTGTAGTACCTCACGCCATTCTTTTCCGCAACAAATTCTATGCGATGCTCCACGCCGTAGAAATCTGCAATAACCTGACGGATAATTTCATTGGGAACTCCACATTTCTTTGCTGCTCCAACTGCAACGAGGATGTTCTGAATATTGTGTTTTCCGGGGATTTTAATCTCCGACACAGGCATAATTTTCTCCTCACCGGCAAGTATGTACTCACCGTCCGAGCGATAGAAGGCGTCATTACCAAAGCCGAAGGTGGCGGTGTCGCATTTTACATGAATGTTCTTTGTGTAGTCGGAAATTATGCTGTCGTCCGCATTTTTGAGAAAGACATCTCCGTCACGCATATTCTCGTAAATACGGCATTTTGAGCAGTAGTAGGCGTATTCCGAGCCCATGAAGTCCAGATGGTCGGCGGCGAGGTTGATTATTGTGGCGATTTCCGGACGGAAAGAGATTATATCCAGCAGCTGAAAATTGGATATTTCCAGAACGATGTAAGGCTTTTCGCATTTGCCGTCGTAGATACCGCTGCCAAGAAGCGTGTCGCAAAGGGCAACTCCGATATTACCTGAAAGAAAGGCTCTCCCGGGGTAGGCTTTTTCGAGAATTTTGTGAAGCAGAGTGCAGGTAGTGGTCTTGCCATTTGTACCGGTTATTGCGATGTAATGGGCGTCTGGACACACATCATAACCCAGTTCAATTTCGGTGGTCACGGGAATATCCCTGTCACGGAACTGACGAATAAATGGCTGATTTCCATTGATGCCGGGATTTTTTATTACCAGGTCGAAGTCCTCCTCGAAAATTCGTCCGCTCTGCTTTTCTAAACGGATACCCATTTCACGAAGCTCCGCCGATTCGGGAATCATATCAAAGGGCTTTGTTTCGGTTATGGTGATGTTGGCTCCGAGCCGATGAAGAAGTCTTGCCGCCGCAAGCCCTGAGCGGGCAAGTCCGATTATCAGTATTTTTTTATCTTTGTATTCCATAATTTTATATTTTCTTAACAATGTTGTCCGATGATTTGAATATGCTGTTTTCGGGTATTACGCCTCTCACGCAGGATGTGGGATAAATATTTGAATGGCAGCCGATGACTGTGCCGGGATTTAGTACGGAATTGCAGCCAACCTCCACATTATCTCCCAGAAAAGCGCCAACCTTTTTTCGGTTTGTTGGAATGTTTCCGTCGGCGGATTTTATCACTACATTGCTTTTGTCGCTCTTGACGTTTGATGTTACCGAGCCGGCGCCCATGTGGGAAAATTCACCAAGCACAGAGTCGCCCACATAGTTAAAGTGAGGAACCTGAACATTGTTGAAAAGTATGCAGTTTTTCAGCTCCACTGAGTTGCCTACAACCGTCCGTTTACCCACGATTGCAGAGCCTCTGATGAATGCGCAATGGCGGATTTCGGCATCCTCGTCGATGATACAGGGTGCGCCTATGAATGCTGTTGGAGCCACCTTTGCGGATTTCGCAATCCAAATGTCCTCCTCATCCTTTTTGATGAATTTATCCTCCGGAAGCGAATTTCCAAGTCTCACAATGAAGTCCTTTATGTCGTCCAGAATTTCCCAAGGGTAGGTTTTGCCATCAAAAATGTCCGACGCTATCGTCGCCATTGACGGAAATAATTCCTTGATTTCAGTCATTTCATCACCTCAAATTTTTCTCTCGTCCTTGTGCTTGTCCAGTAGGTCGTGTATCAATCGGAAGGTTTTCATTCCGAAAAGTGAGCAAATACAGGCAATGCGTGTCCGTAGAGATGAGCGTTTATCCCGAAGTACGGACATTCGCAGAAGTCGGATATTATCAACTATATGTTGTATTTTGTTGTCATAACCTTGTAGTTTACACAATATAAGGTATGCTGTGAAATTGAAATTCAATCTTTCGTAGCGGAATGCCTTTGCAATATTTTCATCTGACTGCTGGAATTTTTCGGCGAAGGCATCAGTTAGTTTTATGTAATCGTAATACTTGCCAGCATTTTGGGAATGGGTAGTGCTGTCTGGCTGCTGACGGTAGTAGTACAGTGGTTTCTTTTCGTGAGCGACGGTTTTTGCTTTAAGAAAGGCTTCCAGCGTTATGCTTGTGTCCTCTCCCATAGTTAAATCCATCGGTACAATATCTTGTATGATTTCCCTTTTGTAAAGTTTATCGCCACAAAATGTAGTGCAGATATTTCCGTAGAAAATTTCTGTAAGGGCATCATTGGAGGTTGTAGAGTATGAGCCATGGGTGTTCTCGTCGGCATCGAAGCGGTACACCTTTTTTCCATCAGGCAACAGGAACATTTGACCTGCGGTGGCAATGTCCGCATCGAATTTAGTGATTGCGGAGTAGAGAAGCTCCAGGTAATCGGGAGTCACCAGGTCGTCGGAGTCGATGTAGGTGATGTATTCACCGGATGAGGCTTTTGTGCCAGTGAGACGTGCCTTTGCGGCGCCCTGATTTTCTGTGTGAATGACACGAATGAACGGATAATCTGAGGCGTAACGGTTGCAAATTTCAGGTGAGGAGTCGGTACTGCCGTCATCAACCAGGATAATTTCAAAGTCATGGAATGTCTGTTCAAGGAGGGATGCCAGACACTGGGATATGTATTTTTCGGTATTATAAATTGGGATAATAATTGAAATCATGTGTAAAATAGGCACTAGTTGGTTACCGGGAGTTTGTTTCGGGAAATTAGTCTGACCGTTCAGTTGCAAGGCACTAGGCATTAGTGCTAAGGAAATCGCAAGCATAGAGTCCGCTACGGCGCATCCTCTATATCATATCTTATACCGCTCTCCGCCTTCTTATCTTTCTGCATCCCAGCACTACGAGACGAACAATTTCTGGAATTACAAGTGTCAAAAACAGCAACTGAAACAGGGAAAATCCCAGTAAATTATTTGCTCCAAGTATTGATGTGGACAGTTGGTGGAGTTTTAGGAATATGATCATCTCCGGCAGCTTGTTGTAATACACCATAGGCAAATAAGCAAATAACAGAGTGAACAGTGGGAGTCGAACCCAGTCCATAATTTCCCGTTTGCTGTGGTCGGCAATAAAGAGTCCAAATGGAATGAACAGGAATGTCAGGGCGTACATAGACGATGAGGTGGATAAATTCAGCAGTATGTAAGTGAGGAAATAAGCCCGTTTCCAGTCCTTGTCGGCGGTGAAGAACAGCACAAGTGCGACAGCCTCGGATATGATGAAGGACAGCATCGGCAGACGATTTTCTGTATCACCGAGGTAGTCGGCTACAAGTGGAATTTTGAAAATATTTTCTATACCCAGTTTGCTGAAACTGATATCGGTGCTTTTACTTTCTGAAAATCTCATCAGGTTATTCCAAATACTTTTCAGCATATCCCAAAGAGATTCAATATGTGTTGCTGCATAGGCGACTGTTTCGGGGTTTTTCATGCCGTAGGAACTTGCGGTAACAGCGCTTTTAGCGGCGATGGCAAGCTCCTCCTCGGACATATTTTTCAGCATTATTATATCGCCCAGATGTACAAGAAGCATAGGCACGACAACGAAGGCAATTCCATAAAGTATGAGTCTTGCGGCATCCTTGAATTTTTTGTCACGGATAAGCAGAAGTCCGAATACAGCGGGATAGAGCTTGAGAGCGGCGGAAATCGCCAGGGATATGTAGGCAAGCTCTCTCACAACCTTACTTTCGGAATCTCTGAAAAACACGAAGAACATGGATGTGACAACGCAGAGGATGACTATATTTCCACGGTCAAGGCTATATATGACAGGGTAGCTGAACATAAGCACAAAAACCAGAAGATTTGTGCGGATTCTGGCATTCCTGTCGTAGAGCTTTGCACTGAGAAGGCGGTTTATGAGGAAGAGACAGAGGATAATGAATATAATGAAAATCAAAACAATCCTCTGGTCATAGTAGGAGTATTTTCTTAATTTAAAAACGGATGAAATAGTGTCATTATCTATAAACAGTCCAATGAAACGGAAGAACAACACCGCAAGCGGAGGATAGATACTGCAACGGGATGAATAGGCATTCGCCTGACAGTTGTCACGGACTGAATTGAGGAAATCCATAAAATGGTCGGTATAAAGTCCTTTACCCAGTAAACTCGCAGACAATGTATATCCATCAGTTTTTAATGCTAAATAAATTGTCCATAGAGATAGTCCGGAAAACATTATTAAAAACGCATATTGCATTTTGTCGGTTGTATCCAGGTGCCTTTTTATTGCGGAATGTCTTTTCTGAAAAAATTTCATGGCTGTACAGCTTTCTTGAGGCGTATTTTACTGAAAATGGAGAGTATAAATTTTGCAAATATTGGTATGACTACTGCGAAAAACAGGAGCTGGAAAAATGCAAATCCGCTGAGCTTGTTGGGATGAAGCTCGTTGTTTATGCCTTTGCTTGACAGATAATCCAGTACATTTTGCAGCTTTTTATAGTAGAATACCGGAATATTGGACAAGAGAGGAGTAAACAGGAAAAGCTGTACCCATTCGTATTTATCCCGTTGACCGTTGTCCGCAAGGAAAAGAGTAAATGGGATAATCATAAAGCTCAGGGCATACATAGAGGATGCTGCGGGAATGTTCAGCATAAAGTAGGTCAGGCAGAATACCCTTTGCCACTCTTTTTTGCTGATTATGAATGCCAGTAAAGCGAGGATTTCGGTTGTATAGAAAGCAGAAGTCGCCAGCTTTTCCACCGTTGTTTCTCCGAGAGCCTTTCTCACGAATGGCAGATAGAACACATTCTGTATGCCCATATTACTGAAATCCAGTCCGCCAGTCTTTTTTATGAAGAAATTTTTCAGATTACGGATTATTCCCTCAAGAGTAAATGCCAGGGATTGAGTTTGCGTAGCGGCTGCGGCGGAGAAGGTATCCGTTGCGGCTGCCTGTGCGGTGGCAAGCTCATCGGAACTCATATTTGAGATTGTCATTGTGTCCATATGATGAACAATGAGGAACGGCACGGCGATGAACAGCACACCGTAGAGCATGAGCCTGAGAGCGTCCTTGATTTTTTTGTCACGGATTAGGAGAAGACCGAATATTGCGGGATAGAATTTGAGTCCAGCGGATACGGCGAGAGAAATGTATGCAATCTCACGGATGACTTTGCTCTCTGAGTTTCTGAAAAAGACGAAGAACATGGTGGTGACAACGCAGAGCAAAACGATGTTGCCACGGTCAAGGCAGTAGAGCATCGGGAAGCTGAAAATCAGCATAACAGAAATAAGCCTCGACTCTATCGGCAAACGGTCGTTTTTTATTTTGGAGTTAATCATCCTGTCAATGGCGATGAAGCAAATGAGTATGTATATAATGTATATAAGTACGCTTCTCTGGTCTTTGAGCAGGAACATTCTGGAATTGAACGGAGTGTTGATTACATTCTCGCTTAAAAGGGAAGCAATAAACCGAAAAAAGAGAATTGCAAGAGGCGGATAGAGGCTGTATCTGGAATTGTAGAGATTTGGCTGAACGCTGTCACGGACAGAATTCATAAAGTCCATAAACTGATCCGAGTAGAAGCCAGTGCCGTAAAGTCCCAATGAGAATGAGTGGCCTTCGCTCATAAGCGCAACGCCCAGAGATGCAATCAGCATAATGGCGGATACAAACAGAAAATACATCTGCATCTGTGAGGAGCTTTTGCTTATTGCATTTTTTGGTGGCACAGATTTTTTATGCTTCGACATTTTTCACTCCTCGGATTTCTTTCTGAATGCAGGAATTACATCGGTGACGATTATCGAAACGAACAAGCTCTGAATTGCAATTGCTGCAACCCATTTATTGAGGTTAAACACATCCACATCCTCACGATACCAGAATACCGGATACGGAATGAAGGACGCAGCCATTATGGCGATGTTGGCTATGTCGGATTTTGCCTTATCCTTTTTGTTGAATGCCATAACCAGCGGTGCGATGAGTAAAATTACTGTGCCAACGGAGGAAATTCCTGCGAAGTTGAGCAGAATATACATCGTAAGGAGGACACGCTTGTAGCCGTCCTTTGTGAAGAATATGGCGAACACGGCGATAGCGCAGGTAATATACATAATTACCGTGCCGGCAATTCCGGGAATTACAGATGTGATGCCGATGCTTTCACTTGCAAGATTGAAATATCCGTCAGCGAGAATGAGTACATTCGTGTTGTAGGAAAATCTGAATATGAGTATTGGCAGTACCGTCATCACTACGGCAAGTATAACGAGTTTGATTATCTCCTTGAAACGCTTTTCCGGAATGAGTGTTACGATGAAAATCAGAGGCCAGAAGGCGAAGGCTGAGGCTATTGCGAGAGATAGAATTGCGTAGCTGCGGAAGCTATCGTTAGCGCTGTCCTTGAAAAAGAAGAATATGAGGACAAAGGAGGCGGTAATCAGCATTGTGTCGCCTCTTTCAAGTGAGTAAATCATTGGATATGAGAAGAACATCGCAACGCAGAACAGCTTTGCCATGGGCGATGTATAGACCTTTGCCATTCTGTTTTCGGTAAGACGGAATATTATCAGTGTCGCAACTGCCATAACCAGGACGAAAATTATCATCGACCGCTGATCCATAAGATAATCGAAATTAGTCGCGTCTACCTGTTCGGTAAGCTCCGCAGAGAGAAGAGAGTTGATGAAGTGGAAGAACAGCGCAGACAATGGAGTAATCATGGGATTACTGCCGTTTGAGTAGTAATCATAATACACATTGTTTGTCTTGCGAAGAGAATCGAAGAATGCCGTGAACTGTTCACTGCCTGTACCACCGTAGAGTACGGCAGTCAGGGCATTTCCGTCGGTCAACATTCCAGCGACGATGCAGGCGAGCATATTTGCCGCCCAGAACAGCAGAATACAGGAGATAACTATTCCGTCGCTTGTGGGAATATTTCTCTTGTTGAAAAATTCGGTGAACTTGTTTTTCATTGACATTCGGAGCCGACAGCTTCGGCCTTTACCTCCGGTTTCGATTTGCGGTTGAGCTTGTTAATGATGAATTTTACTACTCTTATAAATTCAGGCAGGATAACGGACAGGAAGAGAATTTGGAAGAATATTCCACCGAAGAGCCTTGCGGGAGCCGCCTCTGTGCCCAGACCCTGTGCCTTGGTGAATTTTCTGAACTCGTCCAGACTGTTAATCCAGAACACCGGTATGTAGGATACCAGTAGACTAAACATAACTGCGGACAGCCATTCCACCTTCTTTTTTTCCTTTTTGTCCGCAAGGAAAAGAGCGAACGGAATTATGATGAAGGACAGGGAATAGGTTGATGATGCGGCAGGAATATTCAGCATTATGTAGGTCATCAAAAATACTCTTTCCCACTCTTTTTTTGCTGTGCAGACGAAGAAGAACGCCACGCCTTCGGAAATGTAAAGGGCGATATTTGCCCAGTTTGCGGCGGCTTCCTTGCCCAGAGCCTTTTTAATCCAGGGCAGGCAGAATATGTTCTGAATACTGACCTCGCTGAAATTCAAAGACACAGTTTTCTTTTTGAAAAAGTGCTTGATGTTGTAGATTATACGGTCCAGATTTTCCTTAAGTGTAACCTGGTCGCTTGCAGATTTTTTTGCCAGCGGGAGAATATTGTTGGTGAGAGTCAGGGATGATACGGTCTGATTGCCGGTAATTCCGCCGGCTCTTGCCACAGATGAAGTGGTGCTTGCTGCAATTTTTGCCGCCGCAGCATTGTCCATCCTGTTGATTATGATAAATGGCACCACGACGAATAAAATTCCATACAGAATCAGCCTCGCCGCATCCTTGTATTTTTTCTCGATAATCAGAATCAGTCCGAATATGGCTGGATAAAATTTCAGACCTGCGGAAATAGCCAGGGAGATATAGGATAGCTCTCGGATGACCTTGTTCTCCGAATCACGGAAAAAGAAGAAGAACATTGATGTCACAACGCAGAGGATGACAATATTGCCTCGTTCAATGCAGTAAAGCACCGGGTAGGCTATGACAAGACAAAATGCGGACAGCCTTGCGAAAAAGGGAATTTTTGCATCCCGCATACGGTAGTCTATCATCTTGTCAATTGCCACAAGACTCAGTACCACGAAAAGCACGAAGATAAGCATTGTCCTGTGGTCATAGAGCAGACTGTATCTGTCTGCGAACTTTGTTTCCGGAATATCCGAAGAGAGAAGTGTTGCAATTAAACGGAAGAATATTACCGCAAGAGGCGGATAAATCGAGCCTCGTGTGTAATAAACATTGGTCTGATTGTTGTCCCGGATGGAGTTGAGGAAGTCCATAAACTGGTCGGTGTACTTTGCGCCACCGAAGAGAGTTACGGAGAGAGCCTTGCCTGAGCTTGCCATTGCCATACCCAGACTTAAACAGAGATTTACCGCAAAGATGATGATGAACATAAACTGCATCTTTGTGGTTCTGTCGTTCAGTGCGCCCTGTGGAGAATTGAGAGTCTTGTGATTCTTTTTCACTTGTGCTCCTCCTTTCCCGGGATGTCGTCAATATTCACAACGCTGTATGTCCTTTTGTCGGTGTTATTTTTTGCAGGAGTGCTATTCCTTTCATCAAGACTGCTTACCGAGTAATGTGTTGCGGCATTCTTGCGGGTGAATTTGATACCGCTCACAATCAAATCCGAGAACAGTACAGAGAGGAACAGGCATTGAAGCAGTATGAAGCCAAGAACCTTGTTGAATCCGATGTCATAGGTTATTCCGTTTGTGTCGCACCAGGTGTGAATACTGTCTGCGTGACCGTACCACCAAACGGGCAATGGCGTGAGGATGAGTGAAAAGAATGCAAGATTTATCCAGTCGTACCACTGCTGATTTTTTCTGTCGCAGAGGAAGAGCACAAAGGGAATTATGAGGAATGCAGCGGCGTAGACCGATGAGGTTGCCGGGAAGTTCAGTATGAGATACACCAGGAAGAAGGATTTTTTCCACTCACTTTTTACAATGAAGAACATCAGAATTGCCACAAGCTGACTGATGATGAGCATATATTCTCCTGCGATTTCGCTGTCGAAGAAGATCTTGCGAAGTCCAGGAAGAAAAGCAAAATTGCATATACTCAGTGAGTTGAAATCAAGGGAGGTGAAGGATGCTGAAAAGCTCTCTGTGAATCTTGCGAACATCTCGCCGAAATTGGAGAAAAATGTTCCGGCATGAATTGAGAGAGTTGTGACGCCGGTTTTTGCGGAGAACGGAGAAATTGCGAGAGTCAGGAGCCTTACTGCGGAGATACAGCCCTGGGCTGCGGTGACTATGGCCTCTCTGTCCATTGCCCACATAAGAATGAACGGGAAAATCAGAAGTCCCAGGGTGTACAGCAGAACTTTAAGAATATCCTTAAACCTTTTTTGTGGAATGAGTACTAAGGTGAACAACAGCGGATATATGGAAAATCCTGCGGCGACTCCCAAAAACAACAGGGACACGCCTTTGATTAGGACATTCTCGTCGTCCTTGAAAAAGAAGAAGAACATGGAGAACAGAACCGTTATGATGAGTATGTTGCCCTTTTCCAGACAATAGAGTATCGGGAAGCAGAACATCACCGCAAAGCCCACGATTTTTGCGAAAACCTTGGATTTGATGTGACTCATTTTGCGGTCAACCATTCGGCTGATGAGTATCATGGCGACGGAGAAGAACAGTATATAGAGCAGCATCGAGCGTTGATCCTGCTGAAATTTCCACTTGTTCGCATCCGAAACGCTTGTGACGGAGGTACGAATCATACTGCCTATAACACGGTAAAACAGAATGGTCAGCGGTGTGGAGGATACGCTGTTGCCGTTGTACATCTTGTTGTTGAGGGCAGAACGTACGCCGTCGAAGAATTCCATAAACTGGTCGGTGTGCTTGCCGGATTGAAGTCCGTAGAAGGCTGCGGAAATGGATTCGCCGTCAGTGAGCATTCCTGTGATTATACATGCCACCAGGTTGATAAAATAGAAGAGAATGAAGGCATAGAGCATCCTTGCGTTTCTTTCTCTTGTGGCACGGAGCCTCGATTGAGGCATAGAGGAGCGACGATTAATCATAGGAGAATTTTTGCCACCGCCTTGGTGACTTCGGCACAATTTTCATCCGGCGCAACACAGGGCATATGAGCCTCACCCGGGAAGATGATTACGAAATCACCTGCGTTGAGATGAGCTGTGTTGTATTCCTCGCAGTCGGCGTAGAATGCGATGTCTCCGCCGGGCTGGAAGTCCTCCTTGACCTTGATGGAGTCCGCATCGCAGAGATAGATGTCCTCAGAGCCCTTGACAACAAACTGAATGTCGATGTACTTTCTGTGAGCCTCAAATTTGCACTCATACCAGGGCTTTGTGGTGTATGTGGATGCGCCTACGAATGCCTTTTCGCCGTCGATGCTCAGCTTGTCGCAGTTGCCTGTGAGCATTGCCAGTACATCAAATACCTTTGCAAATTCCGGATGAACGGAAAGGTACTTGTCCTTGTTTTTTATATTGTCAATAATCATATCTTTACCTCTCGAAAACCGAGTTTTTTGTATAATTCCTTGGGACCGTTTTCGTCCACCTCGACAAAGACGGCCTTGTTCTCAATAGAAAGAGACTCTGCAAGCTTTGACACGCATAGTGAAGCAAGTCCTCTGTGTCTATAATCGGGATGTGTTGTAACTCCGCCGATTACAGCTCCAGCCTCACATTCCGCCACAGAGAGAGCCACCGAGACGATTTCGCCATTTTGACGGATGCAAGCTCCTCTTGCAAAGCCGTGTCGCATTCGATGAGATATATCTGTATACCATGCCGAAAAGCTTCGACTGGTACATTCTTCGCCGTATATCAGAGAGTAAATTTCCCGCAGGTCATCGTGGGTGACTTTTTCGGTGTATCCAGGTGTCAGCTCTGTTTCATAATATTTCATCACAGAGAAATTAGTTGGCATATTACCGCCGATTATTCGGAGAAATTCATCTGTTTCGTCGGTACTTTTTCCCGCAAAACGGATATTGCCATCCATTCGAAAAATCAGAGCCGTTATAGATTTGCCCTCAGTCACCTGCCACAAATCGAAAATACCGGAGTCAAAGCATTGGGTGAACATCTGTATGCGAATGAAATCCGGAGTAATCGAAAAATCTGGCAGAATGTAATTTTCGTCACAGAGCCGAATCATTAGCGGTTCTTTGCGGCGTTGATTTTCTTGCGATTTGTGATGCTGTGTCGCTTGCTTGCCGGTATTTTTTGTGCAAGAGTGAGCTTCTTTACCGGCTTATGAAGTTCCTCGTTGTAGCGGTAGAGTACGATTACTCCGCCGATGACCTGAATTTGCTCACTGCCTGTTTTTTCAGCAAGCTCGTCCGCCACCTCACGGGGTGTGAGAGGACAGGTATCCAGCAGAATTTTGATTTTTACCAGCTCGTGGGTGTTGTAGACCGTTTCAAGCTGTTCGACTACCGCTTCGGTGACTCCGCCTTTTCCGATTTGAAACAGCGGAGAGAGTGTATTTGCTTTGGATCGCCATTCGGCGCGTTCTTTTCCTGTCATGATGGTAAATTCCTTATTTTTATTCAATAGTCTAGCTTACGCCAAGTCTTGCTACGCAAAGTCATGCTACGCAAGACTATTAACTCCCTGAACGGTCAGACTTGCCTTCCGAAAAAATTCCCGGTACCCGCCTAATGCCTAATGCCTATTGCCCTTGCAGTCAATTATCTCCGCAAATTTCCTCAGAGCATTGCCTCTGTGGCTGATTTTGTCCTTTTCCTCGGCTGTGAGGCTTGCGAAGCTCCTGTCTCCAACATAGAAAATCGGGTCAAATCCAAATCCATTCGTACCGCTGGGTTCAAATCCGATATAGCCATTGCAACGACCTTCTGCGTAAACCTCTTTTCCGTCCGGATACACAAGGCAAATCGTACTTATGAAGTATGCGGAACGCTCATCGACTGTCTTTCCCTCAAGTTCGGCGCAGAGCATTTTGATTTTGTCTGGATAGCTCATATCCTCGCCGCCGTATCTTGCGGTGTAAATACCGGGTCTGCCCTCAAGTGCCTCCACGCATAGTCCGGAATCGTCCGCAATACAGGGCATTCCGCTCTCCATACATCCGCTTTTTGCCTTAATACAGGCGTTTTCGGCGAATGTTTTTCCAGTTTCCTCCGGATCGGAAAGCGTAATTCCAAGTTCCTCCGGAAGGTGAACATCTATTCCCATAGGCTTGAGTATGCGTTCAAGCTCCGCCTTCTTGCCCTTGTTATGAGTGGCGATTAAATAATCCACGAAGTCCGCCTCTTTTCTTTTCTTCCGTTTTCTTTTCCGGTTGTACTGGCTCCACCTTCACGGGAGCCGGCTCCTCGACCTTTGGTTCCGCAACGGGTTGAGCCGTGGGAACTTCACCAAAGGCAGATGATGATTCACCCTTGTCGCTACTGCCGAATATGTCGTAGATGTTGCCGGTGGGCTCTGCTGTATTTTCCACAACTGGAACAGCCTCAACTACTGGCTCAATAACTGGAACGGCCTCAACTACTGGTTCAACAACGGAAATCTCTTCAACTATTGGCTCAGCAATCGGAGCTTCCTCGATTATCTCTTCCGCAATTTCAGGCTCATCGGTGACTTCCTCTGGCACATACACCGCAGTGGTTTCTGTGATGGTTTCCGGCTCGGCGTTTTCTGCGATTTCCTCCTCAATGGTGGCATTGAACACCTCTGCTATTTCAGAGAGAGCCGCCTTCAGTTCCTCATCACTTATGCTTTCGGACTCATCTCTTCCTGCAAAATCTGCAGCATTATAAATCGGAGTATCCGACGCTTCTTTGAGATTTGCCTTGTTTTCATCGGATGATTTCTCATCTCCCGAGTTCTCGTGAAGGTGAGCGACTCGGTTAAGTTCCGCCGCTTCCATAATTTTTCCGCTGTGTTGTATGCTTTCATAATAAGCTTTGTTAGCAGCAATGGCGTCATGATATGTACTCTCCTCCTCGCCCAGTTCTTCGGGTATGTCCTCAAACAGACCTTCCGCAAATGCTCTCGGATTAAATGGCTGGAGGTCGTCGACCTGCTCGCCCACACCGATGAATTTTACGGGTATTTTCAGTTCGTTCTTTATTGCAAGCACAACACCGCCTCGGGCTGTGCCGTCCAGCTTTGTGAGAATTATGCCGGTGATTTCGTTGTCCGTGGCTTCCTGGAAGCTCTTCGCCTGGCTTACGGCATTCTGTCCGGTGGTGGCATCCAGCACAAGCAGTACCTCACGGTCGGAATATGGCAATTCACGATCCACAACACGGTAGATTTTGTTCAGCTCGTCCATAAGATTTTTCTTGTTATGAAGTCTGCCTGCCGTGTCGATAATGACGATGTCCGCATCACGGGATTTTGCTGCGCTTATGGTGTCGAATACCACAGCCGCCGGATCTGCGCCTTCCTTGTGTTTGACGATGTCAACGCCTGTACGCTTTGCCCATATGTCCAGCTGGTCAATTGCCGCTGCACGGAAGGTGTCCGCAGCGCCTAGTATGACCTCCTTGCCCTCGTTTGTATACTTCGCCGCAAGCTTTCCGATGCTGGTTGTCTTGCCCACGCCGTTTACGCCGATTACAAGCAGTACGGCAGGCTTTGTGATGAGTTCAAGCTGTTCACCGCCGTCAAGAAGCTCTGCGACGATTTCCTTGACCTCGTTCTTGACCTCCTCAGGTCGCTTGATTTTCTCTTTCGACACACGGTCCTTAAGTTCCTCAACTATCTGCAATGCGGTGTATACACCAACATCGCTCATAACGAGAATTTCCTCAAGCTCAGAATAGAGGTCATCGGTTATCTCGTCAAAGGAATCCAGCATATCCTCCATTGCGGAGGTCATTTTTGTACGGCTTTTGGATAAGCCTTTATTGAATTTGGAAAAAATACCCATAGTTATTCTCCGATAAAATTTGTTGTACTGTGGAAAGTATCCCTGTGGAAAGTCTTGCTGACGCAAAGTCATGCTGACGCAAAGTCATAAGAAAGGCATTAGGCATTAGTAAAGCGGAAATCGCAAGTGATTTGATTATAGATTGCGTTCCGAAAGTCTATCGTAACCGTTCGCACGCCCTCTTGGGGGAGAG
>R06__coassemble_305_pt1 | contig 18651 bp, 11 predicted proteins | sample R06__metabat2_low_PE_028 | metagenome-assembled genome bin R06 | reverse complement strand
ATATTATGTCTGTGCAAATGGGAAGTAAGAAATAGGAAATAGGAAATAGGAAATAGGAAATGTTGACGAAATCTACTTTTTTTCCAATTCGACCTTTATTCGTCGCAGGAAGTATAAGGCATTAAGACTGAGGAATTTGATTATAGAGTCCGTTCTGTAGGTTTTATTCCGAATCGAGCGGAAGAACCCACCTCGCCAAGCTAAACGCTGGCCCTCTCCCCCAAGAGGGCGTGCGAGCCGTTCAGTGAGTTTATCAAAAAAAATAAATCTCGTCAACAAAACCATTACCTTTTACCTTTGCGTAGCATGACTTTGTGAAACAAGACTTTGCGCAAACAAGACTATCAAAATACAATGAACAACACAAAACCAAACCGTGGCTCCGGAATATATCCTGACCACATAATGATAAGTATCTACGGCGATGCAAAAACAAGTATGGCTGTCACCTGGCGGTGCGACATTTCCGTCACCGATGGCTATGTTCTCTGCCGTGAAAAAAATTCCGACATCCTCCGCAAAATTCAGGCAGATAGCGATGTATTCAAAAGCGACATTGACGAAAGTCGCATTTTTTGGGCACACATTGACACCCTGAAACCTGACACCGAGTACATCTACACCTGTGGCAACGATGAACACAGAAGTGGTGAATACAGCTTCAGAACCGAGCCGGAAAATCTGAAAAAATTCAAATTCATCTGTTTCTCCGACCAGCAAAGAGGCGACCCATTTGATGAGCCGGATTACAGCGGATTCAACCAGTTTGTGAAACAGGTTCTTGAACAAAATCCCGATACACGATTCATCCTCACCGGTGGCGACAACACCGACTGCGGACAGCACGAACAGCAGTGGAACGGCGCTTTACTGGGCTTTGAGGGAATTATGGAGCATATTCCTCTTCAAATGTCCGTGGGAAATCACGACAACCGTGGATTCAAGGACTACCGCAACGGAATCGGTCGCTACTACGCAGAGCCAGCGGACTTCTTTGACAGCCAGTTCAAGGGCTCCTATCCCTACAACGGACCCGGCATTTGGAAAACAGAGTGCTACGCCTTCGACTACGGCAATGTCCACTTCAATGTCATCGGAGTGAATGGCCCTGAGGACTGCAACGAATGGCTGAAATCCGACCTGTCCGCCTGTAAAAAGGACTGGAAGCTTGGAGTGTATCACTTCCCAATTTGTTACAGCGGAATTGACTGTCAGAACTACGATGCCTACCCGGTTATGCGTGAAGGTATGGAAATGCTTGACCTGCTTTTCTCCGGTCACGAGCACAATTTCAGTCGCTCTTTTCCGCTAAAAAATGAGGAGCTTTTCGAGAAACCCTCCTGCGGAACCGTTCACTATATGCTTGGCAACGGTAACCAAAATCCACCCGGTTCAAAGACCATGAGTAAGGTCTGGCACGCCGCCTACTACGCCCAGGAAGAGCATAACAGATGCGTGTGTATCGTGGAGGTCGAGGGCAGGAAAATCACCCTCACAAGCCTTCTTGACGACGGACGAATCGTGGATAAATGCGTCATCGACAAAGAAAAAGACGAAATCACGCCCTATGCCATCGCTCCATTTTTCGGAGCCGGCAGGACGAAAATGTTCTTCAAGGGTATGGATTTGGGACTTATGCAGGCGGATTTACCTCCCGTGAAAAAGGATAGCATTTGGTTTGCTCCGTTAGCTCTCATTGTTGGCTTTGCAGGCGGTGAAGTGATTAAAACTCCCGGCAAAATGAGGCTTTCCGTCTACGACAGAACCGCTGAATTTACGGAAAATTCTGATGTTGCCATTACCGACAAAGGCGAATACAAGCTCCCGAAAAAGGTTTTCCGAGGGAGCAGAGGACAGCTCTATGTACCGCTGGATGCCGTGAAAATCTTCGATATGCGCTGGAGCTACGCCAGGCGGAATAATTTCATATCCGTAGAACACGAAAGCGAAAACCATCCCGTGTTTGAACAGCCATAAAGATTTCAAAACACACATAGCACAGGATAAAATTATGCAATTTTATCATATTCCCATGCAATTTTGCTGAGACCATTGACAAAACGATACTAATTTATTGTAATGTTGTAAAATCATTTTCAATAAATAAGGAGTTATATCATGCGTCACAGAAAAATTTTTATTGGTGCAATAACGTTTATTGTATTAATTGTATCGCTTACACTAATTTCAATTGCAACAAACCCAATTATTCTACGGCATCATGCTAATGAACTTTACAAAGATAAAGATATATCTGAAATTATAGAAATAGCAAAAAATGCAGATAATTCCTCGGAAATTGACACCGACGCATATATAATTCTCGGAGAAAAAATTGCAGAAGAAAATCCATCACTTCTCTCTTATCTTATTAAAACAAATAATGATTTTCCAGTTTTTCAGGATTGCCTTATTCAAATTGCAGAGGCATACAACATAAAAATTGATTCTGAAATTATAGTTAATATCATTAAAGATGAAAACTGCAATGCCGACGTCCGCCTTGAAGCAATATACTATTGCGGACAATGTGAAAATGAATTTGCCGATTTGCTTGAAGAACTTGTCGATGATTCACAATTTGGATTCGAAGCCATAAGAGAGCTTTATACAATTGATAAAGATAGAGCCGTTGCCATTGCCGACAAGATAATTGAAAATCTCGATGGTATATTCACATCTTCTGCAAATTGTGCTCTTTTTATTCGTTCTGAGGAACTATCCGAACAATCTACACCACAGGAAAGACAAGATTTTGTCGAACTTTGCAGTCGTCTCATCGATGCTAATCCAAATAACACAAAATGCAAAACAAGGCTCATATTGTATATCGGCGACATCGTTTCATACGAAACCCTTTCTTGGCTTATAGAAAGTGACGATGTCAGCGATGTTAAAAAATATAGATATGTTTGAATATAATTGTCACATCGACATCGGATATATCAGAAAAAACAAGGAGAAGCTATGTCAACCATACGCCCATTCAGAGGCTACAGACCACAAAAAGAGCTTGCGGACAAAATTGCAGCTCTTCCCTATGATGTTATGAATTCCGCCGAGGCTCGTGAAATGGTAACGGGCAATATGTACTCATTCCTTCATGTGGATAAGGCGGAAATTGACCTTCCTGAGGGCACCGACCTCTACAGTCACCAGGTCTACCAAAAGGCAGCATCCAATCTCCAGAAAATGATTTCTGAGAATTGGTACCTGCTGGAAGAAAAGCCCTGTCTTTACATCTACGCCCAGACCATGAACGGCAGAACTCAAACCGGCATTGTGGGCTGTGCCTCGGTGGATGAATACATAAACAACACCATAAAGAAGCACGAAAAGACTAGAGCCGACAAGGAGGCGGACAGAATTCGCCATGTGGACACCTGCAACGCCAATACAGGTCCCATTTTCCTAACCTACCGTCCCAAGGATGAAATCACCCAAATAACCGAAAAATATACATCGAAAGCACCAGTGTATGACTTTGTAGCCGACAATGTTCGTCAACAGGTGTGGATTGTGGATGATAACTCCGACATTGAGAATATTCAGTCTGCATTCAGCACAATTCCATCTCTCTATATTGCGGACGGCCATCACAGGGCAGCCTCAGCGGTGAATGTTGCAAAAAAACGAAGAGAGGCAAATCCGGATTACACAGGTGACGAGGAGTTCAACTTTTTCCTCGCCGTGTATTTCGCCGCCGACCAGCTGGAAATTATGGACTACAACCGTCTGATTGCCGATACAAACGGACTTGATGCATCCCAGCTTATAGGTAAATTGTCGGATAAATTCATCGTCTGCGAAATCGACAAAGCAAACCGCAAGCCCACCGAAAAGCACACATTTTCCATGTATATTGATGGCAGGTGGTACCGTCTTACCGCCAGGGACGGCAGTTTTGACGCCACCGACCCGGTTAGCCGTCTGGATGTTTCCATTTTGCAGAACAACGCAATTTCGCCTATATTCGGTATCATTGACCCAAGAACCGACAAGAGAATTGACTTCGTAGGAGGAATAAGAGGACTGGACGAGCTGGAAAAACGCTGTCGTGAGGACATGAAGCTCGCCTTCGCCATGTATCCAACTACATTGGAGGACCTCATCGACATTGCTGACGCAGGACTCATTATGCCACCAAAGTCCACATGGTTCGAGCCGAAGCTCCTGTCCGGACTTTTCATACACAAATTATCATGAACAATCCGCTTGCCGACCGAATGAGACCTATGACTCTGGATGATGTTGTAGGGCAGTATCATCTCGTAGGAAAAAATAAACCGCTTCGAAATCTAATCGAAGGCGGTGTTCTCCCTAATCTCATTTTTTACGGTCCCAGTGGCACAGGTAAAACCACCATCGCAAGCATAATCGCACGGGATACCGACCGGCTCCTCATAAAGCTGAACGGCACAATCTGTGGCACAGCCGACATCAAGGACGCCATCGCACAAATCGGCACCGTCGCCGCCAAAAATGGCATCCTGCTCTATCTGGACGAAATTCAGTATCTGAATAAAAAACAGCAGCAGACACTCCTTCAATACATCGAAACTGGCGACATCACATTGATTGCCTCCACCACCGAAAATCCATATTTTTATGTGTACAACGCAATTCTGTCACGCTCCACCGTGTTTGAATTTAAGCAGGTCGGGCAGTCGGATATAAAAAAAGCTGTGGAACGAGGCTTTGAATTTATGTCCCGGGAACGGAACGAGGAGCTGATTATCGATGAAGGCGTTGCCGACAGGATAGCCTACTCAGCCGGTGGCGATGTGCGAAAGAGCCTGAATATCACCGAAATGGCGGTTCTAACCTCACCCTATGAGGAGGGCAAACGACATATTTCCCAGGATGTGATAATCGGTATCACCGGAATTAGCGCCGCAAAGTACGACAAATTCGGCGACGAACATTACGACTTGCTCTCAGCCTATCAGAAGAGTATGCGTGGCAGCGACCCGGATGCCGCAATTCACTACCTTGCCCGAATTCTCGAGGGTGGCGACCTGCAATCCGCAATCAGACGACTGCTTGTCTGCGCCAACGAGGATGTGGGACTTGCCTATCCGCAAATTATTCCAATCGTCAAGGCTGCCTGCGATTCCGCCCTCCAATTGGGACTTCCCGAGGCTCGTATTCCACTGGCGAATGCGGTGATTATGGTGTGTAATTCGCCAAAATCCAACTCCGCCTACAACGCAATCAATACGGCAATGGCGGATGTTCAGAGCGGACACTCCGGACCAATTCCAAGACAGCTTCAGAATGTTCACCTTGACGGCGACGATGTAAAAATAAAAGGACAGCACTACCTCTATCCTCACTCCTACGAAAATCATTGGATTAAACAACAATATCTGCCCGACGCTATAAAAAATACGGTGTATTATGTCCCCGGCGAGAACAAAAACGAACAATCCGCCGTGGAATATTGGAAGAAAATCAAACAGAAAAGGAATTAGATAAAAGTCGGTTTCCGTGAATTTTTGCGGAACCGACTTTTGTATTTTCCGATAGAATGAGTCTTGCTGGCGTAAAGTCTTCCTGCGGAAAGTCCCGTAGCCGTCTGCACGCCCCTTGATAAACTTGCGGAGCGGACTAACGCTGGCCCTCTCCCCCAAGGGGCGTGCGATGCGCTACGGGGCTTCGCTCGGGGATTTGGAGGGCGTGCGTTAATTCGTTACAGAACAAACCGCAAAGCGATACTCCCCAATTCTATCGGCGAAAAAGTCCACACCGTCGGGGATGTCGTCACCGATTACGCAGAAGCTGTTCAGCGGAATTTCCAGTCCTCTGCCGTCCCATTTTATATAGCTCTCCTTCATTGTCCAGAGTCGGTAAAACTCCTCGTTTCGTGCATTCTCCTCCGAAATCCCCAACAGAAATTCAAATTCACAGCCGGTAAAAAATCTCTCCGCCACACGCATATCGGCTTTTTTTATTTTCTCAATGTCGCAACCAACGGGCTTTTCCGACATCACACACATGGCGAAATTTTCCGAATGAGACAGTCCAAAATGAATCGGAACATCACGAAAAACAGGCTTGCCATAGCCGTTGTCGGCAAGCTCTGCTGTATTGTAGTCCACACCGAAGTCTTTACATGCGGTCATAAAGAGGTATTCAGCGCCCAGGGACAGGCGTTTATCCTTGTCGAAACGCAGGCGGTCGGTCTTTTGCCGTCTGGCAGGCGACACAGAATTATACAAATCGGAGTACAATGAGGCATCCGAAAGAGGCGATACATCCGCAAGGTATATGGTCGTATCGGCGTTATGGAGTTTTGTAATTTTCAAATCGGTCATCCTAATGAAGTCTTGCGTTGCAAAGTCTCCCTGTGGAAAGGCATTAGGCATTAGTGCTAAGGAAATCGCAATGGATTTGATTTCTGGCCGTTCTGTGGGCTTTATTCCGAATCGAGCGAAAGAACCCCCCTCGCCAACATTCGTTGGCCCTCTCCCCCAAGGGGGCGTGCGATGGGTTACGGAGCTTTGCTCCGGGATTCAGGGGGCGTGCGAACGGTTCCGGGAGTTTGTTCAACGAATTAAGCGAAGAGACCCCCTCGCCAACATTCGTTGGCCCTCTCCCCCAAGGGGGCGTGCGATTAATTCGCTACGCAGGCTTATCAAAGGGGCGTGCGATTAATTCGCAACGCTGGTTTATCAAGGGGCGTGCGATGTGCTACAAGACTTTCCGAAGGATGACTTTGCGATAGCAAGACTTTGCGCCAGCAAGACTCTTAACTCCCTGAACGGTAAGACTAACTTCCCGAATAAACTCCCGGCACCCAACTAATACCTAATCTTCAGCTTAAAACTTAAATGTCTCTTTAAGTACCTGGAAGATGCTGAGGAACTTGTACCAAATTTTCTTAAGGAAGGCGAAAATCGAGCTTATGGTAACCTCTTCCTCGCCGGAGAGATTCACTGTATATGTGAGGTCATCCGGATAGGAATCCACAGTGTAAACCTCGAATACTGGCTTATAGAGAGTCAGGAAGCACTCGATACCGTAGAGTCTGTCGACGCCTTCGCCTGTTATTTCAGCGACGAATGAGGGCACCTTATCGGCGTAACCCAATTTTTCCAGGAGGATGGTTATAATTTTGGTGAAATCCTCGGCTGAAACATCTGCCAGAGCATAGTTCACCGCAACAGCAAGTCCGTCAACGAAAATTCTGACCTCGGGGCTATATCCGGGAAGATCCTCATTGCCATAGACATGAGCCATATAGGCGGCAACCGTGGCTTCCAGCATGGTGTTATAATCACTTTCAGGAATAATCAGTCCCAGCTCATCAGCCATTTCTGACACAGAGCCCTCACCGTAGAGCGGAGCATAGAGAATTTCGTAGAGCTTGGGCATAATCTTGTCCAGAACAGCCGCAGCCTCGCCACTTTCGTCGTCTATTTTAAGGAGAGAGATGATTCTGGATGTTGTGAGATAGCTCTTGGGAAATGCATCGCAACCAACCTTAAATGCCTTTGCCTTGTATGCGTTAAAATCTGTGGAGATGAGATCCAAAGCCTCCTGGGGCATACCTGCCGGAAGAAGAGAGGTGTCGATTTTTTCCACATACTCGGACTGGATGTCCACCGTATTCTTACTGAAGGTTACATATCTGTATCCACAGGGAGCAGTTGTGAGTGAGCTTGTAACGCAGTCATAGATAGTGCCGTTATCGGTGGAATATTTTGCAATATCCATTTCATGTGTATGACCGCTGAAGTTGAGAGTTACGCCCCATTCGATAAGCTTATCGGGAAGCTCCCACTCCTCCTGAACAACATTCGTATCGAAAATATCGGAATGAAGAAGGAAGTGATCGATGAGGTTGTGATGAGTAACGGTGATGAGGGTCTTACCGTCAGCCTTTGCCTTAAGAGCCTGCTCCTCGACGAATGCCATCTTTTCATCAGACATACCGGCTTCGCTCTCGGTGTAGTTGATTGTGTCGATGAAGAGAACTCTGTAATTGCCTTTCAGGTCGGCAACATAGGATGCAGAATTGGGGTCAATTGCAATAGCCTTATCATAGCCCAAACCAGCATAAATTGTCTTGAACTCACTGGCAGTTATTTTGTAGCCCTCGTGGTTGCCCATGCAGACAAAAACGGTCTTGCCGGTGTCCTGTTCGAACTGCAGAAGACGAGCTGCCATATAGGCGGATTCCTCATAGGAACCGGAGTCAGACAAATCGCCACAGAGGATGAGGAAATCAGTGTCCTCTTTCGCAATATCAGCAAGGAAAGCCTCGAGAATTGCGTGGGATTCGTAGGTCATCTTACCACCGCTGGCGATGTGTTCCCATGGGTCATCGTAGTTAGGCACGGTGCCAAGATAACGGGAATAGCTGTGGTGAAGGTCTGTCGCCACAGTTGCGGTGAAGGTCTCGTCAGCAGCCGATACAAAGAACGGAATGCAGGACAGTACCATCACAAGAGACAAAATCACGGATAATACTTTTTTCATCTTTTTCTCCTTTCAAAAGTCAAGTGATTTTTTGATATTTTCGGTTTTTTTCTTCGCCTCGGTCAGGGTATTACCCGCCTCGGAAAGCTTCTTTTCCAGCTTGTCAAGAAGGTCTGCGAATTTGTCGTACTCGGCTCTAACTGACACGAGAGTCTTTTCGATTTCCTCCGCTTTTTCGTTAATCTTGACGCTTCTGAATCCCAATGCCAGGGAGTTCAAAAGGGCAATAACCGTTGTAGGACCGGCGATGATTATGTTGTAATCGTGACGGATTTTCTCCGCAACCCCAGTTTTGGAGGACAAAATTTCGTTGTAGAGTCCTTCGGTGGCAAGATAGAGTATTGCAAAGGGCGTAGTCACAGGAGGATTTATGTATTTCGCCACAGCCTTTGCCTCGGCAATAACGCTGGCTTCAAGGGCTTTTCTCGCCGTACTCACCACAAGCTCGTCACCAGCATCCGCCGCCTCGGTGAGACGGATATAGTCCTCCATCGGAAATTTGGAATCCAGAGGCAGGTACGCAAATGAGCCGTCACAGGGTATTTTTATGGCAAATTCCACTCGCTTTGCGGAATTGTCAGGCGAAAAATTCGTCACATACTGCCCCGGGATAGTTTCATCAAGAATTGCTTCCAGACGGATTTCCGCCCAGGTGCCACGGGATTTTACATTGGTCAGCACACGATTAAGGGTGGCGATATTTGTGGTCACTCCGCCGGACAGAGCCTTCACCTCACCCAGGGATGAATGCACCGCCTCCAGCTGTTCGGACACTCGCTTAAAGGAGCCGTCCAGCCGTTGGGACAGAGTTGAGCCCAACTTTTCGTCCACTGTCAGACGCATTTCCTCCAGCTTTTTTTCGTTCTGAGTACTCAGCTTTTCGATTGCATCGGACACCGCTGCGGAAATTTTCGTATTCTGATCCGCATTTTTCGACATCATTTCCGAAAGTGTGTCGAATATCATTTTTTGGGATTCTGCCCTTTCGGTATAACCAAGTCGGCTCTGCTCGTTTATGGCATCCCGGAGCGTTGAAAGCTGTTGGGAATTTTCCATTCGGCTTCGGGAAAATTCGTCGGAGAGCTGACCGGATATGTCATTTTTATTGCCGGATTTCGTCCTCACCAGCAAAATTATCAAAAGTATGACCGCAAGAAACAGTATCACAGATACCGCAAATGCTATATAAAGTTCCATTTTTCACCTGCGTAAAGTCTTTATCAATCGTAATAATAACATAAATATTAAAAAAAAACAAGTTTTTTTTGAAAAAAATAGTGGAAATTTTGAAAAATATCTGTTATAATGGATGTTGAGGTGTAACCCTATGAAGAAAATCATCAGCCTTCTAATGGTGCTTGCAGTTATATTTCTGACAAGCTCCTGCGGAAAGAACGACGAAAAAAATATATATTTCCCAATCGAAAACAGTGTCCGAAGTCTTGACCCGCAAATTGTGTCCGACGATGCCGGCAGAATGATTGCCCTGAACATCTTCGACTGTCTTGTGAAAATTGACGAAAACGGCGACATAATTCCCGGCGCAGCAGAGTCCTGGATTGTGTCCTCCGATGGACTTACCTACACATTCAATATTTCGGAGAAGTCAAGCTGGTATCTCACCGACACCGCAAAATCCGCTCTTGAGGGCAAGCTCCCGGAAAATATGAATCTCTCCGTGACGGCAAACGACTTTGTATTTGCTCTACAAAGAGCCCTTGACCCTGCAACAAACGCCCCAGAAAGCGAGCTTCTCTCTGGGATTAAAGGTGCCTCTGATGTCCTTTCAGGTAGTAAATCCAGCGACACAATCGGCGTAAAGGCGGTATCCGAAAAGGTTCTGCAAATTGACCTTGCATCACCCGATGACAGCTTTCTCCAAATCCTAGCTCGTCCTATATGCGCCCCGTGTAACGAGATTTTTTTCAACGCAACCGGCGGACGATACGGCGTTGAGATGAAATATATGATGAGCAACGGTCCGTTTTTCCTCACTCGTAAGACGGATGATTCCTACATTCGTATAAGCAAAAGTGACGAGTACAAGGGCGAATATTCCCCAAAGGTTTCCGCCGTGTATTTCTACATCAACAACGACTCATCCCTCATTCCCGGCAAAATTGCAGACGGAACATACGAGGGCGGATTTGTATCCACCAATGAATGTGAAATTTTCGGGAACAAATTCAATCAAATAACATACACTTCCGCAATAAAATGTCTAATTTTCAACTGTTCCGAGGGTAGCGATACTGCAAACGAAAATATTCGTAAGGCGATTGTATCCGCCACAAACCCTGAAACCCTGTCGGAGCTTTTCGGTACGGACACACCTACGGATTTCTACCCACCGTCCATATCTAATCTCATGGCGGACACCGTTCTTGACTCCAGCTTGCCCTATGACATAGATAGGGCTCATAGCTTCCTGATGACGGCGTACAAGGAGTTGGACATTACGGACATATCTCTGAAATGTGCCTGTACATCCGATGATGAGGAGACGCTTCGACACATTATGCAGGACTGGCAGGAGGCTCTGGGTACATCCTGCGGAATTACAGTCCAGGTTCTCAGTAGCTCTGATTTGCGTTCGGCGGTGAAAAACGGCGAATACGATATGGCGATTTACACAATTTCCAACACATTACCCGGGAAATACAGCTGTTTTTCCAGATTTATGACTGATGACAACCGAAATGCGCTGTGCCTGTCCAATGAGAACTATGACGAACTCTGCGCTAAAATCGAATCCGCAAATGGCAACGATGCCCGGGAATTTATAATTTCCGCCAAAAAAATGCTCTACGACAGCGGAATGCTTCTGCCGGTTGCCCTGGTGGAGGAAAGCCTGGTCACATCAAAGTCACTTACGGGAGTCTATTTCTACGGCGACAGAGCTATGACATACTTTTACGAAGCGAAGCTGTAGGCGGTTACCGAGTAGAAGGCATTAGGCATCAGGCATCAGGCACTAGGCGATTACCAGTAGTTTGTTTCGTGAAATTAGTCTGACCGTTCAAGAAGTTAAGAGTCTGGCTTCGCCAAGCCCCGTAGCGAATTAATCGCACGCCCACTGAAAGGGGGAGAGGGCCGCCAGGGATTGAGGCGGCGAGGGGGTCGAAAAACAAATAGGAAATAGCAAATAGGAAAATAGGAAATCGCAAGGAATTTGATTTCTGTCCGTTCTGTGGGTTTTATTCCGAATCGAGCAAAAAACCCCCCTCGCCAACATTCGTTGGTCCTCTCCCCCAAGGGGGCGTGCGATGCGCTGGGGAACTTCGCTTGGGGATTTGGGGGCGTGCGAACGGTTCCGATAGTTTATTCAATGATTCGAACGAAAGAACCCCCCTCGCCAACATTCGTTGGCCCTCTCCCCCAAGGGGGCGTGCGATGCGCTGGGGAACTTCGCTTGGGGATTTGGGGGCGTGCGAACGGTTCCGATAGTTTATTCAATGATTCGAACGAAAGAACCCCCCTCGCCAACATTCGTTGGCCCTCTCCCCCAAGGGGGCGTGCGATGCGCTACATGACTTAGCGTAAGCGTGAAGCATGACTGTCCGCAGGATTACGTAACAATACAAAGGAGAACCATAATGGAATACAAACCACTCAATCATATAGTTTACGGCGGAGATTACAATCCGGATCAATGGATGGAAACTCCGGAAATTTGGGACGAGGATATGCGTCTTATGAAGCTCGCCCACATCAATAGCGCAACGGTGGGCATATTCTCCTGGGCTGTTCTGGAACCGGAGGAAGGTGTATACAACTTCGGCTGGCTTGACGAAATTATGGACAAATGCGCCGCCAACGGAATCGGCGTTGTATTGGCAACTCCATCCGGAGCAAGACCTGCCTGGCTGGCTCAAAAATATCCCGAGGTACTTCAGGTGCCAGAGAGTGGCATTCGTAACGAGTACGGCGTTCGTCATAATCACTGCTACAACTCGGAAATTTACCGTGAAAAAGTTCGAAATATAAATCGTCTACTTGCACAAAGATATAAGGACCATCCTGCCCTGATTATGTGGCACATTTCCAACGAATACGGCGGAGAATGTCATTGCGAAACCTGTCAGCATAAGTTCAGAGAATACCTGAAAAACTACTTTGAGGGTGATTTAGCACGGCTCAATCGTGAGTGGTGGACCGGCTTCTGGGCTCATACGGTCACCGATTGGAGTCAGCTCAATACTCCAAAAAATCGTGGCGAAAATCATGTACCGTCCCAAAAGACAGCCTTCCGTAGATTCGTGTCTGACTGCCATATGGACTTCTTCAAAAACGAAATTGAGCCTCTTCGTGAATTTACGCCCAACATCCCCATTACCACCAATTTTATGGGTTTGTTCGACGGCATCGACTACTCAAAATTCTCCAAACTGGTGGACATCACCTCCTGGGATAACTATCCGTTCTGGGAAAATGAGGACAATGTGGAGGTCGCTACCCGTTCAGCATTCACCTACGATTTGTATCGCTCATTCAAATACGGAATGCCGTTCTATCTTATGGAAAGCACTCCGTCAATCACCAACTGGCATCCAATAAATAAAATCCCCAGGGCAGAACGCTCCGAGCAAAGCTCCGTTCAGGCGGTGGCGTACGGCGCAGATTCCGTCCAGTATTTCCAGTGGCGTAAAGGCAGAAACGGTCACGAGAAATACCACGGCGCTGTTGTGGACCATGTGGGCAACGAGAACACCCGGGTATTCCGTTCAGTCACCCATATAGGCGAGGTCCTGGAAAAGCTTTCCGATGTGGCAGGCGCCCGCTCTACCGCAAAGGTGGCAATCATCTACGACTGGGAGAACAAGTGGGCGGTCAAGGGCTACTGCGGATACAACAATGTTCATCGTGACTACAACGAGGAGTGCATAAAGTGGTACAAACCGTTCTACGACAGAGGTATCACCTGCGATGTAATCGCCCAGACGGACGACTTCACAAAGTACGATGTTGTTATTGCGCCCTATCTCTACTTATTGGCGGACGGCACAGAGGACAGAATTTCCGAATACATCAAAAATGGGGGTGTGTTCGTGTCAACCTACCTCTTCGCAACCGTGGACAGAGAGGACAGAGTATTTTTCGGCGGACTCCCCGGAGGCAAGCTCAAGGATGTTTTCGGCATCTGGGCAGAGGAAACCGATTCAATTCCTGAATACCTGACCCATATCGCCTCCTTTGAGGGCAAGGATTATCCCGTAAATCACATCTGCGACATCATTCATTCCAACGGCGCCGATGTACTGGGTGAATACAAAACAGACTTCTACGCCGGCTCTCCGTCTGTTACTGTGAACAAATACGGTGACGGCTTTGCGTACTACACAGCCTTCCGCAACGACGGTGACTTCGCAGAGGACTTCTGTAAACGACTCATTGAGAAGCACAATATTGAAAAGTCCGTGGACTTCGACTTCACAACGGGTCTGACCGTCCGCAGGAGAGGCGACTTCATCTTCCTCATCAACTTCCTCAATCAGGATTGCGAGGCAGAGCTTGACAAGGAATACACCGATGTCCTCACCGGAGAAAAAGTTAGCGGAAAAATTATTATTCCGGAATACGGATATAGAGTTATCAAATAGGAAACGGAGATAGGAAATAGGAAATATTCTGACCGAAAGTCTATTTGTCATTTCTTTTCCAGACTTTACGCCAGCAAGACTCACTCTACAGGAACGGCAGGAGATAAATTCCGCAACAAATCGAAATAAAACAAATACAACAAAGGAGACCACCATGAAAAAGACACTTTCCATCCTTCTCGCCATGGCAATGCTATTGGGAATTTTCTCCATATCCGCATTTGCTAAGACAAGCGAGGAGGTTGACCGTCACCTGCAATTCAATGAGGACGGCATCTTCCGTATTATGCAGATAGCCGATATGCAGGACTACGCTCCCATGGAAATTATTACCAAGCGTATTCTTCATAAGTCTCTTGACACCTATCCCGTGGACCTCATCGTCCTCTCAGGAGACAATATTTCCAGCTCTACCCGTGTAAATGGCTACGCTGCCTGGGCAATCGCTGAGTTTATGAACATCTTTGAGGAATACGGAATACCCGTTGTTATAACCTACGGCAACCACGACGACGAAAATACCACCGCAGACAAGGCGTTCCAGCTGAAGGTCTACGAGCAGTACTCCTGCTTTGCCGGCTGCGCAGGCGAGGACTTTGGCGACACCAACCTTTGCACCTATTATGTGCCCATCTATTCATCCACCGACAAGGAGGATATGAAGTTCAACATTTGGATTGTGGACTCCGGCACATACAACGAGGAGAACGATTTGGGCGGATATGCCGCTGTTACCACACAGCAGATTGAATGGTACAAGAGCAAGTCCGCAGAGCTTGAGGAGAAGTACGGCAGAAAAATTCCTTCACTTATGTTCCAGCACATCATCGTGCCTCAGATTTGGGACGCTCTGGAGGAGTGCGATGAGGACACGGAAGGCTGTGTTAAAGCCTATGATGGCACCTTCTACAAGCTTCCCGACGGAACAGTTGGTGAATTGGGTGAAAGACCCTGTCCACCTAAGTACGACAACGGACAGTTCGCCGCAATTCTGGAGAGAGGCGATGTACTTGCCATGTTCTTCGGACACGACCACACCAACTCCTTCGAGCTTGAATATGAGGGCGTAGGACTCATCAATACCGCCGGAGTCGGATTCAATTCATACAACAGCGACGAGGCTGGAGTTCGCCTTATTACAATCAACGAGGAGGACCCGTGGAGCTTCGAAACCGAAACTGTGCCCTATTTCGAACTGTTTGACGAAAATGACGATGAGGCAAAATATCTCTATGATATGGCAACCTCCACCACCGAGGACAACTTCTTCCAGCGCCTCGCCTCCTTCTTCAAATTCGTATTTGCATGGATAAAGGGAATTTTTGAGTCTTGCTAGCGCAAAGTCTTCCTGGTGGAAAGGCAGGGCATTAGGCATTAGGCATTAGACTCCAGAAATCGCAAGCGATTTGATTATAGATTGCCCGATTCGAAATAATTCGGTGCGTGCTTTATTCGTCGCAGGAACTGTAAGGCATTAGGCAGGGCATTAGGCAGGGCATTAGGCACTAGTAATAAGGAAATCACTGCGTGATTTGATTATAGCGTCCGCTCTGAAAGTCTATCGGAATCATTTCGCACGCCCCTAAATAAATCAGCGGAGCGGAATAACGCACGCCCCATTGGGGGAGAGGGCCATTCGTAGAATGGCGTGGCGGGTTCTTCGTTCGACTCAGAATAAACTTCCGTAGCAATATTTTTCCAATAATAAGGAGTTAATTATAATGATAAAGCATCGTGATATACTCGAAAAACTCACGCTAAAAGAGAAAATTGCCCTTTGCTCCGGCAAGGACTACTGGCATTCCGTGGGCATTGAACGCCTTGGACTGCCTTCTGTTATGTTGACGGACGGTCCTCACGGCATCCGCAAACAGGGCGCATCCGGTAGTAGCGAGATGAAGGACATTCTTGCAGGTGTGCCATCAACCTGTTTTCCGCCTGCCTGCGCAACCGCCGCATCCTGGGATACTGACTTGCTCACCGAAATGGGCGACACTCTGGGCGAGGAATGCTTGCAGGAGAAGGTTTCCGTCATTTTAGGTCCGGGCGCAAACATCAAACGCTCGCCTCTCTGCGGACGGAATTTTGAGTATTTCAGCGAGGATCCGTACCTTGCCGGTCGTATGGCGACATCCCTAATAAAGGGTATTCAGGGTTGCGGAGTAGGCACCTCCATGAAGCACTTCGCCTGCAATAATCAGGAGTCTCACCGCCTTACCTCGGATTCCGTAGTTGACGAGAGAACTCTCCGTGAAATCTACCTTCCTGCCTTCGAAACAGCCGTCAAGGAGGCTCAGCCCTGGACGATTATGGACTCCTACAATCGTCTCAACGGCACCTACACCAGCGAACACAAGTGGCTTCTGACGGATGTTCTCCGTAACGAGTGGGGCTTTGACGGGCTAATTGTCACCGACTGGGGCGCCGCCAATAAGAGAACGGATGGCATTAAGGCTGGTTGCGATTTGGAAATGCCCGGTTCCTACGGTTACAACGGCAAAAAGCTCTTCGAGGCTGTGGAAAATGGCGAGCTTGCCGAAGAGGACATCGACATCTGCGCAGACAGAGTCATTGATATGATTCTCAAGTCTAAAAAGACTCTCTGCGAATACAGATACGACATAGACAAACATCACGAAATTGCAAGAAAAATCGCATCCCAATGCATCGTACTTCTCAAAAATGATGAGGATATTCTTCCATTGAAGGCTAACACAAAGGTGGCTCTCATCGGAGAAATGGCAAGAAGTCCCCGTTATCAGGGCGCAGGTAGCTCACTCATCAATCCCAACAAGCTTGACAACGCCTTTGACGAATTCCTCGCCCGGGATGTGAATATCATCTACACTCCAGGCTACAACAAAAAAACAGATGTGCCGGATTACCGACTGATTTCCGATGCCGTCACAGCTGCAAAATCCGCAGATGTTGCCCTTGTTTTCGCAGGTCTCACGGATTCCTACGAAAGCGAAGGCTTCGACAGAACAACCCTCTCACTTCCCACAAACCACGACGCCCTGATTACTGCGGTGGCAAACGCAAATCCCAATACCGTGGTTGTCCTGTCCGGTGGCTCTCCGGTACTTATGCCCTGGCTTGATAAGGTGAAGGCTGTGGTTAACGGCTACCTTTTGGGTCAGGCTGGTGGCAGCGCAATGGTGGATGTGCTAACAGGTAAGGTCAATCCCTCAGGCAAGCTCCCGGAGACCTATCCGCTGTCACTGGACTGCATTCCCTCTATGAAAAACTTCCCCGGCACTCGCAAAACCGTGGAATACCGTGAAGGAATTTATGTGGGATACAGGTATTTCGACACCTTCAACAAGGATGTTCTCTTCCCATTTGGTCATGGACTTTCATACACTAAATTCAAGTACAGCGCCATTAAAACAAGCAAGAAGAAAATCAGGGATTGCGATACAGTCAACGTCACATTCAAGGTGAAAAATGTTGGCGATGTGGCAGGCGCAGAGGTGTGTCAGGTCTATGTATCCGACCTTGACAGCACAATTTACCGTCCGACAAAGGAGCTGAAAGGCTTCGTGAAGGTATATTTAGAGCCCGATGAGGAAAAGGAGGTCTCCGTCACCCTTGACAAACGAGCCTTCGCATTTTGGAATGTGAATGTTGGCGACTGGACCGTGGAAAGCGGTGAATTTGAGATACTTGTTGGCTCCTCATCCCGTGACATTCGGCTCAAAACCAAGCTCACAGTGACAAGCGAGGTGATGGACATCCCTGATTACAGCAAGTCCGCTCCCGAATATTACAGCGGAGAACTGTTCAATATTTCGGACACGTCCTTCGAAACCGTCCTGGGTAGACCTATTCCCGAAAAATTCCGTGACAACTCCCAGCCGTTGCAGGTGTCCAATAACCTGGAGGATGCGGATTACACAAGGAACGGCGCCGCAATCAACAATCTCATTAAACGGGTACTGGGTTTTGTGGGCAAGCTCAACATCGGCGGAACAGGCGATATGCTGGCTGCCATGGCTCTCGAAATGCCCATACGAAACTTCATCACAATGAGCGCCGGAGTCTTCACCGACGAAATGGCTGACGGACTTATGCAAATCCTCTCCGACGGAAATATTCCCACCGGTCTTGCAAAGATTATCATAGGACTGATTAAGGACGGACTCAAAAATGTCGGCAACCTTAAGGGTATGGTATAAATAATCCCAACTGCAGTCCCGTAGCACATCGCACGCCCCTGAATAAACTGGCGGAGAGGAATAACGCACGCCCCCAAATTTTGAACGCAGTCGCCCAGCCGACCGCACGCCCCCTTGGGGGAGAGGGCCATTCGCAGAATGGCGAGGGGGGGGTTCTTCTCTCCGCCAACGAATAAACTCTCTTAGCGAATTAATCGCACGCCCCCTGAAAGGGGGAGAGGGCCAGCTTGCTGGCGAGGGGGTCTAAAAGAAATAGGAAATAGGAAATGTTGACGAAATTTACTATTTCGATAAACTTACTGAACGGTTCGCACGCCCCTAGATAAATCAGCGGAGCGAATTACCGCACGCCCCCTTGGGGGAGAGGGCCATTCGCAGAATGGCGAGGG
>R06__coassemble_283_pt1 | contig 19345 bp, 14 predicted proteins | sample R06__metabat2_low_PE_028 | metagenome-assembled genome bin R06 | reverse complement strand
ACGTAATCTACAATCAAATCGCTTGCGATTTCCTTAGCACTAATGCCTAGTGCCTAATGCCTAGTGCCTTATACTTCCTGCGACGAATAATGTTTGCAGTAAAAAAAGCAAATTTCGGCAACAAAACCATTACCTTTTACCTTTTCGAAATATTTACAAAAATTTCATCAAATTATCATAATTCAATCGTATATTTGTTATATAATACACTCTCAAGGAGATTATTATGAACATAGCTTACTTACTCAAGCCGAAGGATTCGGTAGTATGGATAAACAAGAGCAACACTGTGCGGCAAGCGATTGAGAAATTCCACCACCACACATACACGGCGATGCCGGTCTTGACGGATGACGGCAAGTATTTCGGTACGATAACCGAGGGTGATTTACTCAACTTCATCATTGAAAATCCAGAGCCACTCACCGCAGAGCTTACCAGCATCGAGACCATCATTCGCAAAGAATTGAACGCGCCGATAGGAATCGGGATGGACATGAACGCTCTATACGAACGCATTATCGCTCAGAATTTCGTACCGGTGATGGATGACAGGGACATGTTTATCGGGATTGTCACTCGACAATCGGTAATCAAGTATCTAAAAAGTCTTGTCTAACTTTTCATTATATATATGAACATTGAACCAATCGCACATATTGAAACGGATTTCAACGAGAAATTCGGTATACCTCGTCAAAGCGGACGAGCGGACAAACTGACGGCTACAATAGTATTCGAGCCGAAATTTCACGACGGAGCTGCCCTTGACGGCATTGAAAAATTCTCACATCTGTGGTTGATTTTTGATTTTTCGGAAAATCATCGTGAGCATCTCTTGCCCACTGTTCGTCCGCCTCGTTTAGGTGGAAATAAACGGGTTGGAGTATTCGCAAGCCGTTCGCCGTTCAGGCCGAATTTTATGGGATTATCCGCAGTAAAGCTGGAGAGCGTCGTCAAAACACCACATCGTGGAACTGTTTTGATTGTATCTGGAGCTGACCTGCTCAACGGCACGCCCATTTACGACATCAAGCCATATATTCCATACACGGACAGCATTCCGGATGCCGACGGTTCCTATGCAGAGGAACATTCGAATCACTCATTGGAGGTAACAGACCCGTTGAATTTGCTATCCGCACTTCCGAAAAGCAAAAAGGATGCCGCCATACAGTGCATAGCCGACGACCCGAGACCTGCATACAACGACGACCCAGAGAGAATTTGGGGAATGTCCTTCGCTGGCTTTAATATTAATTTCAAGGTTGACGGCAACATAGCGACAATAACCGCCGTTGACAAGATTTAATGAATTAACCGATATTTAAAAATCACAAGAGCGAGCCTTTTGACCCGCTCAATTTAATTTTACATCGTGATTGATGTTGGCGAGAATATGAATCAATCGAAGTTACAAAAATAATTGTATTGGCGGAGCTGGTTATCTAGGAAGTGGTTTTACCTTACTTCCCAGTGACCGAAGCGCTTTCCACCGACACGAGCAATACGTCCACTTTCTGATAATGCTGAAATTGCCCGTTTGACCGTGCTTCTTGATACAGACAGTGCAACGCTCATTTCATCGTAAGTGACGTAGGAATTATCTTGAATCATGCGAAGGACTTTATTCTCCATAGGTTCTTTCAAAGGTTCATCCATAGGTCCTTTTGAACCTTTGGATGAAGCATTATCTGTTTCATTATTTATCGCTGGGTTTTGAAGTGCCTGGAATCTCACGGATATTGTATTCCCAATTACATTAAAAACAGGCTGAGGTGTGCCAAGAGATAGGCAGGTATCGAAAATTTTCTGAATTCCTCGTCCCCAGTTTTCAATATATCCTGCAAGATAAAATACCTTTGCAATATGCGGATTGTAAGGAGTGGAATTGTGAATTTCAAGTAATGTCTGCACCGTCCAGCCTTCAGGCAAGGAACAAGCATTACTGATGATGATTTCATCTTCATTTATCCGGATTTGAATCGGTATACCGAACATATAGCAGTTATGGACAAGTGCATTGAAAATTGCTTCACGGATGGCATCTCTGGCATAGGGATAGGTTTCTACCCGACGGTCATGCTCATAGGTAATGGAGGCCTTTAGGTATTTTAGGTAGATGACATCGATAATCTTATCCGCCGTATTAATAAGCGGTCCTTCAAACAAATCCTGGTACTGCAAATCCGAACCTTCTCCGAATTTACCAATCTTGGCATAGCTACCGGCTTGAACTCGTTCGCCTCTATTGGTAAACAATAAGACAGCGGCTCTGGTAAGTTTACCGTCAATCAACAGTCCGAGTTTGCTGAGCAGCTCGCTGTTTGAAACATTCAAATCTTCCGGATTCATCCGGTTTCGGCGCTGTGCTTCTCTTTTGAAGATAGTGATACTATCCAGATTCAGGTCATCAATGGTAACACCATCAACGGTAACATCTTCCCAATGAAAACCAGTTTTTCGCGTAATAAATTCAGTAAGCGCAATACCTGTGAGCAATTGCTTTGTGCTTCCACTCCTATAATGAAATTCGCCATGGTAACTGACCGGATAGTTACTCGGGAATACAGAAATCTCAATATACTCTTTTTCAGCCTCACTCTGTAGATTCACATCTGCCACAATGCCCATTGACTGCTGTATTTTATTCGGAATATCGTCAAGAAGCTTCTTGCTGTCCTTCACACCGACAACATTGCCATTATCGTCTATGCCGATATAAATAATACCACCCTGAGCATTGGCAAAACCGCATACCCACTTCAGATACTCATCCCGCCATGATTCCTTATATTCTATGTTCTGACTTTCTGCCATAATCACCTACTCCTTTTATCCATTTTACATCCGTCCAAAATTGAGAATTATCAAAAAAATTGGTTATTCTGAAAAAGTCAATAGGCGTCAGACATCAAGTAACAGTCCATTCCCGGGATTTGGCGTATTTATCCAAAAATTTCACGGACGATTTTCTGGATAATACCTTCGTCCTGACCATGGGAACTCGTTGTGGGCGTTTCGGTTGTGGGAGCTTCCGTCATTTTTTCGCCCCAGATGATGAGAGTTACGGTATCGCCGTCATAGACAGTCACACCTTCCGCCACACTTTGCGTGCTGACGGTATTTGCAATCTGGGAACCATCGTTGTCAAAGGTTTGAGTCACAACGGTGATGCCGTTGGATTCCAACAATTCTTTGGCTGCATTGGCATCCGTACCCACGAAGTTTATCATGGTATATGGCTTGGGACCAGCGCTTACATAGAGCACAAGCTGGCTCATTTTGGCGGTCTTTGTGCCAGCCTCGATGGACTGACGGATAATAATTCCCGGCTCGACATCACGGGAATATTCATCCTCATAGCTAATATTGAGAATGTTTCTCGCCTCAGCATCTGCCATAACATGGGTTTTTAGCTCGCCAACAAATCCAGGCACATCCACAGTTTCTGCATCGGCAGTCGGTGAAGTCACAGGCGTTACGGATTGAACATCTGTCTGCGGAGTTGCATTAACGGCGTCAAGGCTGTCGGAAGTGTCCCCGAGAAGGTAATACAGACCTACGCACAGGACTACACAGAGCAGGACAATCATCACAGTGAACTTGCCAACTCCGTTATCCTTTTTCTTTTTTTTCTTCTTTTTAGATTTGGGTGGAGTCGTGGTTTTCGATGTAGGAGCAGGATTGTTGACCGAGGCGCCGGGACTTACATGAATGGGCGGAGTTTTATTTTCCGACTCTTTTTTTTCGTTGGTTGTCTTCTCCAAAAATGGAGCTGAATGGGTCTGGGATAACCGTGTTGAAGTGGTGGAATTGAGCTTTTGAGGCTTAATAATTGCCGCCTTTTCGGTATTCACCGTCACCTTCGCCGGGACAGTCTTCTCTAAATCAAGCAGCTGGGAGGTGGCAATCGCCTGTCTTTTTTTATTTTCCGCCCTGTAATAGGCGCTGACATAATCCTGGGATTTTTCGTAAAGTCCGAACAATGACAGTCGGAAGCTTTCCATACTGTCGGTGCGTTCAGATGGACTTACGGCAAGGGCATCCACAAGAGCCACGGACACATATTTAGGCAGTTTTTCACGGAGCGACAGAGGCAGAAGGAAGGTATCGTCAGTCATTCGCAGCTTTGCATCAGGAACAACGGTACCAGTCAGTGTGTAGAAAATCAACACGGCACAGGCGTAGACATCCGTCCAGGCTCCGGTAAACTGCTCTGCTTTGTATTGCTCCGGAGCAGAAAATCCCGCTGGCAAATCGGCGGATATATCGCACATCAGTTTACGGCTCTGTGGTATTCCAAAGCCCGTGATGAACACGCTCTTGTCCTCACGAACACGGATATTGTCAAAGCTTATTCCACGATGATAAATGTCCTTGGTGTGGAGAGTTTCCAGGGTAGTGAGTACCGAAAGGAGCAGTCGCCTGCTCTCCTCGTAGGAAATAAGTCCGTCCTGAGTTTTGTCGATATATTCCCGGAGTGAAATGCTGTCCTCATAGTCATAGATTGCCACCAGAGAGCCCTCTGCAAAGAACACACGGTTCACCTTTGGCAGTGCGCTCAGACCATTGAGTGACATCAAGCCTTTCCAGAGGTAAACAAATTCGGCAGCACAGGTGTAATGGGCATTCTTACAGCCCTCCAGTATTTTTGTTCCGTCATTGGCTCTTTCCACCAGCTCCTCAGGAAAAAACTCCCGAATGCAAACTCTCTTGCCGTCGAGCTGATCCTTTGCGATGTAGGTAAAGCCCTCGGAGTCCGAGGAGAGAGTCCTGCCGATAACATAGCGACCCTCTAAGAGATGACCGCAGGAAAGCGCAGGAGCTTCATTTTTAACCGCACGGTCAAAGCCACATTCCGGGCAGACCTGTTCCGAACCGGCTCTCATGCAACCGGGACAGTAATTGGTGATGAAATTGTTTACTTCCATAAAACTACCTTATGTTGTTATATGTTGGCGGAGGTTTCCAGCATTTCGGTTATATAGTCAAGCTCTGCTGCGACACGAAGGACAAATCTCGCATCGGCAGCGGTGGTTTTGCCGTCCAGATTTGCATCGATAAAATATTCGTTGGATACGTATTCCAAATCGGCGGCATGCCTGAGGATAAGTCGGGCATCGGCGGCGTTTATCTTGCCGTTTCCGTTGGCATCACCCAGCAGGTATTTATATTGAACCACATAGCTCACCGGGACAAACAGACCATCGGAATCACTCTTTGCGCAGTACTTCACAAAGGGCGTATTTGCCCGCCCAAGGGAAGTGCCGATAACATAAACGATAGTGTTATTTCTCACCGGGATGTAGCTGTCGCCGAACTCCGTCATAGAAAATCCAACGGCATACTGTCCGATGTACTCCTGTCCGGCGGTTTCGGGAACATATAGTGTAGACAGTGAATTGCAGTTTGCAAAGGCTATGTCGCCGATGCTGGACGTATTTGCACCCAACTTCATACTCTTTAAGGAGGAGCATCCAAAAAATGCGCCGTAGCCGACTGAATAGAGGTTCGCCGGCATAACATTTTCGCCGCCGAGTCCGATGAAATTCACCGTTTTCAGATTTGTGCAATGGGTGAATGCGTACTTGCCGATGCTGGTTATATAGCCGTTCAAATTTACGGTGGTAAGGTTTTTACAGCCATAGAACAGAGATGACGCCACAACGGTAATACCCACCGGCACGGTGACTGAATGAAATCCCGTATTGCGAAAAGCGGAGGAGCCCAGATAGGAAAGATTTTCCGGCAAATCCGCAGCATTGAGGTTTACACAGTCCGCAAAGGCGTAGTCCATTATTTTTGTGACGGTCAAAGGGATTTTCATACCTGTGAGCATTTCATTTCCAGCAAAGGAACGGTAGTTTATGGTGGTAACCTCCGGAATTGTCAGCAAGGACGCATTGCCCTGATACTTCACAAGTATATTGTTTATTATAACGAAGCCGTTTTCGTCCGCAGTTGTCGGGTCGTCAATCCAGGTAGTCCCAGTGAAGGCATTGTCGCCGATGGAATTTATCGTATATGGAACCGTTATCTTGCGTATTTCCGGATGATAGCTCACATTTTCACCGCTGATTATGGAGAAACAATTGTCACCCACGGCAGTAACCGCTCTTCCCAGATAATCCGACGGAATATTGACCTGCTCTTGACCATAGCCCTTGTAACTGGTGACCTCATAGGAGCCATCCGACAAAAGAGTATAGGAAAAAACATCTTCGGCGCATACGGACAAAAATGGCGTAACAGAAATCGCCATAATTATCATCGCAATAATCGGAGATATTCTTTTCATTATAAATCACCCGTTTTCCTTGTCGTTCTTGCGTTTTGACAGTACTTCCACATCGTCCCTGTTGAAATGTGCAGGTGTTGCGCCTTCAACATTATCAAAGAGAACCTTCAAGTCACCGCTGATGAGATTATTATCAACAACTGTGGCAATTCCCTCACTTGTCTTAACCTTTGAGCCCACCGGCGGAGTTTTCTTAATCAGGTCGTCGTAGGCGGAATCCTCGTAACGAAGACAGCATCTGAGCCTTTCACAGGGTCCGGAGAGCTTCTGGGCGTTCATGGCGATTCTCTGTTTCTTGGCGGACTTGATTTGTACCGTTTGAAAATCCTTGAGGAAGGTGTTACAGCAGAACTGTCTGCCACAAATTCCCACGCCGCCGAACATCTGGCACTCGTCACGGTTGCCGATTTGACGAAGCTCCACTCGTGTGTGGAAAATTCTCGCCAAGTCCTTCACAAGGGCACGGAAGTCCACCCTGTCGGGAGCGGTGTAATAGAAGAAAATCACGGCTCTGTTGAAGCTATAGGAAGCATTCGAAAGGTACATTTGAAGACCATGCTTGCGGATTTGTTCCTGGCACAACTCGAATGCCTTAGCGGAAAGCTCCTCGTTTTCCTTGATTGTCCGCAGGTCCTCTTCCGTCGCCACACGGATTATGGGTTTAAGGTTTTTTACAATTTTTTCCTCATCGATGAAGTGATTTGCCTTTGAAACGGTGCATTCCTTCAACACATCCTGACTGTCAACAATCACAACATCGCCCACACGGACCTTCTCACCGTTGGGACTGTAATTATATGTCTTGTTCGATTCCTTGAAACGAACGCCAATAACTTCTACCATTTAGTATTTTCTCCCCGAGCAGCCGCAGTCAGCTTTACCGAAAGTGAGCAAAGCAGGAGATTTTCATTGCAGCTTATCTCTGTATCGTCAAGTAATGAATTGAGTACATCCGTCATAGACAGCAATACGGCGGGACTGAATTTTTTGCGGAAGCTGTCCGCCATGGCATCCATACCGGAGATTTTCTCTTCGCTACCGTGGGAAAGTGCATCACGAACCACGGTTTTCAATTTGTCGCAGACTCTTCCCGTAAGTACTCTATTTTTCGTAAGCGGTGAGGTTGCCAGCATAACCGCCCTCTCATCGCATTTATAAAGTCCTCTGCCGATTTCCAGGGCAATTTCCTCCACCTTTTTTGCAGTGACTCCGGATATGGAATCTCTCTCCTCGCCGAGAGAAAACTCCTCTGAACGGGAAAGTATGGTGGGAAGTACCGCTGCTCTGGAACCTGCGGTGAGGATGAATATGGAAAATTCCGGCGGCTCCTCGATGGTTTTGAGCAATGCGTTTGCCGCCTCTTCACGAAGGTCCGATGCCTCGTGGATGATGAAAATATTGAATTTTCCGTCACCGGGGACGATGTTGGCGTTGGCGATAACAAGCTCCTTAATCAAATCCACCGGTATGAATTTTTTGCCCTCGGGAACCTCGGCAATACGGACGTCGGAATGAATTTTTTCCTTAACCTTTTTGCACTGAGTACATTTTCCACAGGGTATGTTTTTTTCGGCGGTACACAAAATTGCCTGGGCGATAATGTATGCCGTCTTTTTGCGGATGTCCGCCGTAGCTCCGGTCAGCAATATGCAATGGGCAAGATGCCCTGTTTCGATTGCTCTGCCCAGCTTATCCTGGGTTGCCCCGGGTATGTCGATTTTCGGCCATTTCATTTTATTATTCCGATATTTCTTTTGATAACCTTTTCTCCACGCCAGCCAAATGCCCTGTTTTCTATGGATGTATTTTCGTCAATATGGGCAATACAGGTGTCAATAAAGTCACTTATAGGCGTAATTTCTGGATGAGCATTGTAGGGACAAACCTCCTGACAGATGTCACAGCCCCAGCATATTCCCGAACTTTTGATTACCTCGATTTGTTTTTCAGTCAAGTCCTTTTTTTGCTGACTTATGGCGGAGAAGCATTTTTCACGGTCAATTTTACCATCGGTTATTGCGCCTCCGGGACACATTTTTTCGCATCGTCCACAGCCCTCGCAAAGGTTTATTTCGGCACAGGTTGGCGTAAAATATGCGTCGGTGATTATCTCACCCAAAAATACATAGGAGCCGTAACGACGATTTATGAGAAGTCCGTTTCTGCCCTTTACTCCCAGACCGCATTTTACTGCGGCAAAGACCTCAGGAACCGGCGAATTATCCGCAAAATGGACAAAGCATTTACCTGGATAAGCCTTCGACAGTTTTTCACAATACTCCGAAAGAATACGGTTTGCGGTGATGTGATAATCCCGTGGCACTGCGTATCGGGAAATATTCCTGTCACGATAATTTTCCTCTCCTGCGAAGTAAGGAAAGAGAACGGAAATTATGGATTTTGCGTTGGACGGAATTTCCGACCTGTTGCGTGTATCGAAAAGATAGGGTGAAAGCTCCTCAAAATCGCATACGCCAAAAGGAAGAGTTATAATATCCGAAATTGTCATAGCTTTGTGTAGGCAATCATCACCGGCATGGTGAATACCGCCATAAATGTGCAGAACGCCACCACCTTAGAAGCGGTGCGAGAGTCGGCATCGTACTTTGCGGCGAACATAACCGTATTCGTGGCAGCAGGAGCCGAGCAGGAAATACCGATTGCGGTGAGGAAATTGCCCTCGAAGCCCACAAGACGGTAGAGTGTAATCATTATAATCGGCATACATATCTGTTTGAGAAGCAAAATCAGATAGTATTCCTTGACCTTGAAAAGGGTCTTAATGTCGGAATTTGCGATGTAGGTACCCAGAATGAGCATGGCAAGTGGAGAGTTCATATTGCCGATATGAGCCGTTGCGCTGTCAAGGACAGTTGGCAGTTTCACTTTCAGCATAAATAAAGGCAATCCCACAATTACCGCCAGAACTCCGGGATTCAGCAGCAGGGATTTTGGAGTGAATTTGTACTCGCTCTTTTCATGGGACATGAGCCATACGCCGTAGGTGAATGCCATTATGTTGTAGGCAACCACTCCGGCGGAGCAGTAGAATACGCCTTCCGTACCCACCACGCTCTGCGCCAAGGGAAGGCACATATAACCCATATTGCCGAACACAGAGGCGAATTTATACACACATTTTTTGTCTACCGAGCTTTTTCGGAAAAACGGCAACGACAGGACTATTCCCACTGTGTGAGTGAGTATTCCACAGCCCAACGCAAGGAAAAATCCCGTAAGCTTTTCACGGTCAAATTCCATGGTCAGGAAGGACCGTATAATCACCACGGGCGTGATGATGTAGAACAGCAAGTCCGTACACGCCTTCGCTGTTTTTTCGGTAAATACACCGGTCTTGTCCGCCACAAAGCCAGCAGCAACAATGATGAACAGGGTGAACACCTGCGTCGCCGCTGAGGACATATTTTCAATGAAAAGTTCAATCATTATACATCGTATTCCGAGGCAAGGTCGTCAAGACTTTTGTCCGAATATTGTTCCGCAATACGGAAGGCAAGTTCGTCACGCTCTTTTTTGCGGATTTCTTCAAGAGTAATTCTCTCAACGGACTCTCTGACCTCCGTCACTTCTGAAGCGTCAACTGGTCCTGCGGGAGTGGGTACAGCCACATCCACATCGGGTACAGGCTGTTTTTCCGGATTATTTCTTCTGCCGAATACGGTCACTATGTAGTACACGGCGAAAATTGCTGCGGCGAAGTCGGCATAGCATACAGGAGAGCCCTCCACAAGGTCACCGCCGATGAGTTTCACGGCAAAACGAGGCACGAAGCAGATGAGGGCAAAGAGTGCGCCGGCAAATCCGCAGGCAAGCATACTCCAAAGTCTGCCCGCTTCGTCCACCTTGGTCACAGTTCTGGCGAGTATGAGGAAGAACATAATGAAGAACACTATCATAGCAAGCTCGAAGAGAACCTCGGAGACATTCACGAAGGAAATAGCTCTGATGAAAATTCTGATAAGTCTTGCCATATACCATATGGGCAGTGCGCAGGCAAGTACACCCAGCTTACGATAGGAAATACTACGGTTGGAATAGGATACTCCATGGATTATAAAGTATATTCCGCCCAAAAGTGCAGCAATGGCACGAAGGAGCAGAGGAATTGTGCCCTTGGAGGTCATAAGCACCGAGGTGTATGTTTCGTCGCTTAAAAGGGAAAGAAGAGTCTGTACGAAGTCCACCAAAAGTCCCGCAGCCAAAAGCAGGGATGTTATAGTAACGCCTTTGTCCGGAGTTCTGGGACACTTACACTCTGGGATATGTCCGCAAAGGAAGGACAGCACGATTATCACAACAGCCGCAGCAGCAGTCACGGCATAGAGAAGCGGTATGGTAAGATTGGCTTTGTCGGAGAAAAATCCGCTCTGGGTGTCGATTATGGTGCTAAGCTGATAGACTCTCACCGGTACGGCAATGAGCGCCGATATTGCAAAAATTATAAACACGGTATCCGGGAAAATTCCGGCTACGGAGCCCTTTATTTTTTTCATTGATATAACTCTTTTCTGATTTTTAGTAGTTTTCGGAGATTTAGAACTAACATTTTCTCTCATCCAGCGGAATGTACTCTGCACTGGCAAGCTCCTGAAGTGACGAGGTACGCTCGTTCATTGGGACATAATCCATCGGCAGAGCAAGTGACTTGTAGGCAGGACGGATAATTCTTCCGCCGGTGAGCATTTCTTCAAGCCTGTGAGCGCTCCAGCCAGCAGTTCTGGCGACGGTGAACAGCGGAGTGAACAAATCCTCCGGTATGCCCAGCATCCTATAGAGAAGTCCGGAATACAGATCCACATTTGCGCACATTACCTTGTTGGATTTCTTCATCTCAGCAAAGACCTGGGGAGTCAGTCGCTCGATTGCATCCAGCAGAACGAAGTCATCCATACAGTCGTTCTTCTCGGCAAATTTCTTAGCCTCTTTTTTGAGAATTACGGCTCTGGGGTCAGACATAGTGTACACGGCGTGACCCATACCGTATATGAGTCCAGTGCCGTCTCCGCCCTCTTTGGAAACCACCTTGCGAATGTAATCCGCAACCTGTCCGTCATCATTCACATTGCGGATGTGGTCCTTGAAGTCCTCGGTCATCTCACAGACCTTGCGGTTTGCGCCGCCATGCTTTGGACCCTTTAAGGCTCCGATACCGCCGGCGATTGCGGAGTAGGTGTCCGTGCCGGTGGATGTGAGAGAACGAACCGTGAAGGTACTGTTGTTACCTCCGCCATGTTCAGCCTGCATAATGAGGAGCAGGTCAAGGAGCTTTGCCTCCTCATCGGTGAATCGGCAGTCCGGTCTTATGGAATTGAGTATCATCTCTGCGGTCTTTTGCTCGGGTCTTATGGGATGCAGGAACATACTCTTGCGATAGTAGTGACGGCGTTTTACCTGATATGCGCTGGACATAATCGTAGGCATTCTGGCAATAAGTCCGATGCATTGGAGCAGGACGTTTTCTACGGATGTATCCTCCGGGTCCGGGTCATAGGAATAGAGCGCCAATACCGAACGGGCAAGCTTATTCATAATATCCGGTGAGGGCGCCTTCATAATCATATCCTCGAGGAAGTCCTCGGGCAGTTCACGAAGTCCCGACAAAAAGTCACAGAAGCCGTCCAGCTGGAATTTCGTAGGCAGGAAGCCGAAGAGCAATAGCCAAGTAATCTCCTCGTAGCCGAAACGGTTTTCCTTCTGAATACCTGCCACGAAGTCGGCAATGTTCACACCTCTGTATTTGAGACAGCCCGGCTTGGGAGTCTTTTCACCGTCATCTATATAATAGCCCTCAACGGAACAGACCTTTGTAAGACCCACGGACACACCTGTGCCATCGGGGTTTCTAAGACCTCTTTTTACGGGAAATCGGGCATAATCCGCAGCGGATATGCAGTCGTTTCTCGTGAGTATTTCCGTCAGCGCCGAAATCTCTTTTCTATTTCTCTGATTCATAGACAATTCTCCGACATATACTTATATACATTATAATAATACAACTTTTATTGGCTTTTGTCAATACAAATTAAAAAAATGTGAAAATTTTCTTGACTAAATCCAACGCTTGTGGTAAAATGAAAAAAAATATCCGGAGCAAAACAATGCTTTATTCTTTTATTCCATTTGAATATCTTTCAATTATTGCCATAATCGCCGTACCGCTACTGTCCTTCGTACTTATCAAGGGCTTTGCAAAAAAGCTTGCTACCGACAGAGGCAAGGAGTTCGATGTGCCACAGGGCGAGCTGTCCCGGGGCAAAATCACCGGCGCTGGCATATTCTTCGTCATCGCTTATATTATCGGCTCTCTTCTCTTTGTGCCGGTATCCATCGAGTACTCGATTTATTATGCTCTGATATTCATAGAGATGATGTCGGGATTTTTGGACGACTGCGCAAAAATTCCCTGGGGTGAATACAAAAAAGGTCTCATTGACCTTGTTGTATCCGCTCTTATGTCCCTGACCTTCGTCCACTACAATCCGGAGCTTCTGAATATAAGCATATTTGGTTTTAGTTTCGGCGTGAACAAGATTATCTATGTCATTCTGGGCGCAATTCTCGTATGGCTGATGATTAATGCCGTCAACTGCTGTGACGGTATCGACGGCTACTCCTCGGTGCTTTCCATTATTGCATACGCCTCCTGCTGTGTGGTGATTGTCATAAACAAGGGCGACACGAAGGCAATTTTCGCCACAGTGCTTATGACGCTGGTACTTCTGCCCTATCTCTGGTATAACGCAAATCCCAGCACAATTCTTATGGGTGACGCAGGTTCAAGAGCATTGGGACTCCTTCTTGCTCTCCTGCTTATGAAAACCGGCAACGCATTACTTGTCATTCCGCTTTGCGCCCTGATTATTGTGGACGGACTTCTTGGCATCGTCAAGGTGTCAGTCATCAGATTTTTCCACATCAAGGGCTTTATGAAGAACATCCGCACCCCAATTCACGACCACCTGAGAAAGAACAAAAACTGGTCCAACACTCAGGTGATATACAGATTGTCAATCCTCCAGCTGATTATCTCGGCGGTCACAATCCTCGGAGTAATCACTCTTAAATAAAATCAAGATACAGCAAAAACAGACAATTTTTACCGGCAAACGGAGATTCGTTGCCGGTTTTATATTTTCACCGAAATTTATCTTTGAGTTATTCAGAAAATTCACCGCTGCTACTTTTCTCATTTTTTTGTTGAAGCTTGAAAATTGCAGTCTGTGCTTCAATTTCTGCTTTCAATTCTTCCTCAGTAGGAAGATACAATTTATATTTTGAAGCAAAAAGCTGTTCGTTTCCATTGAGAACGGAATACTTTGCAATAGCGGCGCTGGTTTCCGAACAAAGGACAATGCCAAGTGTTGGATTATCTTCCGGAGACTTTTTCAAGTCGTCGTACATCCTTATATACATATCCATCTGTCCTACATCCTGGTGCGTTATAGGTCCTGTTTTTAAGTCAATCAAAACAAAGCATTTCAGAATGTAATTATAAAATACCAAATCAATGTAAAAGTCGTCCAAATCCGTGCGTATGTGCTGTTGACGAGCAACGAAGGCATATCCTTTTCCCATTTCCAAAAGAAATTTCTGAAGATTGGAAAGTATACAGCTTTCAAGCTTTGTCTCCGAAAAAGATGCGTCACGTGTCAGACCGAGGAATTCCACAACATAGGGATTTTTTATAAATTCAAGCTTATCTCCCTGAAAATCCCTTGTTTTTTCCTGCATTTCCGCAATAACAGGCTCTTTTATGCGTGATTTTAACAACCTGTAATAATATTGCGTATCAATATTTCGCTGAAGTGTTCTTGTGCTCCAGTTTTGTGAAAGGGCTTCCGTTTCATACCATCTCCTGGCTTCTTTGTCATACACTCTGAGAAGCTCCAGATAATGACTCCATGACAAAATAGCCGAAGATTTTCCAAGCAGTGTTTGGAAAATGTCCGGATACTCCTTGTAAAATGAATAGCAATTATATAGTGTGGATTTGGTAAATCCTTTTCCGTATTCCGCCGTCAGCACTTTTGATAAGTTTTTGATAATTTCCAATCCGTATGTATCGCTTCTGGAGGCATTTTTCATTTCTTCTGTGCAGATTCTTTTCCCAAGTAGCCAGTTTCTGGCAAGCAATGTAATATTGACTGCTGAATATGCCGCCTTTTTAGATAAATCTATAATCTGTCGTGTATCCTGAAAAATATCATCGGAATCAGAAAGTATCACCAATTTTTCAAGTTCATTCATAGTTTATTTCACATTTATTATTAGATCATCCTAATTTTCATCTGTTGATTATCTTCTTCACCCTGTCAGGCATATCGGTGATAATACCGTCCACGCCGTCAAGCATCAGTCGTTTTACATCGATGGCGGAATTGACCGTCCACACATTGACCTTTATTCCCAGGGAGTGCATAAGGCTCACAAATGCCCTGTTCACAAGCACAGTAATGGGGTGAACGAAATCCACACCACTGGTCTTTATCATTTTCAATGTGGGAATTTTTCTCTGACCGGGAATTTTCTCATTGGTGGGCCAAAGGTAGGCGGTTTTGACGGAGGAATCCAGCCGTTTCGTTTCCAGCAGAACTCTGCGGTCAAAGGATGAAATCAGGAGCTTATCAGTAAGTCCGTGGCGTTTTACCGCATCCAGAGTCTTTTGTACAAGTCCCTTTTCGTCCTTTTTTGGAGGTTTCAATTCAAGATTGATAATTTCAACATCTGTTGATTTCACAAATTCAAGGAATTCGTCCAGAGTCGGGATTTTCGTCCCGATGAAATCCATTCCAAAATAGGCGCCGAAATCCAGTCTTTTCAGCTCCGCAAGAGTCATTTCGGAGATTTTTCCTGTACCGCTGGAGGTCTCATCCACGGTATAGTTGTGGCAGATGACAAGCTCGCCGTCCGCCGTTTCGTGAACATCCGTTTCAAAGCCGTCTGGTTGCATTTGGGCGGAAATTTGTAACGCCGGAATTGTGTTCTGAGGAGCCTTTCTATTGGCGCCTCTGTGGGAAATAATTTTCATTTTTCTTTTCTCTCAAATATCCATAAGGGAAGGTTTTGACGCCTTCCCTCATTTACTTTATTTACCGCTGATAAGGAATCTGATATTCGCAAACATGTGGTAAATCGCATGATAGATTGTGATGAAGAAGCCACCGACACCGTTGCCCTTATTGGCATCAGCCCAGTCGCATTTATCGCATCTCCAAGTATTTTTGTCAACTACGGTAGCTCCGCCGTTGGTAATCTGACCGTCACAGTCATCGCAGTAGCCGTCGCCATCATTGTCGAAGTGTCCAAGAACAGGCTCAGCTACGTCTTCAAGAGTACTCTCCGTGAAGGATATGGGATTTCCCTTGGAGTCGTAGTCCGTCGCAACGAATACGTCGCCACAATCCGGGCAGGTCCAGTACTCTATATGACCAACAGTTGTGCAGGTGGGCTCAACTGCAGGATGTACAACCAGAAGGCTATGTCCAACTGCCGGAATACTTTCTGTGCCAACAACGGCGTTACATTTGCTACAATAGTAGGTTCTCACGCCAGGCTCGGAGCATCCTGCGGTTCTTGTGATTTCGGAGTAGGTGCCATAAACATGGAGGCAATCCACCTTGTCAATACGAAGCTCATCCATGGTGGTGGGTTCTTTGCCCTCGGAGTCATAGAATACAGCGTCACAATTGTGGCAGGCATAGTGGGCCTTGTAGCCGTAGTCGTCCTCGGTGGGCTCGATTTTCGTCACATAGTAGAGATCGTGCTTTGGCGTTACGCTTTCCTCATAGGAATATCCGCAGAACTTACAGGTGTAGACCGCAGTACCGGGAGTTGTACAGCTAGGCTCTACAGTGTATTCAACATCGTATTCGCATTCCACAGTGAAATAGTGGCTTGCGTCACGCAGACACTGGATGGAGTGTGTACCGTTGCCGTTGTTAATCCAGTTGTAGTCGCCGAAGTCATGGTCAAGAGCCTTAATACTTTTGTAAGTACTATAATCGCATCTTGAACAGGTCACATAGGCCTCCCAGCCATGATCCTCGCAGGTGGGCGCCTTAGCTTCGTGGTTGATGAGGTCATGTCCAAGAGCAACAAGTTCCATGGTCTTAGTATCGGTGTAGGTGTCGGAGAAGGTGCTTGTGGCAGTGTAGGTTCTCACGCCGGTGTTCTCGCAGGTAGCCGGAGTTGTGTCCTCGCTGGTAACCGTGCAGGTGTCGGTGTGTGTTCCGCCACAGACCGTACATTCGAAGTTCGCAACAGCGCCGAAATCCTCATCCCATACAAATGTGGGCTCATTCCATGCGCAATCCTCAGTAGCGTTCTTTGTTTTGTCGATACCATAGGTACCGCAACCATTTACGCAGGCGTAGTTGTGCTTGCCGTCGGATACCTTGTGAGCATCGCCGGTGTAGTCATGACCTGTGGCAGGAATTACATCCGTCTTTGTGTCGGTGTAGTCCTTACCGCCGAAGGTGAATTTAGCCACATAGGTCTCAACGCCAGTATTCTCGCATTCAGCCTCGGTGGTGGTGGAATGAGTGATTACGCCGTCAGCTGTTGCCTCATGTGAACAGAGTGTACAAGTGAACTTTGCGGTGCAGGAGGTAAATCCGTTCCAGGTGTAGGTAGGTTCTCCATAGGTGCAAGCCTGGGTATCATTCTTTGTTGTGCCGATACCATAGGTATTGCAACCATTGACGCAGAGTCTTGAATGTGTTCCGTCGCCGTTGTCCTTGTATTCGCCTGTGTAGTTATGTCCTGTGACAGGAATTACATCCGTCTTTGTGTCGGTGTATTCCTTACCGCCGAAGGTGAATTTAGCAACATAGGTTTCAACGCCGGTTTTTTCGCATTCAGCCTCGGTAGTGGTGGAATGTGTGATTACGCCGTCAGTTGTTGCCTCGTGTGAACAGAGTGTACAAACGAACTTTGCGGTGCAGGTACTGAAGCCGTTCCAGGTGTAGGTAGGCTCTCCGTAGGTGCAAGCCTGGGAATCATTCTTTGTTGTGCCGATACCATAAGTACCGCAACCATTCTTACAGAGTCTTGAATGTGTTCCGTTACCGTTGTCCTTGTATGCGCCGGTGTAATCGTGACCTGTGGCAGGAATGGTATCCGTCTTTGTGTCGGTGTATTCCTTACCGCCGAAGGTGAATTTAGCAACATAGGTTTCAACGCCGGTTTTTTCGCACTCAGCCTTGGTAGTGGTGGAGTGAGAGATTACGCCACCGGCAGTTTCCTCGTGAGAGCAAGCCGTACAAACGAACTTTACGGTGCAGGAGGTGAAGCCAGTCCAGGTGTATGTGGGAGTACCATAGGTGCAAGCTTCGGTAGCATTCTTGCTTGTGCCGATACCATAGGTACCACAACCATTCTTACAAAGTCTTGAATGTGTTCCGTCGCTGTTATCCTTGTATGCACCGGTGTAATCGTGACCAGTAGCCGGAAGTGTTACCGTCTTGACATCCGTCTTTTCGGCATCGGTGAAGGTCGCCTTTGCTGTGTAGGTACTCTTGCCGGCGGTCTCGCAGGTGGCAGGAACGGTGGATGGTGTAATCGTGCAGTTTACAGATTCTGTGTGAGAACTATCTCTCTTACAGGTTCTTGTGCAGGAGCAGGCAGTTGTGCCAGTCCATGTGAAGGAGTATTCCCAATCGTGACCTACCGCAACGCCGGAGGAATATCCACAGCGTTTACAGGTTGAAATATCAGTACAGGTAACTGTACCATAGTCATGTCCGAGAGCCGGAATTTCAACATATGTCGTATAGTCGCATCTTGAACAGGTCACATAAGCATCCCAACCGATATCGGTACAGGTAACTGTCTGTGCCGTATGCGGAATTTCATCGTGACCCAGAGCCGGAATTGTGGCAGTTTCCGAAGCGGAGCAAGCCGTATATTCATCCGTTGCTGTGGTATTCTGACAGTAGCGAATCTTACTACCCGCAGTTGTACAGTTGGCTGCAAGGGTCTGTGTATATTCAGTCCAGTTGTGATTGCGTTTAGCGATTGTTTCGGTATACTGACCGCTACATACCGAGCAGGTATATGTTCTCACGCCGTCTGCAACGCAGGATGCCTTTGTTGTCACCACGCTTGTGAAGGAGCAGTTCTCCTTGATAACATGGCTTGCATCGTTGGCGCAGACCTTCTCATGCTGTTTTGTGGAGGCGTTGTAGGTCCAGTTGCCGTAGTTATGTCCTAATTTTGTGAGTACCTGAGTCTTTGTATCGGTGTATTCATCATCGTCAAAGGTGCATTTTGCGGTGTAGACAGTCTGACCATCCGTCTCGCAGGTTGCAGGTGTTGTATTGGGAGTCACGGTAACACTTGCGTCCTCGGTGTGATTACAGGTTTCGCAGGTGAAGGTTGCCGTAGCGCAGAGGTAGTTATTCCAGTTGAATACCGGTGCGCCGTAGCTATGTCCGGTAGCCGGGATAATTGATGCCTCGACTGTTGTGGCAGTGTTGCCGTAAATATCCGCAAAGACGCCGTTGCAAACAGAGCAGGTGAAGTATTCCTTATTACCAGCTGTGGTGCAGGTTTTCGCCTTAGCAACGGTCCTTGTCATGGTATGAGCTTTTTTGGAAACTTCGCTCTTTACTGTGTGACCGCAAACGGTACAGCTTCTCTGTTTTTCGCCCTTTTCAGTACAGGTCGCTTCCTTAGTGGTGGTCCATGTACTGGGGTACTGACAGCTTGCAGTATTGCCGTATTCGCTACAGCGTATGCACTTCCAGGAGTGTGTTCCGTCGCCGTTGTCCTTGATTGAGGTGTTGTCGGTGAAGTCATGTCCCAGGTCGGAGATTGTCTGAGCCGCTACGGTTGTGGAATTTGTGCAGGCAGAGTCAGTGAAGCAGGCATCACAGCGTGAACACTTATAATACTTATTGTTACCGGTTTCGGTACAGGTAGGACTCTTTGCCGCAATTTCCTGAGGAGCATGTCCCAGAGCCGGAATAGTCTGAGCCGCTACGGTTGTGGAATTTGTGCATGCAGAGTCGGTGAAATACAGCT
>R06__coassemble_277_pt1 | contig 19468 bp, 25 predicted proteins | sample R06__metabat2_low_PE_028 | metagenome-assembled genome bin R06 | reverse complement strand
GGAGAGGGCCGCCAGGGATTGAGGCGGCGAGGGGGTCGAAAAAGAAATAGGAAATGTTTACGAGATTTACTTTTTGTTAAATCAAGCTTTATTCGTCGCAGGAGGTATAAGGCATTAGGCTCTGGAAATCACTTCGTGATTTGATTATAGCGTCCGTTCTGTGGGTTTTATTCCGAATCAAACGAAAGAACCCCCCTCGCCAGGCTCTTCGCCTGGCCCTCTCCCCCAAGGAGCGTGCAGTGTGCTACGGAGCTTCGCTCGGGAATTTGGGGCGTGCGATAATACGCTACGGAGGTTGCCGACCCCCTCGCCAGGCTCTTCGCCTGGCCCTCTCCCCCAAGGGGCGTGCGATATTCCGCTCCGCCGAACATTTCCTATTTCCTATTTATAAATTCCTATCTATCAATATCCTCTCATTGCTTTGAGGTCACGGTAGTTGATAAGCTTCACGCCGATGGATTTGAAATATTCCAAGGTCTTCGGGTCCTTGAAGAGGGTGTACTCCCAGACTCTGCGGTGCCAGCAGCCGGTGATGGATTTCAGTTCATCGCATTCCCAGGCAGGATGGATGTATGTCTCCGTTACAGCGTCATCCTCGAAGTTTCTGTACAGCTCGAATATGTACTCCTTGAAGGCGTCATAGGACTTGTCCTGTTCGCCAGCCCAGTCGCCGGGCATAAGGAAGTCCGGCGTTGCGATGCGCAGTTCCTTTGTTGCTGCGTTGATTTTGCCGAAGATGGCGTCAATCATCTCCTTGGGAACATTGATGTCCAGCATATCGTTGTTCATCTGGGCGTCGGTGAAGGTGGCAGGAATGCGGAACGGCATACCATATTTTGCGCAAATGCCGAGAGTGGTTTCGAGAACCTCAAATCTGCCCTTGTAAATGCCATAGAGCGAGCCCATATGATTGTCGAAATGAGAGGGATTGAGACCAAGATTGCGGAGCTTTTCAATCTGTGCCACAAGCTCATTTGTAAGCTGTTCAATGTCCGCATGTTCCTCGAACTGATCGCTCTCGTGCCACATAAAGCCCTCCTCGTCACGTAGAGAGGATGTGTCGCCCTGGGCAACAGGAGCCCAGCGGTATGTACCCCATTCGGAGGTGGTGGTGAGATGTACACCGATTGCGTATTCCGGATGTTCTGCGGCGAATTTTACCGCATCTGGAGCCCATGCGCAGGGAGCCATAATAGTGGAGGATGTAATTCCACCGAGACCGAAAAGCTCCTTTACTGCGTTGTTTGCGGCATTGCACATACCGAAATCGTCTGCATTGATGATGACATATTTTGACATAAATTCAAATCCCCATTTTATAATATTTTGTTAATTGTAACATATTTTTTTCTTCAAGTCAACTATAAATATTTATTTCTAAAAAAATGAGAAAACCTCTTTACAAATAATAAAAAATGTGATATAATACTGTGATTTATAAAATAATTTAACGGCGGACTTGTCTGTCGGGTACGGAGGAAAATCCAATGCATAAAAAGATAAGCAAAATTCCATTCAAGGGCACACCGGAACAGGAAGCGCAGCTCAAGGCTGTTATTGCAGAGTGCGCTGACGACAAGAGCAAGCTCATGCACGTAATGCAGGAGGCTCAGGGTATCTACGGCTACCTTCCCTATGAGGTTCAGGTAATGATCGCAGAAGGTATGGATCTTCCTCTTGAGAAGGTCTACGGCGTTGCTACATTCTATGCTCAGTTCGCTCTTTCACCCAAGGGCAAATACAACATCTCCGTATGCCTTGGTACAGCCTGCTACGTCAAGGGTAGTCAGCAGGTTCTTGACAAGATTGTGGAAATTCTCGGCATTGAGCCCGGCGAGTGCACAGAGGATGGCAAGTATTCCATCGAGGCATGTCGCTGCATCGGTGCCTGCGGTCTTGCTCCTGTAATGATGATTAACGATGATGTTTACGGCAGACTTACGCCGGATATGATTCCCGACATTCTTGCAAAGTACAACTAAATGAAAATCAGTACCATTAAGGACCTTCTTAATGCGGAGGTCGTCTGCGGCGGAGAGAAGCTTGATCGGCATGTTTACTCCGCCTGCGGTTGTGATATGATGAGCGATGTCCTTGCTTATGTAAAGGATCAGGCAGTCCTCCTCACCGGACTTGTCAATTCTCAGGTCATCCGCACAGCTGAAATGATGGATATGGTCTGCATCGTTTTCGTCCGTTCGAAGCATCCAACGGAGGAGATGATTCGCCTTGCAGAGGACAGCGATATGGTGGTTCTTTCCACGGATATGCGTCTGTATGAGGCTTGTGGCAGACTGTATGTCAATGGACTCGTGGGCAACGGTGGACGCAAATGAGCGAACCGCTTGTATTTACCTACGACGTGGACGGTGAGGATTTTACCTCTGCGGGTCAGGCATCCGTGCAGGTGAAAAAAAATTTAAGACGACTTGGGATAGACCCGGAAATCATTCGCAGAGTTTCCATTGCCATGTATGAAGGCGAAATCAATATGGTTATTCACGCTCACGGCGGAAAGGCGAATGTGAATGTTTATCCTGATAAAATCGAAATCGTGCTTGCGGACAAGGGTCCCGGCATAAGCGACATAGGCCTCGCTATGCAGGAGGGCTACTCTACAGCATCGGACAATGTCCGTTCTCTGGGCTTTGGTGCCGGTATGGGTCTTCCTAACATGAAACGCTATACGGACGAGATGAATATCGATTCCGTCATCGGCGAGGGCACTACTATTACCATGACTGTCAAGCTATAACGGTGAAAATTATGACTGCCGAAAAGAAAAATTACGACAAGCTTGTCAAGGCTTTGCAGATTGCCGCAATCGTTTTTATGGCGGTTATGGTGGTCGTTTGCCTGCTCTTGATGAAAAAATACGACATTTCCGTTAAAAATCCTGGGAGCATCACTCAATTTTTGCAGGGAAATCCCTTTAAGGTTGCGGTGATTATCATACTGTTCAATCTTGTGAAATCCTTTGCTCTCGTGGTCACGCCGTCCATAGTTTTTGTGGTCAGCGGAATTGTTTTCGAAAATGTCTGGGTTGCCATTCTGGTGAATTTCATCGCCACCTGTATCGGTCTTATTCCACCCTATTTTCTTGGAAAATTCACTGGTAAGGGTATGGTTGAAACTCTTCGTAACCGCTTCCCGAAGGTGAAAAAAATCGACGATTTTGCCGGTCGTAACGAGTTTATAATCTCCTTTATTTTGAAGGCATCAGGACTCATTCCCGGGGACACTACAAGCCTTATTCTTGGCGCAATGGATATGTCCTTCGGAAAGTTTTATCTTGGCGCCTCCCTTGGCACTCTGCCAATCAATATTATGTGGGCTGTGCTTGGCAACAAGGGCGACCTGAGCAACCCATATACACTACTCTATTTACTCCCGATAATCGCCTTCGTAATTCTTATGTCCGTTATCGTTAAAAAAATGACTGGCAAAAAGGATAAGCAAGACAAGGACCCCACATCAACGTAAGGCCTTATTGGCTACTTCGAATATAATGAATTATCCACACTCCGTTGAGCTGGATGTATCCAAATGCACCGGCTGTACAACCTGTATAAAGCACTGCCCGACGGAGGCCATACGAATCCGGGACGGCAGAGCGGAAATAAATCCGGACAGATGTATCGACTGCGGTCAATGCATCCGTGTCTGTCCTCACAACGCAAAGAAGGCTCAATGCTCCAAGCTTGAGCATTATATCGACAGCTATAAATTCAAAATTGCCTTGCCTGCGCCGGCTCTCTTTGCCCAATTTACCGACCTTGACGATGTGGACAGCGTACTTCAAGGGCTTCTTGACATCGGCTTCGACGATGTGTTCGAGGTGTCCAAGGCTGCCGAAATCGTTACGGAATACACTCGTCTTTATCTGCGGACTCCCGGAATAAAAAAGCCGGTGATTTCCTCAGCTTGCCCGGCGGTGGTGAGGCTTATCAGCCAAAGGTATCCATACCTGCGGGACAATGTTATGCCACTTATTCAGCCCGTGGAGCTTGCTGCGATTATGGCGAAAAAACGGACTTTGGAAAGACATCCCGAGCTTACGGAAGCCGACATTGGTACCTTCTTCATTTCGCCCTGTCCTGCCAAGGTAAGCTACATTCGTAACGGCTACGGTGACGGAGCACCTCCCATAGACGTTGTGGTGTCTCTCAAGGATATTTACTTCCTGCTCATCGGCGCCATGAAGCGTGATACAATTCCCACCATCACCGGCGAAAGCGGAATGATTGGTATGGGCTGGGCATCAAGTGGCGGAGAGGCATCTGCAATACTCAATGACTCCTATCTTGCGGCAGACGGCATTGACAATGTAAACCGTGTGCTGGATGCAATAGAAAACGGAAACATTCCAAGACTTGAATTTGTGGAGCTGAACGCCTGTACAGCCGGTTGTGTGGGCGGAGTTATGACCATCGAAAATCCGTTCATCGCAAGAACTCGACTTCAAAGTCTTCGCAGATATATGCCAGTGGCTTTGAACCGTCTTCCCGCAGGTACGGAATTTATACCTCCGGAGCTTATCAACAGCAAGTTGCCGGAATATACACCCATTGCAAGGCTTTCGGACAATTTCAGCGAAAGTATGCGTATGATGGCGGAAATAGAAAGCATCCTTAAACGCCTTCCCGGTATCGACTGTGGCGCCTGCGGTTCACCTACCTGCCGTGCCTTTGCCGAGGATATAGTCCGTGGGCATGTCCCAGGAATGAATTACTGCAAGGTGATGACAAATGACAGTACAAAATCTGATTGACGAAAAGGGCTTCAAGGTCCTGTCACTTCCCGAGCCGGACAGAGAAATTGAGGGCTGTTACATCGGCGACCTGCTCTCCTGGGTTATGGGCAGAGCCAAGTCCGGCAACGCATGGATTACGATTATGTCCAACATCAACATCGTGGCGGTGGCATCCCTTGCGGATGTGTCCTGCATCATCCTTGCCGAGGGCGTGACTCTTGACGAAAATGTCATCAAAACCGCATCCGATAAAGGCGTGAATGTGCTTTCGAGCGATAAAGCGGCATACGAAACCGCAATTGACCTCTGATGCCATTCAAGGAGTACTTCCGGGATTTGCTTTCCCGAGGCAGATATGATTTTCATATACATTCCTGCCTGTCGCCCTGTGGAGATGACGATATGACTCCGGCGACAATATGCGGAATTGCCAGGCTCAACGGACTTGAATCGGTGGCTCTTACTGACCACAATACGGCAAAAAACTGTCCGGCATTCCAAAAAGCCGCTGAGTTTTACGGACTTAAAGCCCTGTTCGGAATGGAGCTTACCACCGCAGAGGACATCCACCTTGTGTGCCTGTTTGATGAGCTTTCCGCCGCCATGAGCTTTGATGAATTTGTCAATACACATCGCATAAAAATTCCCAATCGACCGGATATATTCGGCAATCAGCTCATTATGAACGAGGACGACGAGATAATCGGCAGAGATGAATTTCTCCTTATCAACGCCACGGACATCACCATTGAGGATGCGAAAAATCCCGTTGAGACCTTGGGTGGAATTTGCTATCCTGCCCATATTGACCGTGAGGCAAACGGTGTAATCGCCACTCTAGGCGTCTTTCCTCATGAATGTGGTTTCGAATTTTTTGAGCTACACGATGCGGAAAATCAGGCTGAATATTCGGCGAAATACGGTCTCGGTGGACTTAACTCCGTCATATCCAGCGACGCTCACAGCATTCCAAATATCAAGCAATGAAAGAACTGTCACTCAACATCCTGGACATAGCTACAAATTCCGTCAAGGCAAGAGCCGATACGGTATACATCACCCTGACCGAGGATGACAACACTATAAAAATTGAAATTTCCGACAACGGCTGTGGTATGAAACCGGATTTTCTGGCAACGGTCACCGACCCGTTCAGTACCACAAGAACGACCCGTAATGTGGGATTGGGTCTGCCATTTCTCAAGCTTGCGGCGGAACAGACCGGAGGATATATGCGGATTGACTCCCGTCATCAGGAGGATTTTCCCGAAAATCACGGCACCATAACTACCGCACTGTTTTACAAAAACAATATAGATTACACTCCTCTTGGGGATATAGTTTCCACCGTTTCCACACTCATTCAGGGCTCGCCGGATATAAGATGGATATATAAACACATCACACCAAAAGGCGAGGCAACTCTCGATACCGACGAACTGAAAAATGTCCTGGGTGATGTCCCGCTGGATATTCCCGATGTCATCGCCTGGATAAACGAATACCTCACGGAAGCCGAAGCGGAGATATAAATGGAAAATAGGAAATAGGAAATATTCCGACCGATAATCTATTTGTCATTTTCTTTGCGCCAGCAAGACTTTCCGAAGGATGACTTTCCGAAGGATGACTTTGCGTTAGCAAGACTATCCGCAGGATGACTAAAACCACAAGAATAAACCGAAAGGAATATATATATTATGAAATCACTTGAAGAACTTGCCGCAATCAAGGCAAAAATGCAGGACAAGGTTGTTATGCGTGAAGGCTCCGGCGCAATTCGTGTCGTAGTCGGTATGGCTACCTGCGGAATCGCTGCTGGCGCTCGTCCGGTTCTCAACGCATTTGTTGAGGGCGTTGCCGCTGCAGGACTTTCCGACAAGGTCACAGTCACTCAGACTGGTTGTATCGGTATCTGCCAGTATGAGCCTGTTGTGGAGATTTTCGAGGCGGATAAGGACAAGGTTACCTATGTCAAGATGACTGCTGAAAAGGCTGCAGAGGTTATTGAGAAGCACCTCAAGGGCGGCGCAGTTGTCGAGGAATATACAATCACCAACAAGTAATTGCAGGAGGAAAATAATATGATTCGTTCCCAGGTTCTGGTATGCGGCGGCACCGGCTGCACATCTTCGGGAAGCAAGCTTATTCGTGAGGAATTTGAAGCTCAGATTAAGGCTGCGGGTCTCCAAGATGAAGTAAAGGTTGTACCCACAGGCTGTTTCGGTCTCTGTGCACAGGGTCCGATAGTCATTGTCTATCCGGATGGCACCTTCTACAGCATGGTTAAGCCCGAGGATGTTAAGGAAATCGTTGAAGAGCATCTTCTCAAGGGCAGAGTCGTCTCTCGTCTTGTTTCCTCCGAGGTAGATCAGCAGGTGGTGGACAAGGTTGTTCACGCATCTCTTGCCGACACCACATTCTACAAGGCTCAGAAGCGTGTAGCTCTGCGCAACTGCGGTGTTATCAATCCGGAAAGCATCGATGAGTACATCGCCATGGACGGCTATGCTGCTCTCGGTAAGGCTCTCACTCAGATGACTCCCGAAGAGGTTATCCAGACCGTTATGGATTCAGGTCTTAGAGGCCGTGGCGGCGGTGGATTCCCGACAGGTAAGAAGTGGAGCTTCACAGCAGCCAACAAGGCAGACCAGAAGTATGTAGTCTGCAATGCCGATGAAGGCGACCCGGGCGCATTTATGGACAGATCCGTCCTTGAAGGCGATCCGCACTGCATCGTTGAAGCTATGACAATCTGTGGCTATGCAACTGGCGCTACAAAGGGCTATATCTATGTTCGTGCTGAGTACCCGATAGCCGTTGCTCGTCTTCAGAAGGCAATCAATGACGCCAAGGAATACGGACTTCTCGGTGAGAATATCTTCAATTCTGGCTTCAATTTTGACCTCTACATCCGTCTGGGCGCAGGCGCATTCGTATGCGGTGAGGAAACAGCTCTTATGACCTCCATCGAAGGCAACAGAGGTGAGCCTCGTCCTCGTCCGCCTTATCCGGCAGTAAAGGGTCTCTTTGCAAAGCCTACAACCGAGAACAATGTCGAAACCTTCGCCAACATTCCTCAGATTATTCTCCACGGCGCTGAGTTCTTCAACAAGATGGGTACCGAGCGTTCCAAGGGCACAAAAGTATTCGCATTGGGCGGCAAAATCAACAATACAGGTCTTGTGGAGGTTCCCATGGGAACAACTCTCCGTGAGATTATAGAGGTCATCGGTGGTGGCATTCCCAACGGCAAGAAGTTCAAGGCTGCTCAGACAGGCGGACCTTCCGGTGGTTGTATCCCTGCATCCATGATAGACATCGAAATCGACTATGACAACCTGGTAGCTCAGGGCGCAATGATGGGCTCCGGCGGACTTATCGTTATGGATGAGGACACCTGCATGGTCGACATCGCAAAGTTCTTCCTTCAGTTCACCGTTGATGAGTCCTGCGGTAAGTGCGCACCCTGCAGAATCGGTACGAAGAGACTTTACGAAATTCTTGAAAAAATCACAAGCGGTAAGGGAACTCTTGAGGATTTGGACAAGATGGAAAAGCTCTGCAAGTATATCAAGGAGAATTCTCTCTGCGGTCTTGGTCAGACAGCTCCCAATCCCGTTCTTTCCACATATCAGCGCTTCCCAGAGGAGTACAGAGCCCATGTCGTTGATAAGAAGTGTCCGGCAGGAGTCTGCAAAGGTCTGCTCACCTTCTCCATCGATAAGGATAAGTGTATCGGCTGCGGTCTCTGCGCAAAGAATTGCCCGGCTACAGCTATTTCCAAGACAGACTACATCGCTCCCGGTCATAAGCTTGCGTCCTATTCAATTGACGCTTCAAAGTGCGTAAAGTGTGGCGTATGTATGGACAACTGCAAGCTCAAGGCTATTTCCAAGAAATAAGGAGGAACGAAAATGAGTGACGTAAACCTTAAAATCAATGGTATTGACGTAACCGTTCCTGCTGGCACATCCGTTCTTGATGCTGCCCGTAAGGTCGGTGTTCGTATTCCCACACTCTGCTACCTTCGTGATGTCAACGAAATCGGCGCCTGTCGTATGTGCGTTGTGGAGGTCAAGGGCGCAAGAGGTCCTGTGGCAGCCTGCGTATATCCCGTAAACGAAGGTATGGAGGTTACCACAAACTCTCCTAAGATTATCGAGTCCCGCAAAACCACTCTTGAGCTTCTCCTTTCCAATCACAAGAAGGAGTGTCTCTCCTGCGTGAGAAGTGAGAACTGCGAGCTTCAGAAACTTTGCAAAGAGTACGGCGTTGAGGATTCTCACCGTTTCGAGGGCGAAATGACCCACTACGAGCCGGATGAGTCCGCCGCACATATGGTCAGAGATAACGAGAAGTGCATCCTTTGCCGTCGTTGCTCCGCCGTATGCTCAAACCTTCAGCAGGTTGCCGTAATTGGCGCCAATGACAGAGGCTTTGATACCCATATTTCCTGCGCATTCGAGAAAGAGCTTGCTGCTGTATCCTGCGTGTCCTGTGGTCAGTGCATCAATGTCTGTCCCACAGGCGCTCTTCACGAGAAGGACGATACCGATAAGGTATTTGACGCAATCAATAATCCCGACAAGTTTGTTGTAGTTCAGACTGCTCCCGCAACAAGAGTTTCCATCGGTGAGGAATTTGGCGGCGAAATCGGCGAAATCTGCACTGGCAAGATGGTTTCCGCTCTCCGTGCCCTGGGCTTCGACAAGGTATTCGATACCAACTTCACAGCCGACCTTACAATTATGGAAGAGGCTACAGAGTTCCTGGGCAGATACACCAAGAAGGAAAATCTTCCTCTCATCACATCCTGCTCACCAGGTTGGATTAAGTTCTGCGAGTTCTACTATCCCGAAATGCTGGGCAATCTCTCCACCTGCAAATCTCCTCAGGGTATGTTCGGCGCCGTGGCAAAGACCTATTACGCAGAGAAGCTTGGCATCGACCCCAAGAATGTCTATGTTGTATCTGTAATGCCCTGTACTGCCAAGAAGTTTGAGGCAAATCGCCCTGAGCTTGCAGCATCTGGCTATCCGGACATCGATGCGGTTCTCACAGTCCGTGAGCTTGCCCGTATGATTCGCAAAAAGGGTCTCATTTGGGAAGCACTTCCCGAGGGCGAGTATGACTATCCCTTTGGACTTGGCTCCGGCGCAGGCACAATCTTCGGCGCTACTGGTGGCGTTATGGAGGCAGCTCTCCGTACAGCCTACGAGGTCGTCACAAAGAAGACTCTCGACGGCGATGCCCTTGATTTCAACGCAGTTCGTGGTGTAGAAGGCATCAAGGAGGCAGAGGTAAATCTTGACGGCGCTGTTGTTAAGGTTGCCGTAGCCAGCGGTCTTGCCAATGCAAAGAAGCTCCTGGATATGGTCAAGTCCGGCGAGAAGTATTATGACTTCATCGAGATTATGGCTTGTCCCGGTGGTTGCGTAAACGGTGGCGGTCAGCCCATTCAACCTGCAGAGGTTCGCAACTTTAAGGATGTCAGAGCTATCCGTGCAGCTGGACTTTACAAGGATGACCTCAACCTTCCTGTCAGAAAGTCCCACGAGAATGAGGATGTCAAGAGAATTTATGCCGAGTACTTTGGCGAGCCCAACAGCCACAAGGCCCATGAAGTTCTCCATACAACCTACGCTCCCAGAAAGAAATATTGATAAGAAAGGGCGGTCTCTATTTGGGATCGCTCTTAATGTAAAAAGTCTTCCTGACGGAAAGTCTTGCTTCGCAAAGTCCCGTAGCGAATTAATCGCACGCCCCCTTGGGGGAGAGGGCCATTCGCAGAATGGCGAGGGGGGGTTCTTCCTTCAAATCCCTGAATAAACTCCCATAACCCGACCGCACGCTCCCTGAAAGGGGGAGAGGGCCGCCATGGATTGAGGCGGCGAGGGGGTCGAAAAGAAATAGTAAATAGGAAATTTTGACGAGATTTACTTTTTCGATAAACTTACTGAACGGCATCGCACGCCCCTTTTGGGGTTCTTTCGTTCGATTCGGAATAAAACCCACGGAACGGACTCTACAATCAAATCGCTTGCGATTTCCTTAGCACTAGTGCCTAGTGCCTTTCCTGCCTAATGCCTTACAACGGAACGAATAAAATTATCCTAAGCAACAAGCTTTCGGTAATCATCTAATCCAAATTATCACAACTCAGAGGTTCACTATGTCAATAATCAGAAAAGAAGCATATTTTAACTCCACGGACGGCAAAAACAAGGTCCGTACCCTGATTTGGGAGAATGACGAAACTGCTCCCGTTGCTGTGTTTCAAATTTCACACGGCGTTGCTGAACACATCGGACGCTACGATGACTTCGCCCGTTTTCTCGCATCCAACGGCTTTGTAGTCTGCGGAAATGATCATCTCGGACACGGTAAAACCTCGCCTGCCATGGAGCTTTTGGGCGACATTGACGGTGCCGATGGCGATGTGAGAATTGTAGACGATATGCATAAGCTGTACAAAATTATGCACAAGCGTTATCCTGAACTGCCATATTTTATGTTCGGACACAGTATGGGCTCCTTTGCGGCGAGAATTTACGCCAGAACTTTCGGCTACGAGCTCTGCGGACTTTGTCTCTGTGGCACAGGTCAGCTTCCAGCGACCGCCGGACTCCTTACACAGCCAATTGAGATGCTTGTGAACAGACTTGGGGAGGATATGTCCTTCGGCAATGTTTTCGCTGCCACAGGCAAGTTCCAGTCCCTGGGCTTTGAGGGCGAGGTTGGCGATGAGCTTGCATGGCTTTCCAGAAGTAAGGAAAATCGTGAGAATTATAGAAATGACCCGTATTGTGGATTCAATCTCAATGCTGGTGGCTGGGAGGCTTTGGCAAAGCTTGGCATCAAAGCCTGTGAGCCGGATTGGGCGCAGGAGCTTCCTACGGCTCTTCGTGTAATGCTGATTTCCGGTGCAAAGGATCCGATTGGTTCTAACGGCAGAGGTGTGTTGAAGGTTGCGGATTCTCTTGAACGTGTCGGAATTGAGCCCACGGTCATTCTCTATCCTGGCGATAGGCACGAAATTCTCAACGAAGCATCCCGGGAAATCGTCTACCGTGATGTCCTCGAATGGGCATACGAGGCGATGAATTGAGCTTTGTCGAAAGCTTGCCTTGCAATGATGATTTTGTTAAGTCTTTAGACGGACAGCGTAGTCTTAAATTATCGAATATCTCATTAGAAAAAAGGGGACACATATGAATTGTGCTACACTCAGCAATGATGGTGATTTTACCGTTTTTACTTATGGTAATAAAATATTGCGTTTTAAGTCTCCATACAGTCTTGAAAAGTACATTTCAGTAAAGAGTTGGGATGCAGGTTATCTTGTTGTTATGGCAAAATATCGTCACAATGCGGAACCCGAGGAGGAATATATTGACATAACCTCCATTTTGGGACATTTGTTTATCGATGAGACGAATTTTTTGTCGCAAATAAAAGAGGTAATAATTAAATATGATTAATATAGAGCATATAGCCGAAGCGGCGGATGTTATTATTGATGGATATGCGTTTGATAAATTTGAGAACGGGTACAGGGTCATAAATTTAAATAATACAGAAAAGGCGACCGTTTTTTTGAGTTCCGGAGAGGTTATTGAAACTACTATGGATGATATTGAGCTTGCGATCGTTAATGAGTATTTTAAACGCAGTCTTAAGTTTATGGTGGAGTGATATGCCGAAATATTTTGAATTTAAAGTTGCAGGATACTATCTCTACTTTACGTCATTTTGTATTGTTGAATGTATGCATGTTCATGCAAGTGATGGTAGGCTTTCGGAGGCTGGTTCGGCAAAGTTTTTCGTAAAAGGCAATGGCGATGTTGTTATTCAGGAATATGGAATTTTGAATGATCGGGAAATTGCAAAGATTAGTGCGTTTATAAAAGAAAATTATCAAATCATGTATAAAAAATGGTCTCAATATTCCGAGAATGATTTTTTCAAAGGCTGAAGCTTATTGTCGTAAAAACGCACCTCCGTTTTGGAGATGCGTCTTTTTTTGTTATTTGATTTCCGCAACGGTGACCTCGTCGCCAGATACGGTAAAGGTGAATGTCCGGGTTGTGGAGTCTGTCGCCTCCCAGGAGCGTGCGTAGGTGAAAATCACCGTGGTCTTGCCGTCCTTGACGGCCTCGAAGGTGAAGCTATCTGTACCGCCTGCACCAATGAGCTTGCCAGTTTTGTCGTCACTTGTGTAGCTCTTCTCCTTGAATTCCACTGAGCTGCCAACTATCTCATAGCTCCATTCGTAGCCGGTTGTGGGGTTTGAAGCCAGGGAAATGACAGCCGTCTTGCCGTTTACATAGACTTCCTCGTCAATGGGAGTTTCCTCCTTGACAACGCCGAAGAATGCCAGAATCGCCATAAAGAAGGCTATGATTTTCTGAAAAAATGCCATATCAATTCTCCTTTTACGGACTTGTCCAATCGGTGAATCCAGACTGGAACAGGTCGCTTATTGAATCGCCCAGCTGTTCAATCGGGTTATAGCCCATTGCATAGTACTTGAATGCCCAGATAATGGGATTTACCTTGAAGAAAAGCCAGTCGATAATCGTCACAAGAGTGCGAAGGAAGGTGCTGATGTCGTGTGTTTCGGGAACCTCAACAGTCTCAAAGACCTCGCCGTCACGATAAATTGTAATGGGCTGGGAGTAGCAAATGCCGTAGTCACCGCTGATGTAAAATCTCACATACATATACGGATCATCCAGCAGGTCGTCGGAGTGAAGGTCAAGCTCCACATAGCCTACGTCGCCGTCATATACCACATCGTAGTTTCTCTCGATAACATTGCCGGCGGAAACCCAGGTGATGTAGTTGAAATTCTTGCCCCAAACCTTGATGACATCCTTTTCGTCATCGATTTCGATTTTTGTCACAACGGGCGTATCATTGCTCTGCCAGTAGGAGTCGTCGTCGTACTTTGCGTCGGAGTCCTTGTAGCCTTCCATCTCCGCCATGCCGTTAAGCTCGATACCGTTGGAGTAGTGGGACACCGCAAACAGTTCACCGGAGAGCATGCAGTCACGAAGAGCATCCTCGGTAAGCTCGGGCATATAGCAAATGCAGTATGCGTCGTTGATGGAGGTCTCGCTGTGGGAGTCGCTGAAGCAGAATGCCCAGGGAGTTACACCGTTGGGGATTGTTTTGAGCAGGATGGAATCGTAGAGAATTCTGTCGCAACGGGTGTGAGCGTCTGTTGCAGAGTTAATGCCCATACCGGCACAGGAGCCAGCATTGTCAAGGAAAATTCTTGCAAATTTGTTGACATAGTATTCGTCAACGGGCTGACCTGCATGGTCCTCGGAGTCCTTGTCGATGTAGACATATTCGCCGACGTGGGCAAGCATTGACACGCCACCTGCATCGTTTATGCCCTTAACGGGAGTTTCATAGTCGCCGAAAACGCCTGCGTAGCCCTGACCGTAGTCACTCCAATATCCGGTGAGATGGCAGTCCGCAAAGGGAGTCGCCATATTAAGCTCGTTGCCACCTTTGACATCCAGCATACCATTTTCGTGAGTTCTGGTCTCGCTGTCCTTTGTGCCAGTGAGATATGCAGAGTACTCCTCCTCAGTGAGAGGTACAATGGGAGTTTCGTTGCCGCCGGTACGCTCCTTGCGAAGAGCACGCATAATCGGAATTGTCTGAGGAGCGATATTCCAACCCTGGTTTGCTGTGCCGTGGTCGGTGATTGCAACTATATCATAGTCCAAATCATAGTAATCGCTGATGGCATCGGCTATGGTCTGATAGCCGTCACTTGCGGTTGTGTGGCAGTGGAGCTGAGCCTTGTAGCCTGTCCAGCTGTCCCAATCGATGTCCGCATAAGGGTTCGAGAAGGTGTAGTCGATTACATCGTTTGCCGCTGCATATACCGGCAGAACCGCCGTCACAAGCAGTAGAATCGACAGACAAATCGAAATTACTTTTTTCATATGTGCGCTCACTTTCGTTTTGGTTATGGAATGGGCTTTAGATGACTACCATTATACACTAAATTTCGTATTTAGTCAAGTGAAATTTAATATACTTTGAAAAAAGATATAGGTAAAAAGTGGAATAGTCAGGGCACTAGGCACTAGGCATTAGGCACTAGTCAGGTACCGGGAATTTTTTCGGGAAGTTAGTCTTATCGTTCAGAGAGTTAAGAGTCTTGCTTGCACAAAGTCTTGCGTTGCAAAGTCCCGCTACGTTTTAGTCTTGCGTTATAAAGTCCCGGGGGTTCTTTCGCTCGATTCGGAATAAAACCTACAAAGCGGTCGCTATAATCAAATCGCTTGCGATTTCCTTGTTACTAGTGCCTAATGCCTTTTTTTTGACTTTGCGTCAGCATGACTTTCCGCAGGAAGACATTCACTCAGCTAATATTCTGCCTCACAACCGCCTTGCCTTCCAGTTTCACGGAATCCGAATAGCTGTCGTATTTTAGACCGCTGGATGTAAATTCCTCCACATTTATGCCGTTAATCCTGTTGAGAAGTCCGTCCGCAATTTTCGCCAATGTCAGATACAATGCACTTCCGCCGAAACTTCTGGGCGCATGTATGGTGAATTTCAGCTCTGCCGAGCATTCGTGGAAGCTGTCGTAAACGGTGGCGCCGTCCTCGTCCGTGGGCTGTGTAATCTCCACCTGTCCCAAGCCGAAGGACACAATTGTTTTTGTCAATGGCGTTTTCCGAAGCGTACCAGGGAATTCCGTCAAAAATTCATGATTGGCAAAGCCCTGAGCCGCTGCAAAATAGCTCTGTACCGTCTGTGGCAGGCTGTCGAAATAATACATTAAATCACCTCCTTTCTGATAATCGCCCAGATGTAAATTGCCTCATTACCGAAGAAAACACTCTCGGTCTTGTCCACGATATATCCACAGTCATCTGTTTCAATTCGCAAATCGTCATTTCCCACAAGACTTCTGTCCGCAGGACCCACATACAGGTAATAACCGTCATCCGAATAGCCGATGTCAGTGGGTATTCCACGCAGGTACATCTTGTTTTTATATCTCAAAGGCTGAATTAACGCCTTCCATGTGTTCGTCGGCGAATCCGGAAAATTTACCGTCCTGCCGAAGCGGTTCAACACACGCTCAACCTTCTTTATGGTATTCATCACACGCCCTCGAAATCAAAGCTGTCGTCCTCAATAAGGCAACCAGCCGCAGCGAAGAGTGCGTCACGAAGCTTCTTTGCATTTTTGATAATTGTTACATTGTCGTTCTTTATCGTCAAATCTCCGATTTTGATGGACTCGCCGTCATTGAGCCTGTTGACTGCGGTAATCATATAGTTGTAATACGCCTCACCAGCGGCAGCAGCAACAAGCCGAACATCCGCCGAATTCGTGCTTTCATAGAGCCTGTCGGAAATATGCGCCACCGCCAGCTGACAAAAGGGATAAGCTGCAGCCTCCTCGTCATCATCAAGTCCAGCGAATACCTTCACAAGCTCAAGTACACCTTCCGCTGTCATTAGTCCTCACCTCCAACATCTGTGGAGTTATCATTATTTTCCACGGGATGAGTGACATTGAGTACCTTTGCGGCATCCGGGAACATTCTTGCGAAGCCGGTGATTGTACTGATAACTGCTCTTTCAAGCTGTTTGTCAATGAGCTTGTCGTACTCGGTGATAACACCGCCGGAGGTAATCTTTTCGATTGCACAGCTTCTGTCAAGACCGATGATTACATTGCTCTCGCCTGTTGGCGCCTTGATGAGCTTTGCACCGATAGGAGTAATCATTCTGCCTGTACCGTGGAAGCTCTGACCCGCATTTGTATCCTTGAACTCCGTCATATTGAGAAGCTTTGTGATGTGAGTGGCAGGTACAATAAGGGTATTCATCTCATAGGGAGAGAATGTGTTCCAGAAGTCCACAAGGTCGGCATAGGTGAGTACACCGTTTGTTGCAGTATTGCTACCTGTTGCCGGCTGGAAAGCATTATTGCCTGTTGTAATCAAATCCACAGCCTCGGCAAATTCACTTCTTGCAATCTGTGCGCCAATCTGACGGAGCATTACGCCGAATACATCAAGCTTCTGAAAACGAATTGCCTCATAGCTTGCGGTGAGCATTCTGCCTTTTTTTGTGAGCTGAACGGGAACTGTGCTGATACCCATTGTGGTTTCGTCGATAGTAGCACCTTCATTAACCGGAAGCAGGGAAGTCTGACTTGTATTGGGATTGCTGATTATGGCTCTGTAATCCATGCCCTTGATTTCTGTGGTGACTGCCACGATATCTTTGAGACAGTTGGCATCCTCAATGCCCTTGTAAACGCATCTGGAAATAAATTCCGGGAACAGGGCAGAAGAGCTTGTGGTGGAGAAAAATTTCTCAACCGTATCGCAGCCAGGACCTGCAGTCTTGATGTCAAATCTCTTGAGCTGACGCTGAAATGCATCATACTTTTCAAGTGCCGTACCCTTGTAATTCTCAGAAGGATCAAGCTCCTCAAGTGTTCCAGCGAAGCCCTTTGTTGTACCGTACATACCCTTTTCAAGTGTAATATTTTCGTAATTCATATTAAAATCTCCTTTTCATTATATATAATATTCGTCCGTATTATCGGATGTTTTTTCTTTTTTGGACATACACTGTATGCCATTACCAAGTCTTTCTCCGAAGGCATCGTTCAGCTCGTTTGTTTCCTCTGCCGACAGTCTTGAACAGACCTTCATAAACATTTCCGTATCCAGCTCCGGCAACAGCAACGCAGCCTTTGCAACAAGCTCATCCCTCTGTTTTTTGTGGATTTTCATCGCAGCAGCAGCCTCACGACGGAGCTTTTCAATCATTCTTTCTGTACCATAATTTCCATCACTATCCTTTCCTGCGGATTTTATAATTCCCGCATTTCTCTGGGCTGGTACTGCCACGAAGGACCATTCGTAGGCATCGGCGGCATCCTTGAGAATTTCCGCACATACCTCGCCGTCATAAATCTGACCCGGTATATGCTCGCAAAGTCCAGCACTCTTTTTACATCCGCATATGGAACATTCGATATTTTTCACACTGCATCCCACACTCACCTCCTTTCGTATTCCGCTCTCCACGGACTCGATGAACTCCCTGTTGCCCTGTGTTCTGGGAATATAGCATTTCGCAGATATATAGGAATACACCTCGCCTCGGCTTGTGAGAGTTTCCGGCTCATCCACCACGACAGCATCATATATCCTCGCCCTCTGATTACCGCTTTCCGGTTTGTGGTCGGATATACCTGTCACACCGATGAACTTTTTCGCAAGCTCTGTAAGAGTCTCCCTGTCGAAGCACTGAAAATCCCTGTCCACCTCGTTGTCGCAAAGCCTGACCTTGAAGGTGAACACCTCGTCCGCAGTATATTTTCTCAATGTGTATGTGTTGATTTTTTCCATATCCTCCCCAGTTGCAAGGGATTTTTCAATTTTGCTCATACCTGTACAGTAGGTTTCCATTTAATTCTCTCCTTTCATATCCAGTAGTGTTATTGGATCCCATTTCACTTCAACTGCTCTATTAATTCCTTTCATACGAAGATATGTGACGCAAATCTGTTCTATAACGGGCGTAATCACACAGCGGTAGGCATCCATTTCGCTGGTGAGTAAATCCGTCTGCATCTCCGCCATTTTTTCCGTGCTGGACCAGGACAGTCCAAGAAGAAAGGGCGGAAGACCAGTCTTTGCTATAATCTGTTCCAGCATCTGTCTCACCGGTACCTCGCTGTCAAGTATCCTGCTGTCCGCACCGATTACCTTGATTTCCACATCGCCCACGGATACAAAGTCCTTTACCGTGTCGGAGGTCATTGCATTCTTCCATTCAGTGGCGATTAGCTTTGCCCTCTGAGCCGCATTTTCCCTGTCCATTCCGTCGTTCTGTGGCTTGTAATTCACCGAGTAGCGGATGTTTCCTGCTCGTTCCCAGTTTTTGTCCACCGCCTCGAATATCCTCATTAGCACCGAGCTTACAAAGTCAAGTCCTCCCGGTATGCCTGTTCCGTATACACTTCCAGGCTTCGGATTGATTGTGGATACGAATGTGAGAGCTGGATTTTTTACCTTCCTTTCGCCATCCATATCCTGCACGATTATATCCGTCAACATGGGATTTCTTTCGTTTCGTTCAAGACGAATGTCCTTTGGATTTGCCACATACAAACCGATTTTCGAGAAATCCGCCGATGGCACAATCTCACCCACCGCCGTACCGTAGGTCAGAAGCCTGTCGAAATACTGGGATATGAAGCTGTTTATCCCAATGCCATTTCCAGCGGTATTGACCGTTTTCAGCATATCCTCCAGTATCACATCACTGCGTACACTGCCTGTACTTACGGTGAATGTCCCCAAAAGCCGAACAAGTCGGGATATTGCACCATCTATTATGGGAACTCTCTCCCGTATTGCCTCGCCAATGTCACCGGAAATCCATCCAGAATTGCATCTTCCGAATTTTGTAATCGTTTGCGGCACACTCAACGCCGCCGTCTGCGAGCTGTTCTCAACCCGCTTTCCCTTTTGAAAAATTATCATATAATCTCCTTTTTTGAATGTTAGTTGTTAGTCTGGTTCCGGGAATTTTTCCGAAATGCATCGCACGCACCCTAAATAAACTGGCGGAGCGGAATAACGCACGCCCCCTAAATAAACCAGCGTAGCGAATTAATCGCACGCCCCCTTGGGGGAGAGGGCCA
>R06__coassemble_276_pt1 | contig 19499 bp, 16 predicted proteins | sample R06__metabat2_low_PE_028 | metagenome-assembled genome bin R06 | reverse complement strand
AAGAACCCCCCTCGCCAACATTCGTTGGCCCTCTCCCCCTTTCAGGGGGCGTGCGGACGGCTGAGCGACTGCGTCCAAAATTTGGGGGCGTGCGTTATTTCGCTACGGGACTTTGCGTCAGCAAGACTTTCCGGAGGAAGACTTTGTGAAACAAGACTTTGCGCAGCAAGACTTTATCCAACTGAACGGTTAGACTAACTTCCTGAACAAACTTCCGTAAACCGACTTTGCACATTCACTATCAAAAAAAAATGCCCTGGTATTCCAGGACATCGTCTGTATTAAAGCTTAAAATACGTCGTCATAGATAAGGCTGTGGAGAAGTTCGGGAAGCATACTGAAGAACTTGGGAAGCCATGTGAAGAGTGCGTACTTTGCGAGCTCAAAGAAGGATACGAACTTATTGGCAGTCTGGACATTATCGCCGGTATAAGTGGGAGAGTTTGTGCCCATTTCCTTTTCCTTGGTGAAGGTATCGATATTTGTGATAACACTTGCGTCGGTGTTCTCGAAATTGAAGCTTCCGTCCTCGTAGTACTCATCCTTGATTACATAGGAGTTGAGTGTGAGTGTGCCACCGTCGATACGGACAATATTGAATACGGAACCGCAGATAGCGTCGAGCTCATCACCTTCAACTACGTACCAATCATTCTCCTCGGCATTCCATCTGTTACCGTTGAGGTCATATCTCTGGATGCAAAGGTTGGCAATGCTTGTCTTGTCGATGAATGTATCCGCAAGGAAGGTACGGATTTCGTATCTCTTGGAGCCAGCTGTACCGGAGAGAACATAGGTTGTGCCGTTCTCATCGGGTTCGCAATCCTTAAGAGCCTTGGTGCGGAGATACATATGATCATGACCGGACATAACCAAATCCACATCGCAGTCATCACAAATGGGAACAAGAACATTCTGGAGATAGAGGGCATCGGGCCACTTGCCGTCCTTACCGAGAGTGAACGGTGACTTGTGCATAAAGATAATCTTCCAGTCCTTATCGGTGGAGTTGAGGTCATTGCGAAGCCATGTGAGCTGAGCATTTGTAATTGAAAGACCGTCGTTGGTGTTGAGTACTGCGAAATGGCAGTTGCCCACATCATAGGAATAGTTTACGCCTTCCTCGACTTGAACGCTCTCTCTTGTGTCAAGGCAGAACATATTGTTGAACCAGTTTGCCTGATTGAAGCCGTCATGGTTACCAGCAACAGCGGCAGCAGTGTAGGTGAGATTGAGCGCACCGAAGGCTGTATCGTAGGCATCCCACTCCTCATTGGTGCAGTCGTTTGTGTAGTCGCCCAGATTTACAACGAAGTCCACATCACTGGTCATTTCAAGGGCAGCTGTGAGGGCTCTGGAACCCTTTTTGAAGTTCTCAAGAGAGCTTGCCTGAACATCGGCAATTGCTATGAAGGACACGGAGGAGTCGCCGTTATCGGTTGTGAATGTACCCATATCGCTCCATGTAGTGCCGTCGCCTACCTTGTAGGAATAGGTTGTGCCAGCCTTGAGATCCTCAACGATGGCCTTGTGATAGTAGCCACCGTTCCACTCTGCAGAATCCACAACATGAAGAGTACCAGCAGGCTTTGTTCCCTCGTACACCATAACAACTGTGTCGGTTTCGGATTTTGTGTACCAGCAGAAGCCTCTACGGGTCTTGGTGTCGCCGTTTACCGTACAGCTGATTCTGTAGGGCTGAGTATCCTCTGATGCGTAAGCAAGAACGCTCACTGCGGAGAATATCATAATCACCGAAAGAATCAAACTGAGTAATTTGATTGACTTTTTCATCGGATTAAACTCCTTTATAATATTTATATTCAAAGTATACACTTTTTTGATGACTTTGTCAAGTGAAATTTTTATGGACGGATTGTTGAATTTATATGTCGGCAATTCACATAAACCTGCTGTTGAGCTTTTGTTCAAGGTGATACGCCTTATTTTTGTCAAGGGTAATTTTGGTGACGCCCTGTTGCCAGTCCTTTTCGTCCCAGTTTCTCATATCGCCCATGGTGTAGGTTTCGTAGCCTCCACACTGCAAATACACAAGTCCTACGCCCTGATAAATTGCGTAGAAATCGTTCACATGGTCATGACCGCAGAACACCGCCTGAGTACTGCCCAGCTTTTTTATAAGTGAAAACATCCCGGTATTTACAGGCGATGAGCCGATGCTCTCATACATTGAGCCATAAATAAGCTCCGCCTTGCCGGTTGGAACATAGTCCCCATTGTCATTAAGCTGGAACACATTTTCGTACTCTTTAAGCGGAATGTGCATAAACATAAGGGATTTGGACTCGCCGTAGAGGGCTTCAAGGGCACGGATATTTTCGGCGTACCACTTCATCTGGGAGGGCTTTATATAGTCGTAGCCCTCAACATTTGATGGAACTCCTGCCTCAAAGCGGAATTTGGGAGTGATGTTCCGTCCGGAGTCAAGAAATACCAAGGACTGACGCAGAGAATTTTCACCGTCCATAATGTTCACGAAGAAATTGCCGAACCCGAAAAGCTCCTTAGGACCCACCTTTGACAGGCAATGCTCATAGCGGGAGAGGTTTTCAAGGAGGAAGTATTTGTAATATTCCTCCGGCTCTCTTGCCTCGTGATTACCAAAGACATATGCCCAGTAAATGCCAAATTCCTCCATCATACGGGCAAAACGAACTGCGTCTATCTGCTGATAATTCGACTGAATTACATCTCCGGTGAAGAGGATAAAGTCCGGTCTGATTTCCTCTATGTTTTTCGCAAGCATACTGTATGTCTTGTCACGAAGCGTCACGTCGTCTTCAAAATGTAAATCCGTGGTGGCAAGAATGACAAAATCCTCATCGGAATAGGTACCGTCGGGATTGAATTTTGCGATGAAGGTGGAGTCCTCAGTCTCTTTAACAATTTTCACATTGGTGCCGATACGCTTAACGCCAGCCTTACCGGGAGTGTAGTTTTTTGGACAGGGCAATACACCTGATTTGCTGATTTTGTCCTCAGTGAGAGTTAAAATTCTGATGGCGCTTCCCTTAATGAATGATTGAACAGGTTTCATAAATTCTCCTTTACTATGGTGGGTATTCTGCCCTGTATACAGCCGTTTCTACCACCACCGACTGCTCCGTATGCCTTCATTTTCACAAATATTTCATCTGCCCTGTCACCGCAGAGCACGAATTTATAGCCATCCTTTTCGTTTCCGGAATAGACAAGTCCAGTGCCATAGCATGCTTTGAGTATGTCGGCAAAGGTTATTATATCCGCCTGAACAAGCTCCTCCTCTAGGGCAACGGCAACACCGTTCACGGGCTGAATTTTCTCTGCCTTGAGTCTGAAAAGCTCCTTTTTCATTGAGGAATATCTGAGCTTCAACTCCTCGGTTTTGGCGATGTATTTTTCCGCTGCCTGGAATGCCTCCTCCGGCTTTGCGGAGAAGAGTGATGCGGTTTTAGGAAGTACGCCGGCACACATGGAGTAATGCTCCAACGCCGATTCGCCTGCCTTCAAAAGGAGCCTTGTACCGCCTCGGTGAGATTCGAAGGACACGCATTTGACGATGCCTACCTCACCAGTTCTTGCCACATGAGTTCCGCAACAGGCGCAGATGTCGCAGCCTGGAATTTCCACCAGCCGAAGCTTTCCGGCAATCTCTTTTTTGAAGCGAAAATCCGTTTTTTGAATTGTGTTCTCATCGGGAAACGAGCAGACTATTTCAATATTTTCCCGTATTTTTGCGTTGGAGAGCTTCTCAATTTTATAAATGTCCTCCGCCGAAAGGACTGTGTCAAAGTCCACGGTAATGCCCTCGTCGCCCATATGAAATCCCACATTATTGCAGTTAAAAAGTCTACAAACAAAGCCGGAAAAAATATGCTCACCGGAATGCGCCACGGAATTTTTCATACGATATTCCCTATTCACAAAAGTATTGTATGCTCCGGTGTCGAGTGGTTCACGGGTCACAAGGTATATATCCTCGCCGTCCTCCTGGGTGTCAAGTACCTCTATTCCGCCGATACTTCCCTTGTCGCCGGGCTGACCGCCACCCTCTGGAAAGAACAGTGATTTGTCTATATAGATACGGAAATTCTTTTTATCCGATACACAGCGTGTAACATTTGTTTCGCCGGAGAAGGTGTAGGGATATTCATAATAAAGCTTTTCAGTCATAAATCGACCTCTCAATATTACTTTTTGTACAAATATTATACCTAATCTCTGTCATAATGTCAAGCAAAAACCTAAAAGTCAATGAAGATTTTTGCCACTTTGGGCAATTTTCTTCAACGGACACAAAAAAGAACCGCCGGAGCAGTTCTTCTGTATTATGCAAAATTATTTTGCGGATTCCTTCTTGCCAAGGACGAGGTTTACGATGATGCCAAGGATAAGAGCGCAGGCAACCTCTGTAAGAGTAACCTTGCCGATTGTGAGTGACATACCACCGATACCGCAGATGAGGATAACAGCAACTACGAAGAGGTTTCTGTTGTCGTCAAGGTCAGTCTTCTGAATCATCTTAAGACCGGAAACAGCGATGAAGCCGTAGAGTGTGATGCAGACACCGCCCATTACGCAGGCAGGAATTGTTGCAAGGAAGGTTACAAAGGGAGCAACGAAGGATGCAACGATGGCAAGAATAGCAGTTGTGAGGATTGTTACGATGGAGGCATTGCCAGTGATAGCAACGCAGCCGATGGATTCGCCGTATGTTGTATTGGGGCAACCACCGAAGATAGCACCAACGAGAGAGCCTACGCCGTCACCCAGAAGAGTTCTGTGGAGACCGGGCTCCTCAAGGAGATCCTGCTCGATGATGGAGGAGAGATTCTTATGGTCAGCGATATGCTCTGCGAAAACAACGAATGCTACGGGAACATAGGCAACAGCGATTGCGGCGATGTACTGAGGAGTAAGCTCCTTGAAGCCACCTTCCTTAATTGCGGTTATGAATGTGAAATCCGGAACCCACTGCATATTGGAGAATGCGGACCAGTCAACTATCTGAAGAGCCTCGTTGCCTGTTGCGTTACCGATGAGAGTGAATACTGTTGCCACTGCATAGCCAGCGAGAATACCGATGACAAAGGGAATGAGCTTAGCCATCTTCTTGCCGTATACGGAGCAAAGCATAACAGTGAAGAGAGTTACGAGAGCGCAGATGAAGCCAATCCAGCCCTTTGTGCCCATAACAAAGCCGTCGTCAGTGCTTGCGAAGGTGAGAGCGTCACCAACAGCGTTGCCTGCAAGAGAGAGACCGATGATTGCAACCGTAGGACCGATAACAACGGGAGGCATAAGCTTGGAAATCCAGTTAACGCCTGCGAACTTAACTACGATAGCGATGACTACATATACAAGACCTGCGAAGACAGCGCCGAGGATAATTCCGGCATAGCCTGCGCCAACAGATGCAGCGCCACCGAAGGCTGCGAACATTGAGCCGAGGAAAGCGAAGGATGAACCGAGGAACACCGGGCTCTTGAATTTTGTGAAGAGAAGGTAAACGAGAGTACCAACGCCTGCACCGAAGAGGGCTGCGGACTGGGACATACCATTGCCGACGATTGCGGGAACTGCTATTGTAGCCGCAAGGATTGCAAGGAGCTGCTGGAATGCGAAGACGATGAGCTTACCGAAGCTCGGTTTGTCTTTGATGTTGTAGACAAGTTTCATAACTTTCCTCCGAATTATTTCTCATATAATTCTACGCCAGCGGCATTGTCAAATACCGGGACGCATACTTTGACTATTTCATTTTTCGATGTGGGAATATTCTTTCCGACAAAATCCGGCTTAATGGGTAGCTCTCTGTGACCTCTGTCGATGAGGACGGCGAGCTGAATTGCGGCAGGTCTGCCGAGAGTGAAAATACCCTCGATGGCTGCTCTGGCGGTTCTTCCGGTAAATATCACATCGTCTGTCAGAATGACCGTCTTGCCGTTTATATCAAAATCAATATTGGTACCGTTGACCGTCGCATCACCGATTTCCGTCAGGTCGTCACGGTAGAGGGTAATATCCAGCTCTCCCACAGGAATGTCAGCGTTTTCGATTTTTTTGATATTTTCGGCAATACTTCTTGCCAGCGGTACACCTCGTCTGTGTATTCCCACAAGGACAACGCCGGATGTACCATGATTTTTTTCGATGATTTGGTGGGACATACGCATAAGCGCACGAGCCATTTCATCGGAATCGTAAATTGTCGCTTTGTGCTGCATAAAAAAACACCATAGGCAGACAGGCAGACCTACGGACAAAGCTTTTTTGTATTCCGCGAAATCTTGCCGGTCTCTCTGTACCTGCTTAAAGAAATTCAACGAATATACTATAACACATATTTTTTGATTTGTAAACTGTTTTTTGGAGAACAGACTGTAAAATTTATCCCGATTTACAGCTCACTTTTTGGTTATAATTCAAAGAAGCATGAATTGTTTTGGAATAAATTCTGATATATCAAGCAAAATTTTATAACAATTTATACATCAGCGGTGCGTCCTCTTTTTTTGCGTACTCGTTTATGCTGACAACCTCCGCCCGCATACAGTTACTGCCCATCTGAATTTGGATTATATCGCCCACCTTGACCTCGTAGGAGGCTCTTGCCACCTTGCCATTGACCTCCACATGCTTTGCGTCGCACAGGTCATTTGCCACGGTACGCCTTTTCACCAGTCGTGACACCTTTAAATATTTATCTAATCTCATTTGAATAAGCTCCTGAATCGTTTTCTGAAACGCAGACTGTAAATCGTAATAAATCTTGTCAGTACGAAGTCATACAACACGAAAAGAACATTGCCCATTACAAGGAGAATGGGAATTGTCAGCTTGCCAAAATCATCCAGACCTTCAATCGGAATTGCAAATACATAAATCAGTATGAAATACGCCGCAACAACCGAGGCATTGAAGGTGAGAAATTTTGCGATAACACACAGGATTTTCGGCAGCTTGGTTTCATAGATATTTTTGACTATGGGATAGTATCCGAAGAAGGCAACATACATCATGGCGGTTTCTTTATCAGCCAAAAGTATAAGTGAAAGAAGGCTGACGGTGGCATAAGTGATGCCTGCCCAGCCCTTGCCGATTTCGATTACCATTATAATAAGTACAGCGCCTGCGAATGCCGGCAGAACATAGGTTAGGAACGGTACCACGGTGGATATAAGCATCAATACCAGTGACAACGCCGCCATAATTCCGCCCAATGCGGTCTTTGAGCTTTTTCTCATCAGCAACACCTGATACAGTCGTGTCCAGAGGCTTCACAGAGGCAGTCTATACAGGAAATTGCGGCGCAGATGTCACAGCAGTCCATATCCTTTTTGCCATTTGTACGATAGCCGCCAGCCATATCGCCGTTGAGACGGTTGTAGAAATTGCGATATTCGGAGTTTGTTGGGTCGATTGCGCAAGCGGTGGCGATATTGTCCTTTGCATCGGTGAACCAGCCTTTTTTGTACTGAACCTGGGACTTCATATAGTACCATTCACCACTTCTGTCATGATCGGGAACGGTGTCAAGGAGCATATCTACCTCATCATAGGAACCCTCGTGGAATTTTTTCCGAAGCTCGATATAAAGGGAGGCGTAGTCGGATGCGGTGGAATATTGTCCATAGGATGCGGTGGTACTTCCCGTGTATGAAGAATTTGAACGGCGGGATGATAAAATTGTATCGTAGGCGTTATTGAGCTCCGCCATTTTCGACTGATTTTCAGGTGACATTTCCCCGGACATACCCCCGGTAATCTCAAATGCCTTTTTTCTGTATGCTTGTTTTATTTCATCGTCACTTGCCAAAGCGCCTGTGCCGAGAATTTCATAGGGACTCATCCGGTGTCACCTCCTTATTTTTAATCTGTTCCGTTTTGGCGTAAAGACCGTCACGGACTATGTTTTCAATAATTCCGCCGAAACGGTTGAATTTCAATTCCTCGAAGCACTCCGTCAAGGCGCCTGCGGTGATGTTGAGAGTGGCTACGGCTTCGGATTTTGCAACTGCCATATCGCCACCGTTATCCAGCTTATATTTACGGACAAAGGGATTAAATCCGCCTTTTTTCAGGTCATCCTCGATGTCATCAAAGGCATCGCAGAGGTAAATCCAGCGACCTATACAGTAGCCGAAGCGATAACGAATTTTTCGGATTTCCTCGTCTGTTTCACCATAGGAAGCAATTACGCCGAGGCATTTAGCTGTGGGCTCGCAAAGTGCATCAATACCCTGAAAATTCTGTTCCGCAAGAGCCTGCTCACCCATCATATTTTCCACAAGCTCCGCCGTTTCGGAACGATTTTTCTTCGCCTTTCGGTAGAGAAGAGAAAGGTACGGTAAGGCAAGTCTGCACAAAATTCGCTTAAAAAATCCCTCGTCCTGAATATTGTCAAGTAGCTTATGGTACGCCATTATGACGGTGATGTCGGCGCAATATTCAAGGGCTGTATGTCTTTGTTTGAGAAAAGTGCATTTTTTTGCCGGATTAAAGGGACACCTGCCAGGAGTGAAGGTACATCCGCCTTCAAGTCCCAAGAGGAACATCGCCAGAAATGTCAGGTCATAGGACAGCAGAAGTCGTGATAAAATTCCGTATCTTTTGCCAAGAATCCGACAGAGAGAGCAGTACACACCCTTGTATTCCTCGTATTCGTACACCCGTAACGATGGCGTATCCGTTCTCACATATCCGTACATAAGACTTTTCCTTATTTTATTAGCATAAAGTATAACATATATTATTTAAGTAACAATTTAGTTTTTTTGAACATATTGTAAATTTTGTAGAATTATGTCACATTTATGCCATAATGAGTCTCCCTAGCACATCGCACGCCCCGCCAGTTTGTTCTGGAGTGTGCATAAAAAATGCCCCGGTGACCGGAGCAAATATTTTGTATGGATTAAAGAGCTGTGAGAGCCTTTTCGAAGTTCTCAATTCTCTCGTCGAGGTCAGTATAGCCGAATTCCTCTTCGCCGATTGCCTTGATGAAAGGAAGAGCAAGCTCGATTGTGAAAGGTCTGCCAACCTCAATCATCGGGTGGTCAACTGCTTCGGGAACAAGCTCCTTAAGAAGCTCGAATGCATCCTCATTGTCGAGGAGGTCGCCGATTGTGGTTTCCTGGAAATTATATTTTCCCATAGTTATTCTCCTAAATATGTTTATAGTCCTACCATGTAAAGCTGAGCATTACAGGGTACACAAGCTTTATTGTTCTGCGTTTGCTTCCTTTTCAAGAGCCATAAAGTCAACCTTCTCAAGAGGCGTATGCGGAAGCTCGTTTCTGAACACGATTTCTCTCGGTACGGAGAATTTGTCCAGATTTTTCTCGCAGGTTTCGATGATGGTCTGTCTGTACTCCTCCTCGTCGCCCTTTTCTTTAAGGGAAACATAGAGTCTGACAAGAGGCTTACCTTCGGGAGTTTTTGCACGGATTGCGCAGGATTCTCTCACGAAAGGAAGAGTGTCCATAAGATTTTCTATATCAACAGGATAGACATTGTAGCCGGAGATGATGATGAGTCTCTTCTTTCTGCCGGCAAAGAACAGGAAGCCGTCCTCGTCCTTGTAGCCAAGGTCACCGGAGCGTACCCAGGCTGTACCGTTTTCATCATAATAGAGACCAGCATGTTCCTCTGTGGGATCATCAGTGAGATAGCCCTCCATAATGGTGGAACCGCTGATACAAATCTCGCCGATTTCTCCGGTGGGAAGCTCCTTGCAGTCATCGTCCCAAATCTGAATGTCGATGCCCTCGAGAGGCTTACCGATTGAGCCGTCCTTGTTGACCCAGTTAGTATTTGTGCAACAAGCGGAAGCAACCTCAGTAAGACCGTAGCCCTGACGAAGACGAGCAGATGTGCCGTTGCGTTCAAGCATCTTATTGAACTGTTCAAGGAATGCAGGTGAAAGGTCGTCGCCACCAGCAAACATCATACGTGTATTGCCCAGATGCGGACCGTCAAAGCCCTTGGTGTAATAGAGCTTCTTGAACATATTGGGAATACCGCCGATACCGGAAACTCTGTTGTTCTTATAGAGCTTTACAACCAGCTTTGCATCGAACTGCATAAGAGGTATAATTCTCGCAGCATTGCACATAACCATATGGCAGGCAACGCCCAGTCCGAAGGCGTGGAAGAGAGGAAGAATAACGATTTCAGCCTCTTCACCAGGTACTTCGATAGCATCGATGTAGCCCATCTTGTAGACAAGCTCGTTCAGGGCATAGCTTGTGAGCTTAATGGTCTTGCTCTTGCCGGTTGTGCCGCCGCCGTTGAGATAGCAACAAACATCCATACCGTTATTGTGAAGTCCCTCGACTCTGACGCCGTGGTAGCTTGACATAACAGATGAATATGTGACGCAGTTATTTATTTTGGGCAGGATGGCCTCAAGTGCGATTTCGCCTGCTCTTGCGGAATACTTCTTAATGGGGCTTGCATAGTCACTGCAACGGCAAAGAAGCACAGGAACACCCAGCTTATTGAGAGTCTTTATATGGTCCTTGCAAAGCAGGTCAAGAATCATAACGCCCTTGCTGTTCATCTTTGTGACATAATCCGCCAGCTGTTCCGTGGGAAGAAGCGGATGGACAAAATTCACGATAACGCCCAGCTTATTAAGGGCATAGAATGCCACCATGCTCTCGATATTTGTGGGGCAGAATATGGTGTAGACATCACCCTTTTGCAGACCAAGAGAGGTCTTTGCGTAGGCTGCGAATGCCTCTACATCACATATAAATTCAGACCTCTTGAGTCTTTGATCCATATGCTGTGCACAGTCGTAGTCGTGATACTGAGATGTTGCCGCAAGGAAAAATTCGTAACAATTATAATTACCAGATTTAATCATTTTCTTCTCCAAAAACCCTATTAGCCGATTCTGTGACCGTCCTCAAGAGGGAACTGTTTTTTGAGCATGGGAATATCAAGAACGCCAGTGACCTTATCGCCGTCGAAGGTGGCAGAAACAAGCATCTCGTATTTCATCATACCGAGCTTGAGAACGCCTTTGCCAGAGAGAGTGTTGCCCTCTGCCTTGATGTCCTCATAGGTAAGGTTTGAGAAGAGCTTCTCATACTTTGCCGGGAAATGAAACTTAATGTCATATTCGCCGTTGTTGTCAATAATGTCAAAATCGATGTTGCCGGTGTAAACCTTCATTGTTACATGGGCAGTCCATTTTCCTATACCTATCATAAGAATACCCCAAAAATAAAATTTTTTCAATAATAATACTTTTGTGTGAATTCAATATTAACACAATATTAACTTTTTGTTAATTATAAGATATTTTAATCAAATTTCAAACTGAGTATGCGTTGACAGCGGAACGAACAAGGGTAGTCAGCAGGGCTACAAATTCATCACGAGGCAGCTCAGACAAAGCACCAGAGAACCAAAGTGCGAGAGTATCACGAATGGATGTGACAAGAAACACATCAAAAACTCTGATTTTTTCGGGATTATCAAGTCCCAGGTATTCTCCTACCTGAGCCACCACATCGTTCTTCAGCTCATCCGAAATATAACGCCAGATTTCCTTTGCCAGTGGCGAAATGAAGAGGTTTTTGTGGTATTCATAATCCCTCATCAGCCAATCAATGCCCGCTTCAATGGTAGGAGCAGGATTTTCAAGGAAGGACTTCATTCCGATATTATCAAGGGCATAGCGAAATGATGCGACGATGTCCTGTTTAAGTATCCCATATAAATCATTGACATCATTATAATGTGCATAGAATGTGCCACGACACACATCCGAACGGCGGATAATATCCGACACGCTGATTTTATCCACGGGCTTTTCGTTGATAAGCTCACTGAAGGCTCTGCGAATACTTTTTTCTGTCTTGGAATTTTTTTTGTGAGTTTTTTCCTGCATTTCGATTCTCCTTTTAATACTGACAAAAAATGAACATTTCCTAACTTGCAATTATACAACACTTATACACTATTTGTCAAGAAAAAAATAAAAAATGGGGAAATTTCCAAATAGAAAAATAAAAAAATGTACAATTCCAAAATTGAAACTGTACACTTAAATGGTAGTTAGCGGACAAATCTTATGCTAACAAACTGGAAAGGCATAAGTGAGAGCAAGCCGTCGGTATCGGAGATATGTTCCTCCTGAATATCCACAATTTCGCAGGCTCTCATTCCCTCAAAGGCAAGAATACCGTTGCGGATTTTTTCACTGCCGTTATACACACGGACAATAAATCCCTTGCCGTCTGCAGCAGGCTTTACGGTTTCCACGATGAAGTTATCATTGTCGCAGGAATAACCAAGAGCGTCCTCACCACAGCCATCAACCTGAATTGCAGGATTGTTGAGAATGTATGCTGCCCGGTAGGTTTCGTCATTGAGAGTACCTTCATGAGGCAGAAGAGCCAGTTTAATCTCGTGAATACCCTGATCTACATCATGACCGGGACCATTCTTAGGTGAGCGTACCAAATCGCAGTCGATAACGCCGTTCTTCACCCGATATCCGTACTTGCAGTCGTTAAGCAAGGATACGCCATAGAAGTCATCGGATAAATCCACAAACTTCTGACCGCTGACCTCAAACTGAGCCTTTTCACCGGGAGTGTCATCACGGGTACTTCTGGAAAGATGTCCGAACTGAACATTGAACTTTGCCTCGTTTGTTTCCAGGCTTGTGGGAAATGCCACACGGAGCATACTTTTATTCTGACGAACATCCAGCTTTATGTCAATGTCGGCAAGAGGTGAGCCGTCGGTGAGAGTTATGGTCTGTTTAATGGTAGTGTTGCCAACAGTAAAGAAGGAATAGGCATAGGCAAAAGGACCGTCAACACAGGTTTCAAATCTGTTGCACACTGCATCGTTCTTCGAATCCGCATACTCATGAGGTCTGATGTCCCAGCAGTCGCCGTTGTCACGATAGACGGAATACACACCCATTTTTTCGCCGGACTTCACCAGCTCCTTGCCGTTGTCCTTGAATATGAATGAAGTAATACAGCCATCCTCAAAGGTGAGCTTTACACGGTCATTTTCAATTGTATTGCCATCTGCCTTTGCGTTGAAGGTCTTGATTTCCTTGGCATCAGAAAGCTTTGCAGAGCCCATGGGAGGCAAGGCAACTCGCAGGAATTTACCCTCGGACTTCACTGTTTTATCATATGCGTAGGATGTGAAGTTGTAAACCGACTTCCCTGTTGAAAGCCTGGATGCCAGGGTCTTTATGCCAGCGGTGAGCTTGTCCTCAATCATATCGTATCTGGGACTTGTTTCATCATAGACCCTGTTAATGGATGAGCCGGGAAGAATGTCGTGGAACTGATAGAGCAGAACCTCCTGCCAAATTTCATCCACCTGAGAAAGTGACACCGGAAGGTCGATATTACACTCAAGAGCCTTTGCCGCCAGAAGCTCATAATTACGGAGCATAATCTCACACTTGCGGTTCATCTTTTTGTTCTTGGCTCTGGTTGTATATGTGCCCTGATGCTTTTCAAGGTAAAGCTCGCCCTTGTGAACAGGATACGCCGTGCCGTTGTCAATGAGCTCAAAGAAGTCCGCCGTCTTGCGTGGCGTCACCTTTGGACACTGACGGACATCCCGAAGCCTTCTCATTCTCTCAATATGTTCAAAGCCGGGTCCTGCGCCGCCGTCACCGATACCAAAGAGCATAGCCGCCTTGTCGGAGATTTTTCTCTCCTTGAAGTTCTTCTCACCGTTAATCATCATATCAGGTCTAACAGGTCCGTTGTAGGTTTCGTCCGGCAACATATGGGCAAGAACTCTTGAGCCGTCTAAGCCTTCCCAGTAGAAGGTGTGATACGGGAATGTGGTGACCTCGCTCCAGCTCATTTTCTGAGTAAGGAAATATGGCACTCCTGCCTGAGCCATAACCTGAGGAATACAGGCGGAATAGCCGAAGGAATCCGGCACCCAGAATATCTTCATATCCTGTCCGAACTCCTCCTTAAAGAAGCGTTTGCCGTAATAGAACTGACGAATGAGTGATTCTGCGGAGATGAGGTTGGAATCCGGCTCTACCCATGTGGCACCCTGAACCTCCCAGTTGTCGCCCTTGGCAAGCTCCTTAACCTTTGCGTATACATCCGGGTAGCAATCCTTCACCCACTTGTAGAGCTGTGCCTGAGATGCGCCGAATTTATATTCCGGGTAACGCTCGATGTTCATAAACTGATTTGTAAAGGTACGAGCGCCCTTGCGTTTTGATTCACGAATTGGCCATTCCCAAGCCAAATCCAAATGTGCGTGTCCGATGGCTGAGTACTCGAATATATCCTCACCGAAATTCTTCGTATCCAGCAGAGGTCGAAGCATTTCACGGTAAAGTCCGGCATTCTGCTCATTTATCTTGTCCGAAGTAGGCAGGTCATTCAGCACGGAGTAAATTTTGTCCGTAAAGCTACTGTTTTCGGCATACTCATAGAGATAACGAAGGCACCAGATGTCGTAGTACAGGGCACGGATATTCACATTTTCCTTTGCAACACAGAGCAGACTGAATTTAGACTCGTCCTGCATAATGCCGAACAGGTCATTTGCTGCGCCGTCAATCCAGAAATCAACTATGTGATTTTCTTCAAGACCTCTATTTAGAACTACCTTCTTTTCCGGCTTGCCCAGTGAACGGTCGTATTCACTTGCATAGCAGGTTATCGCCTGTTTTGGATTGCCGTATTTGTCATAGATGAGACCTTCGCCGCCACAATTTATCAGATAGACGATTGAGTCCTCCCAATAGGCACGAGGCACTTCGCCGGTAATGTGAAACCAGGCGCAGTCGAAAACATTCTCTGCCCACTTGTCGCCTACACGAATATTGACCTCTCTGCCCTCGGTTTTTCTCTCAAAGGGCAAGGGCTCCTCAGTTATATAAGCCTTGCAATCCAGCGTTCCCACCGGCGTATACATCTTGGCAAAAAGCTCATCCTCAAGACGGATTATAAAGGAGGTGTCCTGCTTATTGTCCGCCTTCTTATTTACCATACTTCCCATATTGCATCCTCCGCAAATTTGTTCATTTTGTATTATATCACTTCCGCTTGTATTATTCAAGTAAAAAAAGAAAAAATAAAGCTTGATTTTCTCGTTGCGATATGATATAATCAATTGAATAATCATGTATGAGGTTACTACAATGGCAAACGATGGATTCAAAACTGTAAAATTCGGCGGCTTCGATAAACAGGAGGTACTTGTTTATATTGAGCAGCAGAAAAAGCACGAAGCGGAGGCTCTTGATGTAGCACAAAAAAAATATGACAAGCTGGATGCTTTAGTCAAAGGACTTCAAAGTGATAACGCAAGTCTTTATGCAGCTCTGTCGGCTAAGTCCGAAAAGCCCGACACAAGCGAGGAAAACGAAAAGCTTAAGGCGGAGCTGTCAAATGCAAAGGAAGAAATGACTACACTTCGTGAGGACATCACCTCTAAACAGAACACCATCGATGCATACCTTGAAGAGATGAAATTACTTGGCATTCGCAACAAGGAGATGGAGGCAAAGCTTGCCCAAATCGATGCCCAGGAACAGGCTAAGGTAAACTCCGAGATTGAAATTCTGAAAACCGAAAACTTACAGCTCAGAAGTAAGCTTGCCCAGCTTTCAGAGATTGAGGCTGAAAATCAGTCTCTCAAGGACCAAATAGCCGAGCTTGAATCTCAGAATGCAGAAAATAGCGACTACGCAGCAGTGGGCGATTTAAGCAAATCCCTGGGCTCAACTCTCGTGAAGGCACAGCTCTTCGCAGACAGTCTTATCGAGAACGCAAAGCAGGATGCCATGAATATTAAGAAAGATACCGCCAGCGAGCTTACTGAAATAAACTCCAAAATTGCGGATATCGACAAGCTTATCAAGGACTTCGGAGAAGGACTCAATTCTGACTTTGAACAGCTCAACGGAAAACTGGGCTCGATTTCCGACAAGCTCACAAAAACCATCGCTGAGGTGTGAGGCACATAATTGTCAAATGAGACTCGGGAATCTGGGGCGTGCGGACGGTTCAGATAAACTTTAGGAACGGCTCGCACAACCCCTTGATAAAGCTGCGGAGCGGAATAACGCACGCCCCCTTGGGGTGGGGTTCTTCCGTCCGCCAACGAATAAACTTACTGAACGCATTGCACGCCCCCTGAATCCCCGAGAAAAGCTCCCCAGCGCATTGCACGCCCCCTGAAAGGGGGAGAGGGCCAACGAATGTTGGCGAGGGGGTCGGCTACCTTCGTAGCGGACTCTATAATCAAATCGCTTGCGATTTCCTCAGCCCTAATGCCTAGTGCCTAATGCTTCCTGCGACGAATAAAGCTCGCAAAAAAAAGTAAATCTCGTCAACATTTCCTATTTGCTATTTCCTATTTCTTTTTTCGACCCCCTCGCCGCCTCAATCCCTGGCGGCCCTCTCCCCCTTTCAGGGGGCGTGCAATGCGCTGGGGAGCTTCGTCCAAAATTAGAGTTTTGAGAACCCCCTCGCCATTCTGCGAATGGCCCTCTCCCCCTTTCAGGGGGCGTGCGGTCGGCTGGGCGACTGCGTCCAAAATTTGGGAAGCGTGCGAACGGTTCCGATAGACCTTCGGAACGCAATCTATAATCAAATCACGCAGTGATTTCCTTAACACTAGTGCCTAATGCCTTTGCGCCAGCAAGACTTTGCGCCAGCATGACTTTGTGAAACATGACTTTGCGACAGCAAGACTTTGCGACAGCATGACTTTGCGCTAGCAAGACTTTGCGACAGCATGACTTTGCGACAGCAAGACTTTGCGACAGCATGACTTTGCGCCAGCAAGACTTTGCGCTAGCATGCCTTTGCGCCAGCAAGACTTTGCGACAGCAAGACTTTGCGACAGCATGACTTTGCGCCAGCATGACTTTGCGACAGCATGACTTTGCGTAAGCCAGACTTCCCGTAGGGAGACTTTACTTATATATGAATGATTTCAAAACACTCCGCCAAAGGATAATCCGGCAGGAATTTGGCAGAATGAATGATATGCAGTTCAAAGCGGTCACCACTACCACGGGGCCGCTACTTGTACTTGCAGGTGCCGGAAGCGGAAAGACGACAGTCATCGTCAACCGCATTGCAAATCTCATCAAATACGGTGATGCCTACAATACCGACATGGCATGGCGTCAGGTCACGGATACCGACCTTGCCAATATGCAGGCATATTTAGACGGCGACGACTCTGTCTACGACAAGTTCTCCAGTCTTTTGTCCTATGACAACACTCGTCCCTGGAACATCCTGGCAATCACTTTCACAAACAAGGCGGCAAATGAGCTTAAAGCCCGTCTTGTAACCATGCTGGGCGAAGAGGACGGCAATTCAATATGGGCTGCCACATTCCACTCCGCCTGCGTGCGGATTCTCCGTCGTTACGGCTCACTTCTGGGCTATTCCGACCACTTCGTCATCTATGATACCGACGACAGCAAGCGGGTTATGAAGGAGGTTCAAAGACTTCTTCGTGTGGATGAAAAACTCATGCCGGCAAAGGCAATTCTTGCTGAAATAAGCCGTGCCAAGGACAGTCTTATTAGTCCCGATGAATACTACGAAACCGCTGGCTCCGATGCCCGTAAGAAGAACATCGCAAACTGCTACGCCACCTACCAAAAGCTCCTAAAAAAGGCTGATGCAATGGATTTTGACGACATAATAGTGAATACCGTCAAACTCCTGCAGGAACATGAGGATGTCCGGAAATATTACAACGACAAGTTCACTCACATCTGCGTGGACGAGTATCAGGACACCAACCACGCCCAGTTTGTACTTACGGAGCTACTTGCCGGCTACCGCAAAAATATCTGCGTTGTGGGTGACGACGACCAGAGTATTTACAAATTCAGAGGCGCCACCATTGAGAACATCCTGTCCTTTGAATATCACTACAACGGAGCCGAAGTCATTAGGCTGGAGGAAAATTACCGCAGTACCCAGAACATCCTGGATGCCGCTAACTATGTCATTAAAAATAACTCCCAGCGCAAGGGCAAAAACCTGTGGACTTCCAAAACCGGCGGAGAGAAAATCATCGTAAAAAAACTCCGTGACGAGCGTGAAGAGGCGAAATTCGTTGTGGACGAAATCCTGTCCTCCGGCAGACAGTTCAGCGACTTCGCAATTCTGTACAGAAAAAATTCCCTGTCAAATATGTTCGAGCAGGAGCTTGCCCACTCTGGTATTTCCTACAAGCTCATCGGCGGTCACAAGTTCTACGACAGAAAGGAAATCAAGGACGCAATCGCCTATCTTGCGGTAATTTCCAATCCAAACGATGAGGTACGACTTCGCAGAATTATCAACGAACCAAAACGAGGCGTCGGAGAAACAAGTCTTAACAATGCCTCCACCATCGCCGCAGGTCTCGGTGTTGGTATTTTCGATGTTATTGAACATTCTGATTCATATCCACAACTTGCTCGTGGTTCAAAGGGTATGCTTCCCTTTGCCCAAATCATCCGAAAGTACAACGACGCATTGGGTGAAATGTCCGTATTTGAGATATTCGACGGCATTATGAAGGACACCGGCTACCCGGAGAGTCTTAAAGCTGACCCGGCAACAGCTGAAGAAAGGCTTGAAAACCTGTCCCAGCTGGGCAATAACCTCAAACGCTTCGACGCAGAAAATCCCGATGGTACCTTGGTGGATTTCCTTGAAGAAATTGCCCTGTTATCAGACATCGACAACTTCAACGAAGATGAAAACGATAGCGTTGTGCTGATGACAATCCACTCCGCAAAGGGCTTGGAATTCCCAGTATGCTTCCTTGTTGGTATGGAAGAGGGCACTTTCCCGGGATTTCAGGCGGCGTATGATCCGTCGGAAATTGAGGAGGAAAGACGACTTGCCTATGTTGGTATCACCCGGGCAAAGGAACAGCTCTATCTTACTCACACTCTTACCCGTATGAACTACGGCAAGCTTGAACGAAATATTCAGTCAAGATTTCTTGATGAAATTCCTGACAATCTGACCGATGATCGCACCGAGGACCTGGGACAAAGCTCATTTTCAAGCGGATACAACACATACGGCGGATATAATGCCTACGGTCACACCGCAAGACAGGTGGGCGCCACAACATATAGCCGTGTTCAGCCAAAACCACAAATAAAAAAGCCGACTCCGGTGAAGGAAACGGCTCCAACTGTGGATGTAAATGCCGGAGACACCGTTATGCACAAAAAATTCGGCAAGGGCGTCGTACTGTCCGCAAGACCTATGGGCAACGATGTACTTATCGAGGTGGCTTTCGAGGACTTCGGCACGAAAAAGCTTATGGCAAACGCAGCACGGCTGGAAAAAGTGTAGAGCAATGGCTTTTCCGCTCGATAGACCTTCGGAACCGACCGCACGCCCCTGGAATAAACCTGCGGAGCGAATTAATCGCACGCCCCTTAGGGGAGAGGGCCAAGCTTTAGCTTGGCGTGGGGGGTTCTTTCGCTCGATTCGGAA
>R06__coassemble_270_pt1 | contig 19664 bp, 18 predicted proteins | sample R06__metabat2_low_PE_028 | metagenome-assembled genome bin R06 | reverse complement strand
CCTCGCCAAGCTAAAGCTTGGCCCTCTCCCCCAAGGGGGCGTGCGTTATTCCGCTACGCAGGCTTATCAAGGAGCTTTGCGAAGCATGACTTTCCGCAGGAAGACTTGGCATCAACCAGACTTTCCGCCAGGAAGACTTATTCAATTATCAAACTAATTTAAGGAAACATAGATTATGGCAAACGAAAATTCATTCAACGAAATGGAGCATCGCATCCTCAAATTTTGGGAGGACAACGACTGCTTCGGCAAGCTTAAGGCACAGAACGAGGGTCACGAGCGTTATCGCTTCCTTGATGGTCCCATAACTGCCAACAACCCGATGGGCATTCATCACGCCTGGGGCCGTTCACTCAAGGATATCTACATCCGCTACAAGGCGATGCAGGGCTTTGATTGCCGTTATCAGAACGGTTTCGACTCTCAGGGACTCTGGGTTGAGGTCGGTACGGAGAAGGATTTGGGCTTCTCCACAAAGCACGACATCGAGGACTATGGACTTGACAAATTCACCCTCAAATGCAAGGAGAGAGTGAATAAATTCGCAGGAGTCATCACAGAGCAGAGTAAACGCCTTGGTCAGTGGATGGACTGGGACAACTCCTATTTCACCAACACCGACAAGAACATCGGCGGTATCTGGCACTTCCTCAAAACCTGCCACGACAACGGCTGGATTGACAGCGAGGACAAGCCCATGCCCTGGTGTCCACGCTGCGGTACATCTCTTTCTGAGCATGAAATGACCGGCTCTTATAAGATGATTACCCACAATTCTGTGTTCTTCAAGCTGCCCATTAAGGGAATGAATTCCAAGATGCTTGTATGGACCACCACTCCCTGGACGCTTTCCTCCAATGTGGCTCTCGCCGTAAATCCTGAACTTGACTATTTTGAGGTCAGAGTAAAGAGTGACACGGATACGCTCTTCCTTGCAAAGAAGGCAATCGACTATCTTGGAGACGACAAGCTTGAGGTTTTAGGTTCAGTCAAGGGTTCGGAGCTTGTGGGCAAGGAGTTTGAGACCTGTTTCCCGTATTTTGAGGCTCAGGCAGGCGTTGAACATAAAATTGTTGCCTGGGAGGATGTTGCGGCTGACGAGGGTACAGGCGTTGTACACATTGCTCCCGGTTGCGGTATGGAGGACTTTGAGCTGGGTCAGAGACTTGGGCTTGCAAAGATTATGCCCGTGGACGATTTGGGCGTATTCCTGCCCGGCTTCGGCTTTATGTCTGGCAAGGACAGTCACACCATTGCTGACGAGGTTTTTGAGGAGCTGAAAAAACAGAACAAGCTCTATAAGGTTATGCCCTATGAGCATTCATATCCCGTTTGCTGGAGATGCAAGCAGGAGGTTATTTACCGTCTTGTTCCAGCTTGGTACATCCGTACAGGCGAGCTCAAGCCTCGTCTTATGAAGGCGGCGGATTCCGTCAAGTGGGAGCCAGAGTCAAACGGCAAACGTATGCACGATTGGCTTGAAAATATGGGTGACTGGAACATCTCCCGTAAGCGCTATTACGGAATGCCTCTGCCATTCTACAAGTGCGACTGCGGACATCTCACCGTTATTGGTTCCAAAAAGGAGCTTCGTGAAAAGGCAGTCGACCCGGCAAAGGTGGACAATCTCCGTGAGCTTCACCGTCCGTGGATAGATGAAATCGAAATTAAGTGTCCGAAGTGTGGCAAGGCGGTCAAGAGAATTCCTGAAATCGGCGATGTATGGCTTGATGCGGGTATTGTTCCGTTCTCCACCACAGGCTATTTCGACAGTGATGACAAGACCGAATGGAGAAAGAATTATCCAGCAGAATGGATTACAGAAATGCGTGAGCAGGTTCGTCTGTGGTTCTATTCCATGCTGTTTATGAGTGTCGTTCTTGAGGACAGAGCTCCCTATGAGCGTGCCCTTTGCTACAACGCAGTGGTTCAGGAGGACGGCTCCAAGTTCTCCAAGACCGGATTTATGATTAAATTCGACGAGGCAGCCGAAAAAATCGGTGCGGATACAATTCGTTATCTCTACGCCGGCGCACCCATTGCCAATGATGTTCGTTTTGGCTATAATCTTGGTGACGAGGCAAGAAGAAAGCTCCTGGGATTTAAGAATATCCACACCTTCTTCGAAACCTATGCCACAATTGACAAGCCCGAGCTTGATGGCTACACTCCCGATGTTTCCGCAATGAGCGCCACCGACAAGTGGCTCATCCTCCGCACAAATGACTTCATCGACAAGGCGAAGAGTGCCTACGAGGATTACAAGGCATATCAGCTGGTCCGTGAGTTCGAAATCTACGTGGATGACATCTCCAATTGGTATATTCGTACCAACCGTCGCCGTTTCTGGAAGACAGGTGACATTGGTGATAAGACATTGGCATATTGGGTACTTGCCTACGCTATTGAATCTGCCTGCCGTTGCATGGCTCCAATCATTCCATTTATGACTGAGGACATCTGGCAGACTCTCATCAGAAGAATTCGTCCCAATTCGGCTCTCTCCGTACATCTTGCCGGCTGGCCTGAAAAGTTTGACGGCGTAGTCGAGGATGGCGTTACTGAGCAGACGGCTCTTGCAAGGGATGTTATCGCAACTACACTTCGCCTTCGTAACGAAAATCAGATTAAGGTTCGTCAGCCTCTCTCCAAGCTCTTCATCTGCTGTGATGATGCTATCGCCTCCAAGATTAAGGTGTTCGAAAAGAATATTCTTGACGAGCTGAACATCCGTGAGGTGGAATATACTCAGGATAAGTCCGCCCTCGAAAATGGCTATCTTCAGGTTGATTTCAAGGTTGCTGGTCGTGTACTCAAGCAGAACGCCAACAAGATGAAGCAGTGTCTCGCCGAGCTTCCGGCTGAGGATATGGCAAAGGCGGTTGCTGAATTTGATGCAGGCGGTAAGGTTCACATCGCAGGCTGGGATGAGGAATTCGACTCCAATGTGTTTATGCGTAAGAGCGAGACCAAGCCCGGCATCATCGCAGCAGACTTCAACAACGGCGGAAATGTTCTGGCTCTTGATATCAAGCTCACCGACGAGCTTCTTGCAGACGGCGCAATCCGTGACATAGTAAGACAGTGTCAGGTTCTCCGTAAAGAGGCGGGCTATAATGTCGAGGAGAGAATTACAATGGCTATCAAGACGGATGATGAGTTTATCCTCAAAGCCATTGCCGACAAGAAGGAACATATTATGAGCGAGCTCCTTGCCGATGAAATCATCATAAACGGTGACTTCCAGGCGGATAAGACTCAGGATGCAGATATTATGGATAAAACTGTCACCCTGGCGGTTAGGAGATAGGAATTTATAAATAGGAAATAGGAAATAGGAAATAGGAAATATTCTGACCGAAGCCCTATTGCCTAATGCCCTGCCTAGTGCCTTATTCACCTAGTGCCTCGTTTTCGTTCCGAAACAACTCCCCGGTAACCATCTCACTAAAATCAGGTATACAATATGGAAATTACAAAAGAATCAAAAATCGGCGAGGTTCTGGACTTCGACCGTACAACAGCACAATTTTTCATCGCTTTGGGAATGCACTGCCTGGGCTGTCCGTCGGCTCGTAATGAAACCATCGAGCAGGCGTGTATGGTACACGGCACGAATGCAGACGAGCTCGTGAAGAACATCAACGAGTTCCTTGCCGCAAAGTGATAGCCCTGGGCAACAGATTGAGAACGGTCTCCGAAATGGTAGTCGGAGGCTCTGTTCTCATTGACATTGGAACGGATCACGCATATTTGCCGGTGAATCTCATTCAGCGTGGGATTATCCCCCGGGCGATTGCTTCCGACATCGGTGAACAGCCTCTTAAAAACGCCGAAAAAACTGTGGCGAAATGCGGACTTGCCGACAAAATCGAGCTTCGACTCACTCCCGGACTTGAGGGCTACAACGCTCAGGACGGCAGCGAAATTGTAATCGCTGGTATGGGCGGAACTCTCATTGCGGAAATTCTCGAAAAGGCGGAATTTATAAAAAATCCATCCATTCATCTTGTTCTTCAACCTCAGTCTCATTCAGAGGATGTCCGCAGATTTCTCTGCAAAAACGGCTTCACCATCGAATATGAAACCGTTTGCGAGGACACCGGACGAATTTACAATGCCATTTCAGCTTATTATACCGGGGATATGTCCAAAAGTGACTGCGAGGGCTATTTTCTCCTGGGAGAGTTGCCCAATATCAACGACGAACGGGCGAAATACCTGATTGACAGGACATTGAAGGTCGTGAAAAACCGAATAAAAGGTCTGGAAGGCTGCGGACGAAATCCCGAAGAGCTTGAAATGTTGAAAAGGGCAATGGAAGAAATCGGATATAAATAGGAAATGTTACCGGGAGTTTGTTTCGGAAAATAGCGCAAAGTCTTGTTTCACAAAGTCTTGCGCTACGAGACTTTGCAACGCAAGACTGTCCGTAGGACGACTCCATACATGAAAGGATACATATGATTAAACTAAAAACAAATCCCCGTGAAATTGCGGCGGTGGATGAAATTTATCGAAATCTTTCACGACGGCTCACATCGGACGGCTTATCCTCCTGTCCGGTGTCTCTCTGTTCGGCGGTTGTGCGTCTGAGCCTTGCCCAATCCTGTGGAAAATGCACACCTTGCCGTCTGGGACTTTCTCAGCTGGACAAGTCTCTATCCGACATTCTCTCCGGCGATGGAGACCTTGAGACAATCAATCTCATAGAAAAAACCGCTCGGGTACTCACCGCATCGGCGGACTGCGCCATAGGATTTGAGGCAGGCAGAACTGTCTACACCTGCGTAAAAGCCTTCCGTGATGAATTTGTATCCCACATTGAAAATGGCGGCTGCATTTCTCATTACGAAAATCCTGTGCCCTGTGTGGCATATTGTCCTGCACATGTGGACATCCCGGGCTATATCGCTTTGGTGAATTCAGGCAACTACGCTGATGCAATCCGTGTAATTCGCAAGGATAATCCGTTTCCATCAGCCTGCGCTCTGATTTGTGAGCATCCCTGTGAACATCACTGCCGTAGAGGTCTTGTGGACGATTCCGTCAACATCAGAGGCTTAAAAAGAATGGCTGTTGATAACGCAGGCGAAGTCGAAAATCCCGAATGCCTTCCTGATACGGGCAAGAAAATCGCAGTTATCGGAGCAGGTCCATCTGGACTTACAGCCGCATATTATCTTCGTCTTATGGGACATTCCGTCACGGTGTATGAGCAGAGAAAAAGTGCCGGCGGAATGCTTCGTTACGGTATACCTGCGTACAGACTGCCTCGTGAGGCTCTCGACAGGGAAATTGCCTCCATTATCTCCACCGGTATCGACCTTAAAACAGGCGTATCTGTGGGTAAGGACATCACCTTCGACGAAATCAAAAACGATAGCGATGCTGTCTATCTCTCTGTAGGTGCACATTCCGACAATAAATTAGGCATTGAAGGCGAGGATGGCAATGGCGTTATCTCTGCTGTTGAGCTCCTTCGTGGTATTGGCGATGGAAATTATCCCGATTTTTCGGGCAAGCGTGTAATCGTTGTGGGTGGCGGAAATGTGGCTATGGACTGCACGAGAAGTTCTATGAGGCTTGGCGCAGAGAGTGTAATTTGCGCATACCGCAGACGCAAGGAGGATATGACTGCCTTGCCGGAGGAAATCGAAGGCGCAATTGAAGAGGGTTGTGAGATTTCCACACTTATAGCTCCGGAGAAAATCGAGCTTGACGAAAAGGGAAATGTTGCAGCACTCTGGGTGAAGCCTCAGATGATTAGTGTTGTGAGTCGTGGCAGACCATCTGTTGTGAATGCGGATACACCATCTGTACGGCTCCCGGCAGATATAATCGTAGTTGCAATCGGTCAAAAAATCGACTCCGCATATTTTGAGGAGAACGGAATACCGGCAAACAGAGGCAGATTTTCGGCGGATGCTACCTGCAACATCAAAGGTGTTGAGGGCGTATTTGCCGGCGGAGACTGCGTAACTGGTCCGGCAACAGCAATCAAGGCGATAGCGGCAGGCAAAGTGGCAGCCAGAGCAATCGACAATTATCTCGGATTTAATCATATCCCGGCGGTGGATGTGGAAATTCCCAATCCAAAGGCAGGCTCATTCCCGGCATGTGGCAGAATAAATTTGTCCGAGCGTCCGGCAGATGAGAGAAAGCAGGACTTCGGACTTATGGAATGTCCGATGACTTTGCAACAGGCGACTCAGGAGAGTTCAAGATGCCTTCGCTGTGATCATTACGGCTACGGCTCATTCAGAAACGGGAGGACATGGAAATGGTAAGGCTGACTATTGACAACAGACCTGTGGAATGTGCGGACGGCACTACCATTCTCACCGTCGCAAGGAGTGTCGGCATAAACATTCCAACACTTTGTTACCTCAAGGATATAAACGAAATCGCAGCCTGTCGTATCTGCTGTGTTGAAATCGAAGGCGTTGACAGACTTGCCGCCGCCTGCAATACCGTGGCAGAGAACGGTATGACGGTTTATACAAATTCTCCGCGTGTTCGTGAGGCTCGCAAAACCAACCTTGAACTGATTTTGTCGGAGCATGACTGCAAATGTCCCACCTGCGTGAGAAACGGCAACTGCACACTCCAAACACTTGCCAGGGAATTTAATATTTTTGAGCCTGTGTACCAGGGCAAAATCGCTAAAAACAAGAAAACTTGTCTGCCCTTGGTGAAGACAGACTCCAAGTGCGTAAAATGTATGCGTTGTGTCAGTGTCTGTGAAAAGGTTCAGGGACTTGGCATTTGGGATGCGGTTGGTACTGGTGAAAATCTTCGCATTGTGGTAAAACCCGGACTTTCAATCGAGAAAAACTGCTCACTCTGCGGACAGTGCATTACCCATTGTCCTGTGGGCGCTCTTCGTGAAAGAGATGATACGGACAAGGTTTACGATGCCCTGGCAAGCAAGGATAAAATCACCGTCCTTCAGGTGGCTCCGGCTGTGAGAAGCGCCTGGGCTGAGGAACTTGGGCTCGACAAATCTCTCGCTACGGAAAAGAGAATGGTTTCCGCAATCAAGGCTTTGGGCTTTGACTATGTTTTCGATACAGACTGGGCTGCGGATTTGACAATTATGGAGGAAGGCAGTGAGCTTATCCATCGAGTCAAAAACGGCGGGAAATTCCCAATGTTCACCTCCTGTTGCCCTGGCTGGGTTAGATTTATGAAGGCGGAATATCCTGAATTTACCGATAATCTCTCCACCGCAAAGTCGCCTCAGCAGATGTTTGGAGCAATCGCAAAGAGCTATTTTGCCGAGAAAATAAACGCCGATCCAAAGAATATATTCTGCGTATCGGCGATGCCCTGTACTGCAAAGAAGCACGAGGTGGCAATACCCAATCTCAATGATGCCTGCGGTGACCCGGATGTGGATGTGTCCCTCACCACCAGAGAGCTTTCCCGTATGATTAGAGCCGACCATATTGACGTATCCGCCCTGGAGGAATCGGAATTTGATTCGCCTTTGGGCACGGCAACCGGCGCAGGAGTTATCTTCGGAGCTACCGGTGGCGTTCTTGAAGCGGCTCTTCGTTCTGCCTACTTCCTTATTAAGGGTGAAAATCCGCCCGTGGATGCATTCAAGCTGGTGAGAGCTCCGGGTGAGCGTCGTGAGGCAGAGCTTGAAATTGACGGAATTAATCTAAGCGTTGCGGTCACAAGCGGACTTGCCAATACCAAAGCGTTGCTGGATGATATAAAATCTGGCAGGAAAAAGTATGATTTCGTGGAGATTATGGCATGTCCTGGAGGCTGTGCTGGCGGCGGCGGACAGCCAATTCACGAGGGACTTGAATGTGCCGGTGAGAGAGGTCAAATCCTCTATAATCTGGACGAAAGCTATGAAATAAGATTTTCCCATGAAAATCCTTCGGTCAAGACGATTTACGATGAGTTCCTGGAAAAGCCACTGGGACATAAATCCCACAAGCTCCTCCACACCGACTTAAAGGAGTGGAACCTTTAATCAAAAAAAAGTACGCCCCGATTTTTAGGAGCGTATTTTTATTGCCGGATAAATTTTTACTTGACAAACCATAAGTTTTTAACGAAAAAAGAGGCACAAAAAGTACCTCTTAGAGTGCACATTAACGGACTCGAACCGCTGACCACTCGCACGTCAAGCGAGTGCTCTACCAACTGAGCTAAATGTGCATTTGTATGTGCGTCTGTAACTTTTATATTATACCCAGATTTTCGGAATTTGTCAAGATTAAATTTTGAGTTATTTAATTTTTGGTTAAATCTTATATAATTATTAAAATATCCAGTGAGAATTTATGAAAGTATTTCAAGATAACTTCTTGAAAAATTTGAAAAAAGTGATATAATGTGAGTTCTAAAAATTTATGGTGAAATTACATGTTGAAAATTTTATTTATTCTGGTTGGATTTGCAATCGGCTACACCCAGTTCGGACTGCTTCGTATGATAACCGCATCGGTTTTGTCAGGAGCGTTCAAGCTCGGTAAAATGCTGATTTCCATCGGACTGAAAATTATAATTTATGCCGTGGCGATTGTGATTATGCTGAAGATTTTCCGTGCATTTATAGTGTTTGCAGGCGGAGGACTTGCGGCGGGACTCATTCTCGGTGCGGTGATTTTTGCAATACGAAATATGGAAAGGAGTCGATGAAATGAGCAAAGCAAATATTATCAAGCTTGCCGTAACGGCGGTGATATTTGCCTTTTCAATTATATTAAAGGTTGTTTCATCAAAAAAAGACTCTCCGGGAGGCAAGAAAAAGGGCAAGACTGCATTCACAGCGGTAATGCTTATTTCCGGCTGGTACTTTGTGGCGCTTGTGGTTAACATCATCAAGGATAAGTCCATCGGCGTTGAGGTGCCACCCATAGAAATGTTTGCACCGAGAAGTGACATCACCATAGGCTGGTACAGTGTACCGGAAACCACCGTTGTGGGATATATCGTCCTTGCTGTGGTGCTGGTACTCTGCGTGATTTTCAGAATTTTTGCCTATCCAAAATTCACCGAAGACACTCCAAAGGGACTTCAAAATGCCCTGGAGGCGGTGGTGGAACTCTGCGATAATTTCGTCACCCAAAAGGTGGGCAAGAAGCTGACGGCATCCCTGTCACCCTATGTATTCGGCATTGCGGTCTATATCCTGGGCTGCGCATTTTCCGAGCTTTTCGGACAAAGGCCTCCCACATCGGATTTGTTCTGCACCTTTGCCCTGGCTCTTATGACCCTGTTTATGATAAATTTCTGCGGTATCAGAGAAAAGAAGCTGGGCGGCAGAATTAAGGCGTTGGCGTCACCTTCACCGGTCATCTTCCCGATGAAAATCCTGTCGGACTGCGCTACACCTGTATCCCTCGCCTGCCGACTTTTCGGTAATATGCTGGGCGGATACATCGTTATGGACCTGCTGAAGGAGTCTCTTGGAGGCTATTCCGTGGGCATTACATCACTTGCCGGACTTTATTTCAATCTTTTCCATCCGGCGATTCAGGCATACATATTCCTCATTCTGACGCTTACCTTCATCAACGAAGCGACAGAAACAGCGGAAGAATAATAAAGGAGATTACACATTATGAACATTACAGCACTTGCAGCGGCACTCGCACTTCTTCCGGTACTTGGAGCAGGTATTCTTATGGGCTATGCAACATCCAAGGCAGTTGACGCAACGGCTCGTCAGCCCGAGGCATCGGGTAAAATCAACTCAATCCTTCTTCTCGGACTTGCACTTACCGAGTCGACGGCTATCTATTCCTTCGTTATTTCGCTGATTCTCACCACAAAGGTCTGATTGACCCTGAAAGGATAGGACTATGGAAGGTCTTGATGTAAAGAGTATCCCGATTGATTTGATACTCAATATTTTGAATATTGTCATTATATTCATTGTAACTAAAAAGCTGGTGTATAAGCCGGTGCATAAATTCCTTGACGCCCGCAAATCTAAGGTGGATTCGGCAATGGATGAGGCTCTTGCGATTAAGGCTGAGGGTCAGGCTCTAACGGCTGAGTACGAGAGCAAAATCTCCGATATTGACGCCGAAAAGGCAAAAATTCTTGCCGATGTCAGGATACAGGCTCAGGCAGAGGCTCGCAATATTACCGACAAGGCAAATGATGATGCCGCCAAAATCCTGGCTGCAGCAAAGGCATCCGCCGAAACCGAAAAGAAAAAGGCTGTGGAGAACGCAAAGGACGACATAACAAACCTTGCCTTCGACATTAGCGAAAAGCTTCTCGGACGCAGTATCAACGATGCGGACAACAAAAAGCTTGCCGAAAGCTTTTTCAATAATTAAGCTATGGACAAAATAACAATCACTACGCCTTCCAGTATGTCGGCGGCGACCTATGTGTACATCGAAAAAAGAGCTATGGAGATGTTCGGCTGTGACAAGGTTGAACATATCTATGACGATACCCTGATAGGTGGCTTCACCATATTTGCAGGCGGAAAGCTGTATGACAGCAGTATAAGAACCCAATTCGAGGCTCTGAAAAAGCATATTTCGCAGTAAAGGAGGACACTATGCCGGATATTGATACAGCCGGAATCGGCGTATATCTCAAAAATAAAATCGATTCCTTTTTCCCGGCAGTACGGGTTAGCTCCTGCGGAACAGTCAAAACTGTGGGTGACGGAGTTGTTCGCATAGACGATCTGACGGGCTGTCAGAACGGTGAGCTTGTGGAGTTCTCCGGCGGAGTCTACGGAATGGCGCTGGACATAGAGGAAAACCATGTGGGCGCCGTGCTTCTTGGGGCAGGTGACAGCGTTCGAGTCGGCGACAGAGCCATGGGTACAGGGCGAGTTTGCTCCGTGCCGGTGGGCGAAAATCTCGATGGCAGAATTATTGATCCCATAGGCAGAGCCCTGGACGGAAAGCCACTGGAGGCGACAAAATTCTATCCCGTTGAAAGACCGGCTCCGCTTATTATGATGCGTAGGCCTGTTGGAACTCCTCTGGAAACGGGCATTATTTCCATTGACACAATGATTCCCATTGGCAGAGGTCAGAGAGAGCTGATAATCGGCGACAGGCAGACCGGTAAGACCAGTATTGCCCTGTCCGCTATCCTCAGTCAAAAGGGTAAAGGCGTCCATTGTGTGTACTGTGCAATAGGACAGAAGGCATCCACCGTTGCCGAAGTGACGGAATTTCTTCGTCAGACCGGAGCCTTGAGCTACACGACCGTTGTTGTGGCAACAGCAAGCGACAGCCCGGCTATGCAGTATCTCGCTCCCTATGCAGCCTGCTCCGTGGCGGAATATTACCGTGATAACGGCTCCCACGCACTTGTAATTTATGATGATTTGTCAAAGCATGCGGTGGCGTACAGAACTATGTCACTTTTGCTTCATCGCTCACCGGGTCGTGAGGCATATCCCGGCGATATATTCTATCTCCATTCAAGACTTCTTGAACGGGCGGCATGTATGTCACTTGAAAACGGCGGCGGTACTCTCACGGCAATTCCCGTAATTGAAACCACCGGCGGAAATATTTCGGCATATATTCCTACGAATGTAATTTCCATAACTGATGGTCAGATTTACCTTGAACCGGAGCTTTTCCACAACGGCATCCGTCCTGCGGTGAACACTGGTCTTTCTGTATCCCGTGTGGGCAGAGCTGCTCAGCCCAAGGCTATGAAAAAGCTGTCCGGTACGCTTCGTATTGACCTGTCACAGTACCGAGAAATGGCGGTTTTCGCAAGATTCGGTACGGATTTGGACGACAGTACGAAAAAACAGCTCAGCCGTGGCGAAATGCTCACCATGCTTATGACTCAGGGCAAGAACACCGCATATTCCGTTGCAGACAAGACCGCCATACTCATCGGCTACAAGCTGGGCTATTTCGATGAATTTAAGCCCAAGACGGTTGTTAAAGAGGTGGCGTCTATGCTTGCGGTACTTCGTGAAAGCATTCCGGAGATTATGTCCGAAATTGACAGAACCGGGGACTTCACCGACGAGCAGAGGACCGAAATCGAACAAATTTTGAAAAAATAGTATGAAAGGAGAGATGATATGGCAACCACAAACGAAATCAAGCAGGAACTTTCCGCAATCGGTCAGATAAAGCAGATTACCAATGCCATGTATCTTCTCTCCGTGGCATCTGCCAGAAAAGGTATATCCAACATTGCAATCAATGACCGATATATGCACTCAGTAAGACAGGCGATGCGTGACATAGTTTCGGTAGATCCGGAGCAGAAGCACGAATTTATCGACAATCACAGCGGTACATCCGACCGGGCGGCATTCGTAATCCTGGGTGGCGACAAGGGACTTTGCGGCGGATACAATGCCAATCTTCTTCGCAGGCTCCTGTCCGAAATGCAAAAACACAGGGAGTGCTACATCATATGCTCCGGTAAACGAATGAGTGAAATGCTCCTTGCCCGTGATATTCACATCGACGAGGATTTGTCCGTTGCCGGCGGTTACCCGAAAATCCACTATGCAAGAGTAATAGCCAGTCATCTTCTGGAAATGCTAAAAAATGACGAAATTTCCGAAGCGAATATAATTTTTACTGACTATGTGACTGCGGCGGAGCAAATCGTCCGATGCGTGACTCTCTTTCCTCTGGAGCCTACGGATTTTACGGACGAAAAAGGCGAGTCAAGACTGCCTGCCGATACAATATTTGAGGAAAATGAGAAAAAATCCCTGGATGTCCTGGTACCACAATATGCGGTGGGATATATCTACGGCGCTCTCTGTAATGCCTACACAAGCGAGCATTACGCCCGGATGAATGCAATGCAGGAGGCTACGAGAAATGCGGATGAAATGATTACGCTTCTGGGCACAAAATTCAACGAGGCACGACAGCTCGCCATTACAAATGAGCTGGTGGAAATTGCCTCGGCAACCACTTTGTATGAGGAGAAATCCATATGATGAACGGAAAAATAATTAAAATATCCGGTCCCGTTGTGGATGTCCGATTTGACGGCGGAGACGAGCCACCGGTCTATTCTCTGCTCGCCACCGAGGATGGAAAATGTCATATGGAAGTGTCCATGCAGCTCACCGGCGGTGTTGTTCGCTGTGTCGCCTTGGATGCCACCGACGGACTTGTATGCGGATGTGTCGTCACCACGGATGGCAGCGGAATTAAGGTTCCTGTTGGCGATGGAGTCATCGGCAGAGTGGTGGATGTTCTGGGTAGACCCATTGACGGCAAGGGCAAAATCGAAACAAAAGAGTACAGAAGTATTCATCGGAAGGCTCCAGCTCTCAATGAACAGAAGCCCGCAACCGAAATTCTGGAAACTGGCATCAAGGCAATTGACCTGCTTATTCCCTACGCAAAGGGCGGTAAAATAGGCCTCTTTGGTGGCGCAGGCGTGGGTAAGACGGTTCTCATTATGGAGATGATACACAACGTTGCAACCAACCACGGCGGATATTCTGTATTCACTGGCGTTGGCGAGCGTTCAAGAGAGGGCAACGAGCTTATCTCTGATATGGAGGAAAGTGGCGTTATAAACAAAGCCATACTTGCCTTCGGGCAGATGAATGAGCCCTCTGGCAGCCGTATGCGTGTGGCTCTCTCCGGACTTACCATGGCTGAGTATCTCCGTGACGAAAAACAGCAGGATGTTCTTCTGTTTATCGACAATATTTATCGTTATGTTCAGGCAGGAAATGAGGTTTCCGCTCTTCTTGGACGACTTCCCTCGGCGGTTGGATACCAGCCTACGCTTGCCAATGAGCTGGGTGAATTGGAGGAGAGAATTGCCAGCACCGATAAGGGCTCCGTCACCTCCGTTCAGGCGGTCTATGTGCCTGCGGACGACATTACCGACCCGGCACCTGCATCGATTTTCTCCCATCTGGACGCCACAACCGTGCTTTCAAGAGCCGTGGCGGAACAGGGAATTTATCCTGCAATCGATCCGCTTGCCTCCTCAAGTCGTCTTCTTGACCCGGAAAAGGTGGGCGAAAAGCATTATTCCGTCGCCACAAGAGTTACTGAAATCCTGGAACGATACAACGAACTGAAGGACATCGTGGCAATTTTGGGTATGGATGAGCTTTCACCGGAGGATAAGCTGACAGTTAAACGGGCGAGAAAAATCCGTAATTTCCTCTCTCAGCCATTGAATGTGGCGGAAGGCTTTACAGGTCTTGCGGGTAAATATGTTCCCGTTGAGGTCACCGTGGAGAGCTTCCGGAAAATCATCGACGGCGAGGTTGACCACCTTCCCGAGGCTGCCTTCTTCAATGTGGGCGATATCGACGAGGTTGTCGCAAAGGCGGCTACGCTTTGAGGTGAGAATATGTCCTTTAAGCTTGAAATTCTCACTCCCGCAAAGGTGTTCTTTGACGATGATGCGGACGGTCTTATGATAAATTCTACAAATGGTCCGCTGACGGTCCTGACAGGTCATGCTCCCATGGTGGCGCCTCTGGAAATAGGCGATATAAAAATCAAGCAGAATGACGCTTGGCGGGATGCCTTTTGCTCCGAGGGATTTTTGGAGGTCACCCGGGATAAGGTCAGCGTTTTTGCACAGGCAGCCGAATGGGCTGAGGACATCGATTTAGTCCGTGCTGACGAGGCAAGACAGAGAGCCGTTGAAAAACTGTTGAGCAAGGAATCCGCCGCCGAACACAAAATCAACGAAATGGCGCTTGCCAGGGCTATGGCAAGAATTCGTATTGCAAAAAAATTGTAAATACCAACAAAAAATCGGAGAAAATTATCGTAAATTCGCTTTGTGAATTGTGCAATACTACAAAAATTTTATGAACAATAAATTAACAGTTGACAATTCGCGGATTTGTGGTTATTATATAAGAGTAAATGTATTATTGTCGCTAAAAGGCGGCAATGAAAGGATTGTTTGAAATGAAAAAGATTGTTATAGCCCTTATGGTTATTGCTATAGGTCTTACCTGTGTTCTCTCTGTATCGGCTCTCGGTACAGCCTTTGGTGGCGCCGAGACAGGTCAGATCACCGCATTCTTTGCCGATTTTGATCCCTCAGCTCTCACTGAGATGATTGACGGTATGGATTTCAGTGGCATTCTCAACGACCTCGGTTTTGGTGACATTGGCGACCTTCTGGGTGGCGGCGACTTTGATTTGAGCAGTCTCCTTGGCGGTATTGACCTTGGCTCTCTCATTGAGGTTCCCACAACAGAGGCTCCCACAAATCCTCCGGCCACAACAGCTGCTCTTGAGGTTCCCACAATTGCTCCGTCAGTTACCTGCGAAAATCACGGTACTGGCACGGTTTGCGCTTGTGGTGGCAACTGCAAATGTGGCGAAAACTGCACTTGCGGTCTTAACTGTACCTGCAACGCTACAACTGCTGCTATTACATGCCCCGAGCATGGCACAGGCAATGCTTGTGAATGCGATGAAGGTTGCACCTGCGGTGAAAACTGCACCTGCGGTCTTAACTGCACCTGCCACGCAACACAGGTTCCTACAACTGTAGTTTACATTCCCAAAACTGGTGAAAGTGCTGCTATCGGCGCTGTTGTTGGCGTAATGGCTCTTGCTGCTGCAGCTTATATCTGCACCTCCAGAAAAAAGCACGAGGACTAATAATCCATAGTAAAACAAAATAGGGTTGTCATTATTGGCAGCCCTTGTTGGGTTTTTTTGAACTTATCTTTTAGACAGCTCTGTTTCTCAAAATGTCCCTGATAATCTGCTGAGCTTCGTAAAACACGGGAACTTTTGACTGAATTGGTCTTTTATATTTATTTTAGATAACCTATTGACAAAATAATTTAAATATGGTAAAATTCTAAAAATTTACAATAAAATCCTTGACAAATTGAACGGAGGAAATTACGATGTTCAAGCAAGCAAGCAAGCAAGCAAGCAAGCAAGCAAGCAAGCGGTAGCTAATTCCGATAACTCCATTTCAACTGATTCACCTCGAGGCTCGGGGTTTTTATCTTTACCTAAAAATCCCAACATCCTCAAATATCTAACCATTTTCTTCACGGTTTGCTTTTCTGGATTTATAGTCTATGTTTGCACACAATTCTGGGCATATAATGATGATATTATTTTTGCGAAAAGTATAATCAGTGGCATTTCACTTCCTGAGTTACTGACAGTAAGTGGCGTAAACGGTCGTTATCTTGGAAATTTGTTCGGACATATTTTTTCCGGACTGTCAATGAGCAACTTCAATTTCATCCGTATCGGTTTTGATGCCATATGTATGATAGCCCTTTTTGTTCTCGTACCGACTCTCATAACGAAGGACCACAAAAATAAATTCATCGCAATATTTCTCTCTTTTTTGTTGTTCCTTTTGACGGATAATTATTCATGGCTTGAGGTCTATTCCTTCTCAGCCGTGTTCATGAATTATTTGATACCAGTATTACAGATTGTCATAATTTTACGGCTAATATACATGGAAATATCTAATCATAAGGCTTATCGGCGGGCTTTGATAATGCTAATGATTGTATTGAACTGCTTTTATATTGAACATGTGACAGTATATATGGTTTGCGCGTCATTTGCGTTCTTGATTTACTCCGCAAAATTCAATAAAAAGCTAAGAGGTCTTGCAGTTCAGACTTTCGCCTCATCCATAATCGGAACAATCCTGATGTTCTCATACCCGTTGATTTATAATGCTGATTCCAACTATCGCTCATCGGCTCTGTCAAACGGCATTTCCTTCATCTTTGAAAATATTTTAGAACATTCGGATTTGCTTATTTTTGCTCATTTTTGCGTCACCTTTGTGCTTTCCGGCTTTGCCACGGTGGTTGCCTTCTTTGCAATCCGCCGTCAGGAGAAAAAACTTCACAAGCTCATACTTTTCTTCTGCCAGATAATTTTTATCGGTGGATTTATCTGCTCATTTATGCTTCGCTATGGCAACTGGAAGGATACACCTTTGGTTATTTTCGTATCCGACGCCTTCGTAACAGCCTTGACTCTGGTATATCTGCTTTGCCTTGGCGTGTGTATTGTAATGACATTCACGGGTAAGGAGCGTGTTAACCTGCTCTGCCTTTACTTGTCCATATGGCTTATCAGCGCCATTCTTTCTGTGGTATCGCCCATTGGTCACAGGTGCTTCTTCATCACCTTCACTTTTATTGTAATGATTACGATAAAATTCGCACTTTATGTTATGGAGCAAGTTCCGAATTTACTCAAAAGCCTGGCGGTTGTGGGACTTGGGTTTGTCGCTGGCACATATTTATTTTACATCGGCAAGAACTACCAAATCGGGCATTCTGTTCAAATGGAGCGTCAGACTATTCTCGAACAGGCGATTGAAAACGGGGATAAGGTGGCATATGTATCCGATTCGGTGAATTTCACGGACTGCGGTGGTCTGAGATTTTTGGAGGATTACTATTACTACGTAACGCCGGGAGATTTGGAAATAATATTCGAATAAAAGTCAAAAGAGAGGTAAGACAGCCTCTCTTTTTTATTGAAAAATACCGCTTTTCGGCGGTACTTTTAGTTTTTTACTGGACGCAATATTTGGCGTAATATTCGTCAAATGCGGCGGCACGAGCGGCATTGCCTTCGGTGAATTCAGCACCAAGGAAGTGACCAGCGCCTTCGTAGGTAATCATGCAGGTATCAATTCCGGCAGCCTTGAGAGCCTCGTACAAATCCACACCGTTCTGATAGGGAACCATCTCATCAGCGTTGCCCTGGACAACGATTGTGGGCGGACAATTTGCATCAATTTGCTTTATGGGATTGACAGAATCGATGAGAGCTCTGGACTCCTCATCTGTTGCGCCTGCCATAACAAATTTTCCGGCAAGAGCTGAAAGTGTGATGGTTGCAAGCTTGCCCATTGTGGTGGTTTTTGCGGTGGCATCGGTTTCAAAATCAGTGGGAGCACAGTTGGAAACAACGAAGCAAATCTTGAACGGGCATGTGTCGTAGCGTGTGTAGGCGTAGAGGTCGGAAAGCTGTGCGCCGGCGGAATGTCCGCTGAGAATGAGATTGCCTGTCATGGGAACGCCCAACTCAGTGAGCTTGTCCTTTGTGGCGTTCATTGCGGCATCGATTTCGTTCAGCATATCCTCGCAGTCAGCGCCATCCTGGAACTTGTTGTAGTCCATTGTAACGGCTACAAGGCCTCTCTCCTTGGCTGCCTGTCTGCAATTTTCGTCGAAATCGCTTTCGTCATTGAAAATCCATGCGCCACCGTGTACAAGGAAGAGAACATCCTTTGCCTCAGTTGTGTCCTCAGGCAGGTAGATGTTGAGATATTCACACTTGCCGGCACCGTATTTGAGCTGAATTGCATCCTCCGGAGCGGCATCCTTGGTGGAGAACATACCGATAAGTCCGCCGAATGCTGTCAAAAGTGAGAGTAAAATTGAAAATAAAAATTCTAATATAGCCATATTGTACACCTCCACCATTATAATAACATCTTTTAAAATAAAAGTCAAGAGGAAAATTTTTCCATTTATTTCGTGTATTCTTCATAATTAAAGTGAAATTTAAGCTTTTGGTGTTATAAGTTTTTAGGTAATGGAGGAGAATGAATGTCAAAATTTTCATACATAATCGGCAGACTGGGTAAGCTTAACTACCGTGCCTTTGTGGAGTCTGCGATTTACATAAAGAAGAAAAGCGGAAAGGCTGTTTTGCCGGTAATGGCGGATATGGTTTACTGCGGTGCGAAATACGGCGCCGGTTACTGCGATTATCGATTGTTTCGTTTTGACGAACTGACGAGGGAAGAGCGTAAAACCTACATCACACGACAGATGAATGACAGAATTGTCCGCAAGCTTAACAGTCGGGAATTTTATCATTATTTTGACGATAAGGCTGATTTTGCAGAGAAGTTTTCAGCCTTTACTGGGCGTGAAATTTTACCTCTGAAAAATGCGGATAAAAGGGCGGTTGACGAATTTCTTCAAAGGCATAATTCGGTGCTGTTGAAACCTGCCGATGGAAAGTGCGGAAAAGGGATAGATAAGCTGGACGCCGATAATCCGACGGAAATTTATGACGCAATCGGGAAAAATTTTGTCCTTGAGGAGTGTCTTGTTCAGCACGAAAAACTGTCGGAGCTCTATCCCGACGGTGTGAATACCATCAGAGTGGTCACCATGCTGAAAAACGGCGAGGTGCATATTCCGTTCTGCTTCCTGAGAATCGGTTCAAAGGGTAGCTTTGTGGACAATTTCAATTCCCATGGACTGCTGTGTCCGGTGGATGTGAAAACTGGAATTACATCGGATTTCGCCTGCACCAAGGACAATGAGATTTTTGAAAATCACCCGGATACCGGCGTTCCCACAAAGGGCTTTCAAATTCCGGAATGGCGGGATGTGATTGATATGTGCCGTACCGCCGCAAAGGTCGTTCCTGAAATGGGCTATATCGGCTGGGATGTTTGCGTTACGCCTGGCGGTGCGGTGCTTATTGAGGGCAACAACCTGCCCGGCTACGATGTTCTTCAAATGCCTGCCCACAGACATGGCGAAAAGGTGGGCAAACGAGGCGTGGTTGAGGCGATTTTCCCTGGAATATTCGATTGAAAAAATACCGCTTTTCGGCGGTACTTTTTTGTTTTAGCTAATTTCTGCGATATTTTTTAGCTTAGCTTCTCCAATCGGCAGGATTTTCCAATTCTGCAGAGGCACGGAG
>R06__coassemble_242_pt1 | contig 20729 bp, 17 predicted proteins | sample R06__metabat2_low_PE_028 | metagenome-assembled genome bin R06 | reverse complement strand
CGCCTCAATCCCTGGCGGCCCTCTCCCCCTTTCAGGGGGCGTGCAATGTGCTACGGGAGTTTATTCAGAGAGCGAACGAAGAACCCCCCTCGCCATTCTACGAATGGCCCTCTCCCCCAAGGGGGCGTGCGGACGGTCAGGGAACCTCGTTCGAAAATGTCTACCCTCTCACCCAAGGGGCGTGCGAACGGCTGGGGGACTGCGTCCAAAATTTGGGGTGCACGCAACGAATTTTTCCATTGCGTGCAGTATCTTTTTATCTGTAATCAATCGGCAGAGTTGCGGCGGCGTTGAGGGTCAAATCCGCAACATTTCCGTCCAGAAGCTCGTAATAGCCTTGTGAACCAACCATTGCAGCATTATCTCCGCAGAGCTTCAACTCCGGGCAATAGAGCGTGAATTTCTTATGCTTCGAAAGCTCGGCAAGTCTATCCCGAAGCACGGAATTAGCCGAAACTCCACCAGCCACAACGAGCTTATCCATACCGGTCTGTTGGAGAGCCAGCATAGTGTTTTTGGTGAGAGAATCCACCACAGCACGGATATATGATGCGCCCAAATCCGGCACGTTTATTTCCTCGCCCTTTTGCTGGGCATTGTGGATGATATTCACCACACTGGTTTTGAGTCCGGAGAAGCTGAAATCCAGCGGTGCGCCATCAACTCTTGGATGCGGAAAGGCATATGCCTTCGGATTGCCATCCTGGGAGATTTTGTCAAGGTTAGCTCCTCCGGGATAGGGTAGTCCCATTGCTCTTGCAGCCTTGTCCATAGCCTCACCTGCGGCGTCGTCACGGGTTCTGCCGATTATTTTGAATTTCGTGTAGTCCTCCACAAGCACTATGTGACTATGCCCACCGGAGACCACAAGCGCCAAAAAGGGCGGTTTCAAATCTGGATGAGTGATGTAATTTGAGGCAATATGGCTGCGAAGATGATGTACCGGAACAAGTGGCAAACCAGTGGAGCGAGACAGTCCTTTGGCGTAATTAACACCCACAAGAAGCGCTCCGATAAGTCCGGGAGCGTGAGTAACGGCGATACCGTCCAGGTTGTCAAAATCAAGACATGCCTTACGCATTGCAGAGGTGACAACGGGAACAATGTTTTCCGCATGGGCTCTTGAAGCAATTTCCGGCACAACTCCGCCGTATTTTATATGTTCGGGAATCTGCGATGCCACAACAGAGGACAAAACCTTTCTGCCGTCCTCGACCACTGCCGCCGCAGTTTCATCGCAAGATGATTCGATAGATAGGATTTTCATTACTTTAATGTCAGAGTCATTATATACGCATCCTCGGTGGGATTTTCGTAAAACCGAGGTCGTTTTCCGAGATTTACAAAGCCGTTTTTTTCGTAAAGACGAATGGCATTTTCATTGGACACACGAACCTCCAAAGTGATTTCGAAGGCATCCTGCTCTGTGGCATTGCATTTCAAGGCGTCAAGAAGCGCCGAGGCAATTCCCTGTTGTCTGCAAGATGGATGCACGCAGATATTGGTAATACCAAAGGAACCGCAGGCGTTTATACATCCGCAGTAGCCCGCCACAAAGCCATCATTTTTGGCAACAAGAAACACCGCATCGGGATTTGTAAGCTCCTCAGATAAGGCATTCTCACTCCAAGGAACAGCAAAACAGAGTTTTTCAAGCTCCGATACGGCGTCAATGTCCAAAGCCGTCATACAGGCAATTTCAAGCATCAGACAATTCCTTCGAGGAAGTTCACATCTGCAACTCTGCCGTCCTTGCCAATGCGGAAGGTCTTGTACTCGTGGGCGTGGATGTCGGTGTAGAATCCGAAGTCGAAGAGCTTACTCATTACAGCTGTCCTCGTGATGCTCTTGCCCATGGTTTCGAACATACGGATAATCACATCACCGCTGCCGTCCTCACAGAATTTCAGAGCCGTCACGCAGACATTGTCAACATCAATTTTGACGAAGCTGTTTTCCTGGGGAAGGTTACCCTTATGATAGCTTTCAAGTACAACAACCGGACGGATATTGAACACCTGGGACTCCTCTTCGACACGGCTTTCCTCCGCCTCACCTTCATGGAGATAAATGCCGTACTCAAATCTCTGCAAGCCCTCGTCGGTGAAATTGAAATTCGCATCAGGACGGTTTGAATAGTGGTCAGCGAATATAACATTGCGAAGAGCAGTCAGACGAAGCTGGGAATCAGTGCAATCGAAGCTATATTTGGAGTCATTGACAATTGCAAGACCGTAACGCTTGCCGTCCATATCAGCCGTCACATCAGCCCACCTGCCAGCTGGCTCTTCCTCGCCATTTGTAGGACGCTTGATAAATGAGCCAGGTATAGAATAGGTGTTTATAGGATTTTCACCACCGATGTCAAAGGGCATTTTCAGCATAGTGAAGTCCTCGTGCCAGATAGCCTTGCACTTCACACGAAGAGTTCTCTGCTCACTTGCAAGAATGAAGTCCTGGGTGAGAGTGGATGAGCCGTAGGAGAATTTCCCTCTGACAACCGCCCTTGCAGGTCCGTTTTCCACAAGCTCCAGAGAATCGCACTTCATAGCTCCGGCGATGTCATGGAATTTGAATACAGCATGAGCCCAGGTATCGGTCTTGTGGTCGTCCATCACCGTGGGAATGCCCAGGATTTTACCATTGGCGTATTCGTGACCGCTTGTCTTGTCAAGAAGATAGGAAATACCACCGGTAGTCTGGTCAAAGACAACCTTCAAATACTTGTTTTCAAGTGTAAGATTCTCTGCCATAACATCGGATTTGCCAGAGGTGGCATCCCACTCGCCGTATTTGAGCCAATAGGTACTATAACCCATTGCCGGCACCTTCGCCATAATTACAGTATCCAGGTGAGAGTCATTTGAACGGGATGAGCGGACATTCTGGAATGTTACAGGATTGCCATGACAGTCCTCTGCATAGCCTGAATCACGGAACACACGCACCGGAACATTTATATCGTAGGACAGAGGATTGAATATGACAACAGGTCTCGGGAACTTCTTGCCACCGTCCTCGTGGCGAACCTCGCAGGCAGGCTCGCTTACGCCCTCAATCCAGGTATCGATGCTTCTTGCAAGGCGGATTGTAGCTTTGTTGCAGGCATTTGCCGCCAGGGTAGCCGCATAGCCCATGGAGTCACGAACATCGTCATATGCCTCCATAATGGAGCAACCACAGAGAATGTCGTGGAACTGATTGAAGGCGACATTGCGCCAAGCATCCTTGAACTTCACGGTTTCGGCGGACTTGCCTGTAAACTTTGATGAAATTGTATCGAAGGTCTCTGCCGTGTATAGGAGATTTTCAAGGCGTCTGTTCTGCTGTTTTACAAGGGATGTGGCGCTGTAACATCCGCTGGCGTGATGCTGTAAATCATCTTTCCAAACCGGGAAATCCACACCAGTATGCTTCATTTCATCAAAGAATTTATCCGGATTTGAAAATTCAAGAGGTCTTTTGCCGTCCTGCTCACGGATGGACATAAGATACTCAATATCCCGTCTTGTGGGACCGCCACCGTGGTTGCCAACGCCATAGAAGAGCATCATACCGTGATGCTTGTCATCCCCGATTTCACCGAAGAAATCTATATTTTTGTCCAGATTTTCAGGACCATTCACGCAGTACCAGTTATTGAGAATACGATAGGTAAGAATTCTTGAACCGTCCGTACCTTCCCACCAGAAAACATCCTTCGGCATATCGGGATTTTCTTCAGGACAGGGACGCATCATAACATAGGAATTCATACCGCCCTTGCGTATGAGCTGAGGCAGGTTGCCGTTGTGACCAAATGAGTCAACATTATATCCGGTATGGCAAATTCTGCCGAACTTTTCATAGTAATAGAGCTGGCTGTAAAGAGCCTGTCTTGCGAAGCTCTCACCGGAGGGCATATTGCAGTCGGGCTGAACCCACCAGCCGTTCACTGGAATCCATCTGCCTTCCTTCACTCGTTCAACAATTTCGGCAAACATATCCGGAGCGATTTCCTCGACCCATTTGTAATATCTTGCGGAGGAGCAGGTGAATACAAAAATGTCGTATTCATTAAGCCTGTCAAGTGCGCTGCGGAAGGTCTGCATAACCTCATTGCAACCGTCCTGCCATCTCCAAAGCCAAATCGGATCAAGGTGCGCATTGCCTATTAAGCTGATTTTTTCCATATCCTTCTCCCGTTAAAACTCCGCAAGATTGTCCATGGTGATTTTTCTTTCGCCTCGTTCTATCTGGCGAATCATCTCTGTGATTTGGGTATTCACAGGTGTGGGAACATTATATTTTTCGCCCATTCTGGCAATGTAGCCGTTGAATATGTCAATCTCGGTCTTTTCGCCACGTTCAAGGGATTGGAGTGTTGAGGGCTTGACATCCTTGTACTTGGTCTTGCCCACAAGCAGTACAACGCCTTTGCATATTGCGTTATAGGGCTTGTTATCCATAAGCATAAGCAGGTTGTAGTAAAGGAGCTTGCCATATTTCGGCACCTTGATGTTCATCGCCTTGGCAACATACATTCCCTCTCTTGCTATGCGAAGGAAAAGGTCCTGGGCTCTCTTGTCGTCAAGCATTACACCCAGGGTCTTGCCTGTTATGGCGGCGGTGGCATTGATGCAGGAGTTGATTATGAGCTTAGAGTACTGTCTGCGGATTATCTCATCGCTGACAAGTGTAGGAAGAACATTGTTATATATCTTGCAAAGCTCATCAAGAATGGCAGGATGATAGCCATCAGGCATACCGATGTACATTTCGCCCAGAGAGGTCATCTCGATATCGGTGGTGCTGTGCTTTGTTGCGCCGAAGCCTATCATACAACCAACAGTTCTCTTTTTGCCAACAACGGATGCCAGCTCGTCCATGCAAATTCCGTTCTGCATACCCACAACAAGGCTATCCTCACGAAGAAATTTCAGCGCAGACTGGGCTACGGGCTTAAGTACAAGGTACTTGGTGGCGATTATTACTATATCGAACTTCTCGTCAAGCTCGTCCGGATTGCCGTAAGCCTTGATTTTTTCGGTATATTCACCCTTTGCACCTGTGAGGTGAAGACCCTTTTCGTTGATTTCATCCCTTGCTGCAGGATTTATTTCCAATATGGAAATATCATAACCAGCGTGATGAATGAGTGTGGCAAGTGTGCCACCGATTGCGCCAGCTCCGATAAGAAGAATTTTCATTTCAATATCTCCCATTATGTATTTTTTGATATTATACATCATTTTGTTACAAATGTCAACGAAAAATTTCTTGACTATTTTGAGAATAAGTAGTATAATGAGTTAAAATCTATAAATATAACCTCTTTGGGATTAGTATAAATGAAATTCTTAAAGAACAAATTCACAAAAAACGATGTACTTTGGCATTGCCTCGCCTTCGCTGTGCCCTGTATTGCCATACTCATCGCCTTCATAATAAGAGGCATTGCGCCTTTCGGTGACGAATCTCTCCTGTCTATGGATTTATGGAGTCAGTATTTTCCGATGCTGACAGAGCAGTACAATTCACGCCGTGAATTTGCCTCGGCGCTATTTTCCTGGAGTGGCGGTATGGGCATAAATGTCTACGCCCAGAATGTGTACTACTGCAACAGTATCTTCAACTGGCTGCTACTTCTCGTGCCACAGAGATTTTTAATTCAGTCCCTGGACTACCTCATTCTATTTAAGTTCGGTCTTGCGGGCTTCACAATGTCGTTGTACCTTAGATACAGAACAAAGCGAAAAAATCCCGACGGTTTCACAATGTCGCCAATTATAACGGTTTGCTCTGTCTGTTATGCCCTCTGCGCATGGAGTCTTGCCTTCCAAAACCAGATAATGTGGTTCGACGCATTTGTGTTCTTTCCGCTGATTATTCTGGGTGCCGACCGACTGCTCACCGAAAAAAAGCCTCTCTTCTACTGCTTCATGCTGGCTCTGACGATTTACTCCAGCTTCTATATTTCATTCAGTATCTGCCTCTTCCTCATCATTTACTTCGTATTCCGTTCACTGGAAAATTTCAACCAGCTTACTCTGAAAAAATTCCTCGGCTCCGCTGTTCGTTTCGGCGTATTCTCACTTCTTGCCGGGGCCCTGTGTGCCTTCACTATTATCCCGGTATACAAGCAAATCAGCCTGACTCTGGCATCTGAAATTCCTGCGCCGGAAAAGGCGATATTCTACAACTCTGTATTTGACTATCTTGTAAAGCTACTTCCGGAAACCGAAATTTCCCTGGAATACGGCATTCCAAACATATACACAGGCGGAGTTGTCTTCCTGCTTTTGCCACTCTATTTCCTCAACAAGAAAATCCCGGTACTTGAAAAATTCCTTCGGGGCGTCCTACTGATGTTCCTGCTATTGTCTATGGATTTGAATGTCCTTGACTATGTATGGCACGGCTTCCATTTTCCCAATCAGCTTCCCGGCAGATGGTCCTTCATCTTTTCATTCGTACTCATCGAGATTTGCGCCAGAACCTTCACGAATTTCAAGGCTTACGATGCAATCAAAATCCTGATTTCCGCCGGAATATCCATATCCGTAATTGTCCTTTCCTATTTTCTCACCGAGGAAACTGTGGAGACCACTTCACTTCTGGTGTCCTTCCTGTTCATCGTCATATACATAATTATGTTTATTCTGGTGGATATGTTCAAAAAGGAGGACTTCCACCGGGTAATACTCTACATTCTCTGTCTGGCGATTGCCATAGAGACCTCCTCAAACGGAATATACTCAATTTGTAGTTTCACGGAAACTGGCAGTATTGCGAAATACACACAGTTCGATGAGGCAATGGATGAGTTCACCGAAAACTACTCCTGTGGCACAACGGACTTCTACCGCACGGATATTTACGAAAACTGGACCTTCGACTCACCGCTACTCTACAATATGAACGGCACAACATACTATTCTTCCACAATGAGCGGTTCTGCATACAATTTCTTCAAGAATATGGGTATGCGAATATACGCCAAGAATGTGTCCGCCATATATATTCCCTATTCTCCGATAGTCAATTCTCTCTTTGCCGTAAAATATGTGGCAAACAGAAATATGATTTCTCTGCCCTACGGAATGAGTTCGGTTGAGGATTTGGGAAATGTGACCGTTGTGGAAAATGAGCTTTGTCTGCCCATTGCCTTTGTCTGCGATGCGGGAGTTAAGGAATGGACTGCGGACGAAACTGCCTCCTATCTGGAAATTCAGAACAGCTTCTTTAACTCAATAACCGGTATTCCGGATACACTCTTCCAAAAATGTGAATGGGATTCCGCCGAAAGTGAAAACGCCAACATTCAGAAATCCACAAGATGGCAAAAGTCCACCTATTCACGCAAGTCCGGCAGCTCCGCCTGCACCTTTGATTACACCTTCACCGTCAAAGAGGATGGCGACTATTACCTTTGCAACAACTTCAAAAAGGGCACAATGACCCTCAATATAGACGGCAGAACTACGAATCCCTATACCGAAAGAGTCACCCACATTGCACTGGGCAACCTGAAGGCAGGCGAAACCGTCACAGTCAATCTCACCGTAAACAATGTTGCCACCGGGTACTACGGCTTAGACATATATAAGCTGGACACTGACACCTTCCAAGCCCGCTATGACGACCTTAAAAATGAGGGTATGACCGTAACCTACTGCAAGGACGGACACATAAAAGGCACAATAACCTCCGACGGCGGTACGGTATTCACAAGCATCGCCCAGGAAAATGATGGATTTAAGGTCTATGTGGACGGCGAACAGGTTGAAACCGGACTTATTGCGGACTACCTGCTGACCTTCGACATCGAGCCCGGCACTCATAAAATTGAGATTAAGTATTTCACTCCCGGACTTAAAATTGGTCTTGTGGTAAGTGGAGTATCGGTTACAGCTCTGTTTGTGATTATACTCTTGAGGAAGAGAAAATTTCTTCAGAATCTTTAAAAAACTGCTTTACTAATGCCTAAAGTTTTGCTTTCGACTTTGCGAAGCAAGACTTTCTGCCAGCAAGACTTTCCGCCAGTATCTCCTATGGGTCGTTCAACCGTTTATAGAAAGGAATATAAATTTTAATGGAACCCTTTGTTGCTAATCAGATAAAATTCGGTTTGAAGCATCTACCCTCAAATATGCTCAAATCCTTTATGATAAGCTCCTCCAATGAAGCCACCGTTGCAATGCGTGAAAAGGGCTTCATCAAAGGCGTTTGTCATCCAAGAGGCGACATCGATGTAATTCGTGAAGCCAACATCGAATGGATACGCATCGACATTCCGTTTCCCTTTGACAGGGAGGGCAATGTGAGAGAAAACTTCTACGGATTTCGTGAAAAATGCAAAACCTTCGCCGATAAGGGCATCAAGGTTATGGCGGTCACTCCATATCCCGAGGACTACATAGAATACGGACTTGACCCGAGAAACCGTGAAAACGAGCAGGAAATCAAGAAAATCGCCATATTTATGCTGAATGAACTTCGTGATGTAATCGGCGGTCTGCAAATAACCAACGAAATGGGTATGCCTCAGTTCACCTTGCCACTTACCGTATCGGACGCAGCTCACTTCATCGGCATTCAGCTTGAAGCCCTCTATCCCGTAAAGGGTAATATCATAACCGGCTACAACTCCGCAGGTCCACAGGCTGATTTACACGAGTATCTTCTGCCCTATCACCGTTACTGCGACTACGTGGGAATTGATATGTATCTGGGCTGTTTTGCATCATTTCCGGGCTTTATGTGGATGTTCGATGCCATGATTCGCTATCTCTACGCCTTCACTGGACTTCCGGTACTTATTCAGGAGTTCGGCTACATCTCCGGCGGTGCGCCTAAATCAGATGGCGACAGGCGGGAAATTCTCCGACGCTACGGAGCCGAAAGCGAGGATGACGCAAGGGCTAATATTGAGGAATTTGTAAACAATCTTCCGGAAAAACTTGCAAAGCATGTTCGCAAAATCGGTGAAAACAATCCGGAGAGATACGGCGATATACTCTTCAAGAGCGATGTGAGAAATCACTTCTACTGCGAAATGCCTCACATAACCAAAATTCCCGGATACGACCACACTCCGGAAGGTCAGGCGAAATTTTACAGCGATGTGCTGAAACACTTCTACGATATTCCATTCTGCTGCGGCGCAATTATCTACTGCTACTCCGACGATGATATGTGCTATGTCTGCGGTCAGAATGACTGTCCCATTGAAACCCGCTGGGGACTTGTGGACAGAGATTACAATCCAAAGGCATCCTACTACGCCGTTAAAGAGCAATTCGGTAAGATGAAATAAACGGAGGTTAAAAAAATGAAAAAGGTAATTTCAATTCTGCTTTCGGCAGTACTTCTGTTCTGTGGAACAGGCACCCTGTTTGCATCCGCACTTGAGGATGACTGTGACTGTGGCTATGACCCGATAATCTATGTAATCGGTTTTGCAAGTCGTACTCTCGTTCTTAACCAGGGCAAGGAGGACGAGATGGCGGTATTCACACCATCCACTGAGCTGTTCACCCAGGCTGCAGAAAATCTTCTCAAGGACACCGACAATGCCTTTGATGTGGCATCATTCCTTGCTACTGGCAACTACTCCTATCTCTCCAACGTCCTGGACAAGCTGGGCAATGAGATTTTCAAGTACATCGAAATGGACACCAACGGTAAGAGCATCTACGATGTCACCGAGAGAGACTGGAGCTATCCGTCGGAATTTCAGCTTGCAACTCACGACAAGAACACAGAGTATGATTTCTACTATGACTGGCGTGACGATCCATTCACCGTTGCTGCAGAGCTGAACGAGTACATCGACTACATTCTTGAAGGCACAGGCCATGACAAGGTCAACCTCATCGGCTTTTCTCTGGGTTCTGCCCAGGTTATGACCTACCTCTATGAGTACGGCTACGACAAGGTTGCAGGCGTTGAGCTTCGTGCGCCCGCATTCAACGGCGTATCCGTCGCAGGTCAGCCTCTCTCCAAAAAGGTCACAACAGACTCCTCGGCTATCATCCGTGTTGTGGATGCCTATATGGAAGAAAGCGGAATGACTTCACTCATTCTCACTCTCCTTACGGCTCTCGAAAAAACCGGCATTATTCCCGGCGCCGTGTCTCTTCTCACCAATGTAATCGACAACTGCATTGACGATGTATACGCCGCAAGAACAGGTAAGATTTTCGGCACAATTCCTGGACTTTGGGCTCTGGTTGCTGATGATGACTACGAGGCTGCAAAGGAGGCTCTTCTGCCCTCAATAGAAGGCTCCGAAAACTTCGAAAAAATCATTGACCACTATCACTATGATGTTCAGTGCCACAACAAGGACATCATCGACGGCTTTATGGCTCAGGGCGGTAAATTCTGCATCGTTGTCAAATACGGCAGTCAGATAGCTCCCGCTGGTCAGGATTACAACAATCAGGCTGACGGCGTAATTGATACAAAGTACGAGAGCTTCGGAGCTACCTGCGCTCCTCTTGGCGAAACTCTTGGAGATGATTATGTTCAGGCAATAGATGACGGACACAATCACATCTCTCCCGACAATGCAATCGACGCCTCCACCTGCGTATATCCGGAATACACCTGGTTCGTAAAGGGTAGCGTCCATCCCTATCACTGCGACTATATCGAGGAATTCACCCACGAGTTCTTCTATGCCGATACCCAATGGACAGTTTGGAGCAATGCGAATTATCCCCAGTTTGTCGTATACAACGAAAGCACAGAAGAAACATCCACGGATTTCGACGATGAGGACAGTGTGAACAGCTTCTTCGAAAATATGTTCGGCGAAAACTCCTGGGCAATGGTTCTTGTGAACTTCATCCGTTCCATAATCCGCTACATCACCGAGCTTTTCAGCAAATAAGATATGTCAAAGCTTAATAAAATCGATGAGGCTGCCCAGGGCAAAGGCTCTTTCATGAACACCCTCTGGCAGTTCGTAAAATTCATCTTCGTGAGCTTGATTGCCATGATAGTGCAATTCGCTCTGCTTAATATTCTCAAGCTCATTCCTGCAATTGACTCGTTGCGTTCACAGGATTTTGCGTGGTTCGTATTTAATTATCCAGTATCAGACGGTGGTTTGGGCTATTTCATAGAATTCAACACCGCTAATATCGTCGCACAGGTAGTGTCATTCTTCGTAAATCGTGACAAGACCTTCAATTCCGGAGCAAATATTGCCGTGACCTTGCCTATCTACATTATATTCACAGTGGCTTTAATTTGCTTCTCCGCCTGGCTGTCGCCCACACTTAACGGACTTCTACTTGGCAAGCTTGGTTGGAGCGAAACACTCTCCCTGAATGCCGCCACGATGTGCTGCAGCGCAATACAGTTCTTCCTCTACTTCCCTGTGGACAAGCTTTTATTCAAAAAAAAGAAAGCATAATGTAAAGGAGCAGGCTCAAAACCTGCTCTTTTAAGTATATTTTTAGAATATTGTGCAGTTTTGTCGAAAATCTGTGCAGTTTTACAAAAATATTGAAAATATAACAATTTTATGCTATGCTAAAGCTGTAATTAAATGATGCATGGTTAATGTTTTATAGTTTATTTACTGTTTTTTTGTTTTCATTTTGTTTATTTGTTTATTTTGCACATTGACAAAGCTTCATGTTTACAGTATAATTTAAGTACAAAGGTGGTGAACTCCAATGAATATAAAAAATTAATTGTCGCAAATTCGATTTTCGACCACGCAACAACTCTTTATATTTCCCATTAATTAAAGTTATCCACAATTTAATGGAGGTATCTATTTATGAGAAGATTCATATCAACATTGATTGTACTTGCACTCGCAGTATCTTTAACTGCGAATGTAGTAGCAATCAACAGTAATTCTGATGATGTATACACTTCGATGCTATACATCCAGGGTGTAGCTCCAGATACTGAAAACACACCTGTTGCTGAATATGAAGAAGTCTCACCTACAAGAAGTATTCCAACATCCTTTGATAATTCTTCTGCTTTTCCGTCCCCAATGAATCAGGGTAGTTTAGGTAGTTGTACAGCATGTGCTGTGACCTATGCCGCAAAATCGAACAACGAATTCAAAAAACGCGGTTGGACTATTTCCGCAAATTGTCATAAATTCAGTCCATCATATGTATATAATCAGTTGACAAAACAATGGTTCTGGCATTAATGTTTCAGATGCAATGAATTTAATAAAAACTCAAGGTGTCTGTTCAATCAACTATTTTCCTTACAGTAGCACAAATTATACTTCGCAACCAACTACTCTTCAAACTGCTGCTGCTGCACTTTATAAAGCTTCCAATTACTATAGAATAACAGGAACAAGTGCAATAAAAACAAAGCTTTACAGTGGATATGGTGTAGTTATCGCAATCCACGTAAACAGCGATTTTAATATTACGAATACAAATCAAATATACGACGACCCATCACCTACAATGACAGGTAGTCACTCAATATGCCTTGAATGAGGTAATTTGTTATGAAAAAAATTATTTCCATATTGTTAGCATGCGTCCTCGCATTGAATATCGGTCTTATATGCGTATATGCTGAAGGCACTGAAACCATTGAAATTCCTGGCGATATTAACGGCGACGGTTTTGTTCGCGCAAACGATGCAAGAACTCTACTCAGATATACAGCCTCTTTAGATAAGCTGGACGAGAAACAGCTTCGCTATGCAGATGCCTCGCTTGACGGAAAAATAACAGTGGCAGATGCAAGACATATACTTAGAGCAGCAGCAGGTCTTGAGACCTCAAAATGCCGTCTTGACGTGTATGTAAAAGCTACGGAAACACTCACTGTTGTTGGCGAAACAGCAGGTAGTGGCTATTATCTTTGGATGACTACAACGGATGATATCACGGGGTTGAAAACGACCATACGCTATGATGATGCCTCCACAGCGAATGCAAATCCTGGCGATGCGACACTTGAATATATAGATTTTACTGCAGAGACATCAGGAGAGTTTATCGTGAATCTCACACTTTCCAATGCCGAGGCTTATAATTCCAGTAGCACCTCCGAGTATGAGGAAATTGCAGTTATAGAGCTTCACATATTTGCAGAATAAATTATAAAACAGAGCCGGCGCAAAACCTGCTCTGTTTTATTTTTTGTCTGAGGTTACTTATGTAAATTCTTTTTGATTTAAAATAAATTTTCGCAAAAGGAACATACAAAAATGCGGAAATGTTGCAATATTTTTTTCATATCCGATATTTGAATTTGCAAATTTTATTCCGTGCTTAATATCGGGATAACGCTCGCTTTCGATAAGCAGACTCAAAGAACGTGCCTTATTTGAATTAGCCTTAACCTCTATCGGTATAAGCTCATTTGCTGAACGAACGAAAAAATCCTCCTCTAATGTGGAATTTTCCCGACTATAATAGCATAAGGGATAATCCTGCTTGACAAGAGCCTCTGAGGCAAAATTCTCATATAATGCACCTTTGTATACGCCCAAGTTTTTGTTAGCTCTGACATCAAGCTGTGCTTCATCGTCGAGAGATGCAACAAGCAAGCCTGTATCCGCAAAATATAGTTTGAATTTATTCTCACAAATATTTCCTTTAATAGGCAATTCTGGAAACTGCATACACGAACATCTATTAACAAGACCTGTATCCGTCAGCCATTCCACACAACCCATATAATCCTTCGAACGACCGCCTGTGGAAACCTTATTATATTGAAATTTTTTATTTTTCTTTGCAAGTTGAGCTGGTATAGACCTGTACACACCAATAATCTTACTTTGGTCAAGTCCTTCGGCATACTTTCTGGCATCGCTTTCATAGTCCCGAATCAACTGCCTTTGCATATCAAGAGAGCCTTCGAAACTCTCCTTTTCAATATAACTTGAAACAATTTCAGGCATACCACCCAAAATGCAATACTCGAAAAATAGCTGGGAAAATATGCGCATTTCCGTATTGTCAAATGGCGTAAATGAAATCATATGTTGAAGAATACCGTCGATTACGGTTTCATCATATCCCTTTGCCCACAGAAATTCCTCAAAATCCATGGAACGCATGGTATAATCCTTCTTATATCCCACGCTAATACTTGATATTGCTTTGTATTGTATTCCAAGAAGAGAGCCTGAGCATATAACATCAAAACGGCCATCGGACTTGAAAAATTTTAAGGATGTGGCAATATCGGGAAAATCCTGAATTTCATCAAAAAAAATTATTGTATCATCACATGAAAATTTCAATGACGGATTTATGAGACTTATCCTTTTGATGATTTCACCAACAGAATAACCACCTTCTGTAATGGTCTTATACTCTGGTGATGTGATGAAATTTATTTCAATGATATTTTTATAATTATTTTTTGCGAAATTTCTTATTGTCTCCGTTTTGCCGACTTGCCTTGCTCCGCTGATTATCAAGGGTAGTTTGTCGTCCTGCCTTTTCCAATTCTCCAAAAAAATATCGGCTTTTCGTCTGAGATACGACATTTTTATCACTCCTTATATGTATAATAACATATTAAAATATTTTTTGTCAACACTTTTATGAGCCAATATTTTGAATTTCTCACACTTTTATGAGGATATATTTGAAGTATTCTTACACTTTTATGAGGATATAAAAAAAGAACAGGCGTTACACCTGCTCTTTTATAAATTTTAGAGAACATCCTCCGGGAATTCGATTGTAACTTCCTTGCCAAGCTCGGAGGATCTTGCGATACCGTCGATAATAGCCTGGTTGAAGATAATCTGGCTTGAAGGAACAGGAGCCGGAAGATCATACTTAACAGCATCGATGAAGGAGCGAATCTTCTGGTCGAAGTTGTCGTACTTATTCTTCTTCTCCGGGATTGTGGTCTGAACCGGCATACCAGCACAGTTGGAATATACCACAAGCGGACCACCGATTGAACCGTTCCAGCACTCTGTTGAAGGAATACGAAGACCTGCCTTTGTGCCGAGGATTATTGTGTCGCCGGGAGTGTCCATATGCATAGCCCAGGAGATACGGAAGTCAAGGATTATGCCACCTTCAAGACGAACGAATGCAGCTGCGAAATCATCAACACCGAACTTCTCAACATATTCGGGCTTATCAAGGTATTCGGGCTTCTTGCCGAAGAAACCGGACTTATAACCTGTAACAGTGAGAGGCTTCGGATAGCCGATTGCGTTGAGAACCATATCAAGTGAGTAGCAGCCGATGTCACCAAGAGCGCCCAGTCCTGCGGTATCCTCCTGAATGAAGCTTGTGCCGAAAGGTGTGGGAATACCCATTCTTCTGCCGCCACCGGTCTGGATGTAGTAGATGTCGCCAAGCTCACCGGACTCAACCACCTGCTTGACCATCTTCATATTCTCGTCGAAACGGGGCTGGAAACCGATGGAGAGAACCTTGCCGGATTTAAGCTCGGCTCTACGGATTTCGATAGCCTCGTCAAGAGTGACGCACATGGGCTTTTCAAGAAGAACATTTACACCATGCTCAAGAGCATAGATTGCGCAGGGAGCGTGCTGACGGTTGTAGGTGCAGACAGAAACAGCATCGATGTCCTTTTCGTTGTCGATAAGCTCACGGTCTGACTCATAGAAATGGAGTGAATCCACATCCATACCGTACTTGACGGCGAACTCCTTAGCCTTACCGGGAACCAGGTCTGCCAGAGCAACGATTTCAACATCCGGACAGTTGCGGTATGCGTTGAGATGAGCCTCTGCAATCCAGCCTGTACCGATAATGCCGACCTTTACCTTCTTGTCGACCTCAACGGCTCTTTCGTTTGAAGATTTCTCTTTGAAAGCATCGAGAATACTTGCCATTATGTTTTTCCTCCTGAGGAATTATTTTGTAGTTTTAGCGGTAATATTTTTTATCCACCTATCCGATGTGTTAAGACGGATAAGTGCGATTAACCATTTGACGAACTGATCTGCACGAGTGGCGAAATACACAAGGGTGTAGGATGTGAAAAATTTTGTACCCAGCAGGAAGGTGAGAGGCACCACAATGAGCCATCCGCAGACCAAATCAACCTTGAATACGAATTTTGTGTCACCAGCGCCTCTGTTTATACCCGTGAAGCAGGCGACATGGAAACAGGTTCCGGGAAGAGATGCAGCGCCAACAGCAAGGAAGGATTTTGCGTACTCTCTCGCCTCATCCGAAATGTCCTTAAAAAATCCAACAGGCACAGAGCGGAACAGGAATAGAAGTGCACCAAGAGTCACCGCAATACAGGCAAAAATCACCTGTATGGTCTTTGAATATTCCTTCGTCTCTTTGTAGTCTCCGCTGCCCACACTCTTTCCGATGACCACGCAGGCAGCGCTTGCCATACCGGTGGAAAAAGCAAAGCACAGGGACATAATTGTTTCTGCGATACTGTTTGCAGAAATCATAACCTCGCCAAGTCTGCCCACTGGAATGGACTTAACCGTTCCCACAAGTCCCCATTGCAGGTCGCCGATGATGACTGGAAGTCCGAACTTCACGAAATCACGGAACAATCCGTCGGTCTTTTGAAGCAGATGTGCCGGACGGAACCTTATCTTTTTTTCGATTGCGAACAGGTAAACGAGGGCAAAGCAGAACTCAATAATTCTCGCTGTAACCGTTGCCAAGGCAGCGCCCTTTACGCCCATTGCAGGAACGCCAAATTTTCCGAAAATGAATATATAGTTGAATATCAAATTCGAAAAGAGGGATATGAGGGTGAGATAAAGTGTGATGGAAACTGCCTCAACAGAGCGGAGCATTGCGGCTATCGTCTCGGAAAGCGTCTGGAAAATATAGCTTATGCAGATAATTCTCAGATACATAGCGGAGGTTTCCAGCAGAGAATCATCCGTAAGAAACAGGCTCATAACCGGCTTCGGGAAAATCGCCAGCAGAAGAGCGACTACAGCGATAAGTCCTCCGGCAAAACGAAGCACAACGGTGTAGATTTTTCGTATTGTGGAGATATCGCCTTTGCCCCAGTACTGGGAAATCATCAGACTTGACGCACCGCCTACTCCTCGGATGAAGAAGGACAGGAACACGGTAATCTGATTTGCCATTGCCACGGAGGACAAGGCAGCATCACCCAGGCTTGACACCATGAGATTGTCCAGGAGATTTACCGACACAGACAAGAGTGACTGGAACGCCACGGGCAACGCAATTTTGAACAGAGTCCTGTAAAAACCTTTTTCCTTTACCATTTATCCATTTGCCGTATCGTCAGCCTTTGTTGTATCGGCAGCCGTTTCGGTCTCGGTCACAGTGGTTGTAGCTGCAGTTTCGCCGCCGATTTTTACATAATTTTTACCGTAAATAACTTCCTTGCCGTCCTTTGCGTAGGTCCTTATATAGAAGGTGTACTTTGTTGCGGACTCCAAATCCGTCACCTCGTAGTGAGTATCCTTCGTGGAGGCAAGCTTGACGAACTCGTCCGTTTCGTCGTCGTAGGTATAAATCACATAGCCATCTGCGCCTTCCTGTTCGAACCAGGAAAGTACCAGAGAATTTTCCTTTTCGGAAACATTCTTAGTCACAACATCGTCCGGAAGTACCGCATATTTAATCTTAACTGTACCATCGTAGTGGTCGGAGAATTTGACGTTGATATAGTAAATTCCAACTCCGCCCTGGGATGGATATTCTATAGTGTAATAGTTCTCGTCGATTGGATTGCCGTTCACATCACGCACCGACACATTAGGCTTACCGCCGGTTCCATAGACAATATCCGTTGCGGTGCATTCGCCGATTTGCGGAATTTCGTAGGTTTCGTCCTCATTGCAGTAGTCGCAATGTATTGTATAGGAGCCTGCCTTTTTCGTGGTTGCAGGAGTGAGAGATGAGGTCACTCCGCCAACTGGTGTCTCGTGGGTATAGCCTGTTGACAGCATAAAGCAGGGTCTAACGCCAGCGTATGTGATACCAGATTCAAGCTGACCTTTTTTGTTGTATACCGAACCAGTGTCAGTGAACCAGTTTGAATATCGCCTCGCCTTAAACCAGGACACACGGCGTTTTACACCCATAAGCTTTGCGTAGTCCGTGGAAAGACATTTTTTCTCCACAATGTCATCATCGTTGGATGTGTAGAGGAAAATACTCTCATCGGTATTGTCTTCACCAGTGGAATAGTTAATAAGAAGCTTTGAGGAAAAGGCTGTATTGACAAACTCATTATTGAGCCAGCGAATAAGCGTATCATTTGTGCCGTCGCCGCCAAAGGGTCTTGCGTCTATTATGGTATTGCAAACCATAAGACCATCATTGTTAACGACTGTCCATTTCAGCGACTCATACTTGAACCAATAGACCTTGTTGAGCTTGTAGCCATTATTCTCCTGACAGGAGTCCCGGTAATCGCTGTATGAGGTCATAATAACAGCACGATACTTAACTCCTTCGACCTCTATATCACAGTAGTTTATGAAATTCTTTGTACCGCCGTTGTTGTTAAGTGAAAGAACCGTCCAGCTGGCATCGCCCGAGGCAGTCAGAGTCTCAAAATTGCGGTTGAGTATCTTAATCTGGCGGGAGTCCTTTACTCGTGTACTGGGATAGCTACCGTACTCAATGACCTGTCCTATGTAGAAGTCCTCCATAGCAAAAGAGGAAAGAGGCAGGATGGAGAGGAGCATAAGAAGTGCCAGCAGGAGGGATAGGAGTGAAGTGATTTTTTTCATAGGCTCACCTCTTTATATCATATAGGTTCCGGAGCTCAGCACAACAAACTCCTTGCCACAGGAGACTATATACTTGTGAACAGGCTCGTCAAACCGCAGATAGTCGCTTATGGAGTAGTTTTTCAGGTCGATGACCTTTATTGAACAGTCCTTACGGCAGCACACGAAGATTTTACCATTCACCAATGTTGCGCAAACAGGCTCATTGAAGGTGGGCGTTGTGGGACTTCCCATACGCATAACCACCTTGTTGGACTCCACAGAAAAACGGATTATGGAGTTAAGCTTTGGCACAGTGCACCAAACGTGGTTATTTTCAACAGCCACTCCGCTTGCAGGTTCGTCGTGATAAATGAGGTCACCGGTGGATAAAAGTGAGCCGTCCTTGCCGAAGAGACCGATTTCACCACCGGGATATATTACAAATACACTTCTGTCGGGAAGAATACCCGCATCGCAGGAGGCATAATCGCCCAGCTGTGCGGAAATTGGCTCATAAGCCGGCCCCAGCTTATTCAGAAGATAAATATTTTTCGACACAGGAGAGATTGTATTCTCTGCAATGTCGTATGCAAAAAAGGTAACCTTAATATTATCATCATCGAGATTTTCCTTCCGGACGAAAAGGACGCCTTTCGCATAAGGGATAATGTCGATTATGTCAATACTGAGTATTTTTTTCATTTTATGTTTTCCATTACGTATGAAGCGAACTCTTCACAGGTGCATCCGTCACTGCGTCCGGTGAGAACAAGCTTTTTGTCCTCGAACATACAGTAATCCAGCGCCTTTTCCAGTCTGTCCGCCTCGTCCTGTTTGCCGATGTGAGAGAGGAGCATAACGGTGGCACGGAGCATTGAACAGGGATCAGCATAAATATCTCTGCCTTCCTCAACCATTCTTGGCGCCGAGCCGTGAATTGCCTCGAACATAGCGTATTTTTTACCAATATTTGCACTGCCGGCAGTTCCGACACCGCCCTGCATTTCGGCTGCCTCATCGGTAACAATGTCGCCGTAGAGATTGGGCAGTACCACCACCTTGAAGTCCTTGCGACGCTTCGGATCGATGAGCTTTGCGGTGAGGATGTCGATATACCATTCGTCCGTTGTAATTTCCGGATATTCCTTGGCAACCTCCTTGCAGAGATTGAGGAATTTACCGTCCGTGGTCTTGATTACATTTGCCTTGGTGATGATGGAAACTCTGTCCTTGCCGTTTCTGCGGGCGTAATCATAGGCAAGTCTTGCGATTCTGTCCGTACCCTCCGTTGTGGTGACGACAAAGTCCATAGCAAGCTCATCGTTTACATTTACACCCTTTGAACCTACAGCGTATGCACCTTCTGTATTCTCTCTAAAGAATGTCCAGTCTATGCCCTCCTCAGGGATTTTCACAGGACGAACATTTGCAAAGAGGTCGAGAGCCTTACGCATTGCAACATTTGCGCTCTCAATATTGGGTCTGCCATCGCCTGCCTGAGGAGTGGTTGTGGGACCCTTGAGAATTACATCACATGCCTTGAGCTGTTCCAGGACATCATCGGGAATAGCCTTCATATGGGCAATTCTGTTTTCGATGGTGAGACCGTTAATCTCCTTGAACTCAATTCTGCCAGCCTTCACATCATCCGCCAGAAGATAACGGAGAACATTCTCACTCTGCTTTGTTATAACGGGACCTATTCCGTCGCCGCCACAAATACCGATGACAATTTTGTCCAGCTTGGAGTAATCCACGGCATCGCCCTGTTTTTTGATTTCTTCAGCTCTTGAAGCCTGCTCACGAACGAGAGCTTCGAATTTTTCTATGGCATTTTTTATTTCAATTTCAGTCATTGTTATATCTCCATATGTGAAAGTCTTGCTTGCGCAAAGTCATAAGAAAGGCACTAGGCATTAGGCACTAGTAATAAGGAAATCGCAAGCGATTTGATTATAGATTGCGTTTCGATAGTCTAACGGAACCGTCCGCACGCCCCTGAAGAAATCGGCGTAGCGGAATAACGCACGCCCTCAAATTTCGGACGCAGTCGCCCAGCCGT
>R06__coassemble_213_pt1 | contig 21974 bp, 23 predicted proteins | sample R06__metabat2_low_PE_028 | metagenome-assembled genome bin R06 | reverse complement strand
GGTGTGCTTTGTGTGGCTATTCTTCTGTTTCATTAAGAATACTATTTAAAGATGTTTTTATTAAAAAAACCAGGCTCCCGAAGGAGCCTATTTTTAGAATATACTTGCGAAGAAATTGGCGATGAATTCAATCAGCTTGTATAGCCAGCCGAAGAGGGATTCCCACTTATCTTCCGTATAGAGGTCGTGACCTGCCTTAATAACCGAGCAAGTTTCTAAAAAACATATCGCATTCAACACAGTTTGTGTACTATATACAATTTTTTATCGTTAAATTCAAATCAATATTTTCACAAAAAATGCAATTCTTGTATCATTTATATCCCACAAACGGGCGAACATGTCACAATAATGATACAATAGTCAAGAACACTTCCTTGAACAAACGCATAGCATCACGATTTGCTGTTTATGAATAAATAAAAGAGCTTAGATTTTAGTATATATAGGCTCTTTTTTTATTTTGCTGATAACACAAAAAAACAGCCCCAAAAGGCTGTCGTAACGATTTCAATTCCCTATGTGGGTATGGTAGCAGTACGGACATGTTCCTTCCGATTCCTCAAGTCCGGGAGCAGTTTCAATTCCCCATGTGGGTATGGTAGAGCTGAACAAGCTCCTCGACGGCGATGCCTGGGACGAACTGTTTCAATTCCCTATGTGGGTATGGTAGGAAAACTGGAAGATGAGCTCAACGAGCTCATCGACCAGGAAGTTTCAAATCCCTATGTGGGTATGGTAGTGTAAGTTTTTGATAAAAACAAAAAAACAGCCCAGCTGCCTGGCTAGAAAAATAGGCAGTTTCAATTCCCTATGTGGGTATGGTAGAGCGAGAAATCCTGCGCCTCCAGTTCGAGGCGGAGGACAGTTTCAATTCCCTATGTGGGTATGGTAGTGGGCACCGACTACGCAAAAGCCCAGGGCCTTATGGTGTGGCAAGGTTTCAATTCCCTATGTGGGTATGGTAGTATACCAGACAGCAGAAAGAAGCAATCTTGCAAAAAGCGATTGGTTTCAATTCCCTATGTGGGTATGGTAGTGAAGAGTTCGACTGCGAAGTCGGACTAAAACAATATGAAAAAGGAGCCGTGTTTCAATTCCCTATGTGGGTATGGTAGGATTAACGCCAAGTGAGAAACGCGCGCTCTAGATGGCGCGTGAGAGTTTCAATTCCCTATGTGGGTATGGTAGAGCAACATTTAGTTGTCATTTGGTATTATACACCCAAAATATAGATTTGTCAAGATGAAAATTAAATTTTTTTACTGAAAAAATTTTGTCAACCTCGGGCAAAAAACGGCAAATTTGCATTTTTTGAGAAAATTTTTGTTCAAAAAAATGGGGGTTGACTAAATTTTAGAGCGATTTAGGGCAAAATTGAGTTGTCAGCCGACCTTGAGACGTGTCAACCAGGTAAAAAAAATACCCTCCACGGAAGTTACTCCGCAGAGGGTATTCTTATTTAACTGGTATTTTCAGTTTCTGGCCCACGTTCAGCATATTGCTTTTCAGCCCGTTCAGGGTCTTTATCTCATCGTATCTGTTCCCGTCGCCGAGGTATTTAACGGCGAGCTTCCAGAGTGTGTCGCCATAGACGACTGTGTGAATGGTGTAGCTGGCAGAGGCGTAGACGGCAGTACCGTCATTGTCATAGACGGAGTAGCCGGGATGCTGATCGCATTCCTTCTTCGCATTGTCGAGGCTCTTGTATGCTCCGACCTGCGACTTACTGTCAGTCCAGGTCTTGCGAACACGATAGATAGACGTCGTGACGAGCTTTGAATTTACTTGTTCCGCAATCTCCGGCATTTTGGAGTACAGGTAGTCTCCGGGACAATTTTTTTGGGCATAGTCCCGGTGGACCGTCATATTACAACCATTCTTGTGATTAATCCGGTTAGTCTTGGCATTAGCCCACACCAGCTTTTCTATGCCGTTACGCTTGCAAATATCGGTTACAAGTTCGATGAGCGAGGTATATGCTGCATCTTTAACGGCATAAGGAGCCGTGCTGTCAGAGGCGACCTCGATGGTAATTGCCCTTAGATCATTGGCTCTGTTTGACGAGCACCATGACCTGTCTGCCTCATCAACTGACACGGCTATTTGCCCGTCATAGCCTATGCAGTAGTTGGACGATGTCGCAACCTTAGCCTGTGCGAACATATCGGCACAAGCCTTTGCTGTCATCTGACCTGCCATACAGTGAATGGTGATGGTGTCGATTATGTGATTCCTGGGACTTGTCTTGCTGGGTGAAATATTTCTGTAAGTGGCAAGCGCTGAGTTACTCATTTTGTTCCTCCTTGAGTGTGCGCATTACCTCGTCTGCCTTGATTGCAGCATCGGTAAAGCTGTTGTTCTTCCACCATGTCCATATTGCGACTCCTACGGTAACGAATACCGAAACGAGAGTGTACATCTCGCTTTCGCTGAACGGCAGTGGGTTGCATCCTGTCGCCGTCAGTACCTCGTTTACGAGGGTGACGATAAGAACTATGGTGCGGACGATTGTGCCTGTTGATACTTCCATAAAATTACCTCCTTTTACTTGTGTGCCTGCTTGTTTATGTGTTCCTCTATCTTGCCGATTGCATCATCCACAGGGCCATCGCAGCCCTGCTCGTGGAGACCTTTCAGACAAGCGAGTACGCCATTAACGAGAATACTCTGTTCTTCCTTGATGCCCTTGATGTCATCTTCCTGCTTGTTCTGTTTCAGAACCCAGCGGAATATTGCAAAAACAACACCGCCGATAACGGCAAGTGCTGAAATTACTGCGGAAAGATCTGTTATTAAATTTGTATACATAGTTTCACCCTCTATACGATATTGTAATCCAGCTCCAGCACAAGAGTTCCGCTTGAAAAAGTGGATGAAGTGACCGGAACAGATACTGTAACAATTCCGTTTTTCGAACTGCCAGCATTAATAAATCCGGTGACCGGGTAAAGGCAGTCCTTGTAGCTTGACGCAACAGTAGACGTAAAATATCCGCTGACAGCTCCATAATGGCCCACTGCAGGACGATATGCGGAGGCTATTACGAACACCTGCTTTTTCAGATTTGCCGAAGAACCCGGCACAAAGCCCGTGATTGATATTCTTGCGCTTACATGATTAGCTCGTACATGAGCAGTCGCAGAATAGCTCTTGCCGGAGGTGTCTGTACCCATTGCCCCAAAGCTGCTGCCGGAAACAGTCGTGAAAGCAGCCTCGGCTCTTGATGTGTCCACAGGGTGTACATGGTTAGCCTTTGCAACAGTAGTACCAGACCCAGCAGACTGGGTACCATTCATCTTGATATTACTCGCAGTAGTGTTAAAGGAGATACCGGATACATCAGCAAGCTCGTGAGTGTGGCTTGCAGCCGCTCTGGAAGTGTCGACCGGATGTACATGATTAGCCTTTGCAACAGCAGTACCAGACCCGGCAGACTGTGTACCATTCATTTTGATGTTACTCGCTGTAGTGTTAAGAGAGATACCCGATACGTCGGAAAGCGCGTGGGTATGGCCCACAACAGAGCAGTTGTTAAGCCGTTCCTGAACTGTCGCCGCAGAGAAAGTGAACACTCGCTCATCGGTGAATTTCGCAATACTGCCTTCAGTAATTTTAATCGCATACAAAGGCAGCTGGTAAAGAGTGGCGGTCTGTGTAAGTGTCGGTGCGACAGGAGTACCGGAGGTGGAGATACCAGTAACCGTAGTTACGGCTATTGTCCTTGAAACTACGTCAAGCTCAATTACCAAACGGTCTATACGGGAAAAGCCAGTCTCCTCGGGAGTAAGTGAGATTGTCTTTACCGTCTTGTTAGAGCCGTATCTGCCGTTAATGAACACTACGCCAGTACCGACAGTCAGGTTAAGCCCGGAGTAGGTGGTAGTGAAAGTGTCCAGAGTGTTAGCTGAAACGCCTGTTCCGGCAAGTCCTGCGATAAGCTCCGAGAACTCCGTTGACGAGTATTTGTAGGTATCATCGTCACCGCTTTCATAGTCAAACATTCCATAAAAATCAAGTAATGCCATAATTTACTCCTTTCGTTTTAATCCGTCTGTGGATTTTTTTATTCTGCCCAGTATATCATCCAGCCCTGACTTATCATACCCGAAGGTAATATCAAGTGTAGTGTCGCCGTCCTCGTAGCACTCCGTAATCTCCGTTATCCTTGCATCGATTGAAAGCAGGCTGTCACGGATTGTGCAGACATCACCTAAATCAAAGTCGATGCCGTATCGTGAATTCAGGTGCGTAGGTGCTCTTGCTGAAAAGACAGTACTGTCGCCGTATTCAGATAGTTTCTCGTTGCCTCTCTCCGGTAAAAGACTGCTGTCGTCAACATCTCTTGCATCAACAAAGGCTTCAAATCGTCTGAACCCACTGCCGGAGCCCACAAGACAGGTGGCTCGCTGTGTACCTTCACCCTGTCCTGCCACTAACAAGACATTCGTGTTAGTAGTAGCAATTTCAAGTTCCGAGCTGTCCATATTGTCAAGATTGTATGAGAATATCATCTTCGAGTTATCGCTCTGGCTGTCGGTACGGTTCTTGCCGTGATACACATCCCAGCGGATATTGTTCTCCGGGTTTATCGTAGCCGAGTAGCCGATGCCGTATGTTTCAGCCATTGCTTCAATGTCCTCTTCAAGAGATGAAAATCTGCCATTGTAGGATAAGCTCCGGCTGTCGGCTTCAAAGGTGCTTGTTCCGTAAATGAGCCTGTCGGTATCATTTGCTGAAAATATCTGTGATGAGAGAAGACCGTGTATAATCACAGTCGGTGACAGGTTAGTGTAGGTAACATATGCAGCATTTGATGGCGGCATTACAATCCTGCCACGGACTAAGCCTTTCAACTCGATACCGGAGACACTCAATGTTTCATTGCCTTCGGAAATACTTCTTGTGTATTTCGTAATCATACCCGTTACCCTGTCACGCAGATGAACAATATCGGCTTCAAGGATAAACGGGATATTTTGGGATGATAGGGATATGGTCATCTGCCACGAGCCGATACCAGAGTAGCTTCTTGTGAACACCAGAGATGTGAAATCATCCACATATCCGCAAGGTACTGCTACTCCGCTGTCATCGTCAAATCTGAAAAGTGAGACAAGCATACTTACACTCCTACATACAAATCGTGCCAGTACAGGTACACTGCAGGAGTGCCGTACTGCGCCGTGAAGGTCATATTGTTTGAGCCAGGCTGAAGGCTGAAAAAGGTGGATGTGTTTGAAATCAGGTGGTTCACATTAGTTTCATTGCCGTTTGCATCAATCTTCCGGACCAGCTTCTCGCCGAAGCCTGTTGTGATGATGATTTTCTCGCCTGTCAGTATCTCTGTGTCAAGTTCTATATGATTCGTGCCGCAGGATATTACCGGAGTATCGCAAGGGCCAGCAAACTCAATTCTCAGTGGTGTTTCAACATCAGAAGTTGTTGTGATTAGCGTGTTCATGCTCTTGTTTGCAAAAGTGACTGAATCACCGGAGAAAAACAACGGATACTCAATACCGCCTGTGAATCCTCCCATTTTAAGTGCATTCTCGCTCATCGACCGCCAGAATGGGTTGTATGCTGTCAGTTCAACGGTGTATTTGCCGTAAAGCTCCGTCTTTTCTGTAAGCTCCGGACTGCCGGTAACACGGACTGTTATCTGCCGTGATAGGTAGTCGTTTTTGTATGTCAGCACTCCGTCACCGAGCAGAGGATTAAACACCGAGCAGAGCCTCGACTTCGTCTTGTAGAAATCGGTGTCATTTTTCCGCCGGACAATAAATTCGAGGGTTATTATCCGTGTGCCGAGATTTGTGCCGGAGAAAGTGTACCCATTTTGATTGAATCCTCGGTGGGAGTAGGTCAGAATTTCGGATGAGCTTGTTCCGCTGTGGGAGGATAAGAGATACTCGTCATAGAGATTCCCGAGGGTTATGGTGGTGTTGTTTGAGTTGGTGTAAATGAATTTTTCCATAGAATTACCTAAAAAGGGGTTGACTAATTTGGAGTTTTGATTTATAATAGTTTAAGGAAAATATAGAATAAGTTGAGTAAATTTATCGATTTTATGCGAAATTTATCAATTTATTCTGAGCCACATAATTAAAAAGGTACATTTACAGCTGGCGGAGGCGTTGCCGATATTGAATGCCACGACATTGATTGCAATAGCTTTTTTGAAGTAACCCTTATGTGCGGTAAACAAGATCAAGTTATGAATGAAATTATCCCGATTAGAAGGCATTTAATCGCATACAAAGACAATCAAGTGAAATCTTTTTCCGTGTTTATCGCACCAGTAATACATACAGACGCGATAGAGGCGGCAGCTTGGTATAAAGAAAAAGATAATCTTGACATCATCACTTTAAGCATCGCAGAATTTATTTCAGTTATTCAATGCTCTACACATGTCACCAATTTTCTGTCCTAGCATATAACTCAAATCTATTGATGTGATAAGAAATGTTGTTATACCTATCCAAACCCTTGCTGAGCCGAAGTGCATTGTGGCGAAGCTGGAAGAAATCCTGCCGTTGTGCGAGGGGTTGAAATAATCAATGACTGATTTAAGGTGTTATTTCTAAATTTGACATGAACTTATTCAATATATATAACGCAATTCTTGACTTCTTAAAGGGAGATATTTACAAATCGGATTTTATTGACGAGTATACAATGGACAATATTTTCTGCTGGCCTCAAAATCAAGGATTTGTAACGGAAAGTTTATTTAGAGGCAACGATTATTGTTATGCTGCATTTATTCCAAAACGGCTAAATGACAAAGTTACAGCAGATATGGCGCAGACAATATCTGAACGGTACTCTCATGCAGTATCTTTGTATTTACTTGGCGTGTATATTGCTCGTACGATTGGATATGAAAAATTCAAACTTCCAAAGTATGACAACAATGCAGAAAGAACCTTTTTACAACACTGGAGTGCTTGTTGCTTGTTTCATGACATGGGATATTCAATAGAGATGCAGAGTCCTATATATGATAGATATACAAATATTTCCGATTTACTTTCTCATTTCAAATGCAAATTTAACCTTTTAGAAGATGAAAATATTTCTGCTGATTTTGCGGATTTAATTCAAAATTATTTTCGTTACAGAAAAGAGCGAATGGGACGAATTGACCATGGAATAGTAAGCGGTTTATTGTTTTTTGACTCTATGAAAAAAGAACAGCAAAAGAAAATTGAAATGGCATCAGCGGCAGAAATTTTCATTGACACATCGCCCTTATCAAATAGCCAGTTAAATTCAATTGCATTCTTTTACTCTGAAACCTTAATAAAACACAATATTTGGTTTATCGAATCCAATAGCGAAAAAGTTTCAGAGTATAAAAAGTACGGCTTGGATTCATTGATTATTTCAAAAACAGATACAGATAAAAAAATATCATTTCGGAATAACCCCTTACTTTTTCTCTTATGTTTTCTCGATACAATTGAGCCATTGAAAAGAGCAGGAAATTATTCCGGGGACAAGTTGAGGGATTATGATTTTTCAATTATTGTTCAGGAAAACGTTTTCAAAATAGTTATCTGCGGCAGTAACCTGGATAATTTCTTTAATTACTTACTCAGACAACAATACTGGCTCGATTTTACGCCAAAATACAATAAAAGCAAAATTACTATTTCTTGTAGCATGTAATCTCCACTCGTAAATCATAGAAACTACATGCTACTTTTTTCCACCAAATCGTCTAACTACTTATTCAATCAGTCAGTTTGCACAAATACTTCATATGTCGACATTGAAAGTTGATTGGCATTGCGGCAGGTTTGATGTATTTTTCTACAGGCTCTAAAGATTTTCTGCGAGGAGAATTTATGAACAAAATCGATATATTATTGAATAACTTTTCAATATTAGCCAAAAATCCTTACAAGAATGCTGAAGGACTTACGACAACAATTAAACAAATATTTGAAATAAACTTCAAGGTTGGCATCAATTGCTGGCAGAATCTATTGGAGGCAAATGAAGACAGACTTTTTTCTGTTCCAGAAGATTATACATATATTGATGACTATGGACATGAAATGTTACATTGTAGTAGCCGTCCTCTTGGCGACGACATAATTCATGACATCGAATATGAGCTATTATCAAACGATTCTTTTCCAAAAGCATTAGAGTTTTTTGCAAATAATAGTAGGCTTTTGGAAATTGTGTACAGCAATTATCCTATTTCTACCTTCTTTGGCGTTTATTATGCACTGGCTTATTTAATTAAACATGGGCGTTTTAACGAGGCAAATAATGTTCTCACAGCAATATATAGAAATAAAACGTTTAATAGATTTAATGAGCTATGGAGAAAAATAATTGAAGAATTAAGATATACTGACTCTGATCATTATAATAGCGGAGGCTGGGTTGATGATGATAACCTCAAAAAATCGCCACAAGCCTCAGAATTTTGCTATAATTGGGTAGAGCGCATTCCCAACGAAGAAGATCATGCTGCTGCTTTATCCGAGATATTGAGGATGTTCGAATGAGCAATTTTTCTGAAGAAGTAAATAGAATTAGCGTACAATTTTTTAATGAGGCTAAATCTTCGCCACAACTACTATCAGATTTGGCTAAGATGGAATACTATATGGCTGAAAGCTATAGTGGCCGAGTGTTTATTGAGTTGTTACAAAATGCGGATGACGCAAATGCAAAAAGAGTAATCTCATATAGCACTAATAACTTTTTAATATTTGCCAATGATGGAAGACCTTTTGACAAAAATGATATTATCTCTATCGCGCGTTCAGGAGCTAGTAACAAAACAAGAGGTCAATCTATTGGATATCGTGGTATTGGATTCAAAAGTGCTTCCTCTGTTTCTGATGAAATAATTATTTTTTCGTCTGGAGTTTATTTTTCATTTTCTAAAAGTTTGTGTGCTCAGTATCTCAATACAGATTCCAGTAACGTTCCAACTATCCGAATACCAATATTAATTAAGAATATCAATGATGAAATACAAACAGAATGTATTTCGTTGCTAAACAAAGGTTATAAAACAATTTTTATTTTCAACAAGCCGAGAATGACCTTTTATTATCAAGAAATTGATGAGCTGGATTCTGGATTTTTTATCTTTTTGAACAGTATTTCAGAATGCAACATAAATTTTTTTGGAAGACAAAAAAAATTCTCCGTCCAAAGGCGCATTGAGAATAATAATCGTCTTGTAACCATTACTAGCACCGAAGAAACAAATACTTGGTTACTTTTTGACAGAAATAGAACGTCTGTGGCGTTTCTTTTGCAAAATGGAATAATTGTTCCTTGTTCTTCTAACGAAGCACTATTTCACTGTTTTTTACCGACTCTTGATAAATCCTTTGTCCGTTGCAAAATAAATGCTGATTTTTCAACTGACCCATCAAGAAAACATATTGTACTTGACGAAAAAACAAATACTGCGTTAAGTGATATCGCATTTTTGTTTGTTGATATCTGCAAAAAAGCAGTTAGGGAATCCGTTTCCGATGTATATAAGAATTTCTTTTCTATCCTGCTAAAAAAGGAGTTAATTTCTCGTATTAACATCGCTTTTGATGAATTATTTGATAAGGCTATTCGAGGCACTTCATGGATTCCGTTAATGAATGGTAGGATTTGCCAAATCGAGGATTATAAACTCTTTCCTTCAACCTTTGAAATAGATAATCCTTTAATAATTAGGACATGTAGTAATCGACTTACAAAGGATGCCATGGCGCCAACTATATACGAAAAATTGGATTGTTTTGATTGCTTTATATCTCAATATAGCAAATCCTTTTTTCCGATATCAGAAATGATAACTGCACTCGGAGAAGATCCTTTGTTTGTAGAAAAAATACCAAACGAGAGTTACATTCAACTTTTATGCGGTATTATAAGAGAAGCTAAGCTGGTTTGTAGTCTTCAGCATTGCAGCATAAATTTTGACAAGCTATTGCTTAAGGATGAAAACAATTCTTTTCGTCCTGTTAGTGATATTGCTTCAAATAAAATGAAAATTAACTTAAAGCTAGCACAAGAACTATCTTTAAGATTAGGACAATCAGAGATTCAATGGTTTAAAAGTGTTACTCATATTCAAAAGCTTTGTGAGCCAAAGTATAATTTTAACGAAATAAATCAAAATGATAACCACCTCTGGCAAAATAATTCCATTACTCAGGAAATTTCAACTCAGATTAATCCTCATATTTCTAAATGGCGAGATGCAGAATCCAAATGCGTTGAAATTGAAAAAGTGATGGGAAACGACGCTACAGATGTTAGCCTACAAAACTTAGGCTATGATGTGTTTAGCAAGGATATCGATGGAAGAAAACGATATATTGAAGTAAAATCAGTAAAAAGAGATTATTCTTTTTCGTTGACAAACAATGAATATACAGCAGCAATGCAATATGGTGATGAATACTATGTGTGTTTGCTTTGTGAGAATCAAAATCAATTAGAGGTTAAGTATATCAATAACCCGATAAAAAATGCGGTGTTTGAGAAAAGAATAAAACAATGGGAATGGGCATGTTTGGATTTTTCATATACCATATTTAAGTACGATTTAGAGTGACATTTTCTCATATTGTAAAGATACCAAACCACGAAGTTCCTTTTTATTTACCCACCAATCCCCCTAACTGCTTATTCAGCCTACTGGTTTGTACAAGTACTTCGTACGCTGACAAGGTTCGTGTAGTAAATGTGTTGTTCTGGTTGATAGTGACTGTATTACCGCTTGCCTTTCCACCGGAATATTTACCATTAAGCTCCACATCCGCATCAAAGCTTGACGGAATAGCAGAAGTCATCTGGCGTTTCACATCCTTCATCTTATCAACAAATCCCTCGCCGAGACCCAAGGCGAGGTTTTTACCTACCTCGTCACGCATTCTCGTAGACGGCGAGTGAATACCGAAAATACCCTTTATCGCTGACATTACTGAGCTTCCCAGCCCTCTTATCTGCTGAATAATCCAGCTCACTTTGTTTGCAATACCGTTCCAAAGACCAATCACGAGATTGTAACCAACGGTGCCTATGCTTGACAAACCGTTTGAAATGGAGCTGATGATATTAACCGGTATGGTCGCAACACAGCTCAATATTGTGGAAAGAGCCGCACCGATGTTTGAAACAAGTGATGAAAGCAAGCTCTGACCGGTCGAGGCAATATCGCCTTTCTTTCCAGTTATCGCAGAGATAATGCCTGAGATAATCTGCGGTATCGCCGTGAGTATCTTCGTGATGATACTCGGCAAGTCGGTGATAAGACTTGTAAGCAGAGTAAAGCCCATATCAATAAGTGAGGGTATCGTGTCGGTAAATGTGGACAGCAAGCTCGTCAGAATCTCCGGTATTGCCGTCAGTATCTTCGTGATGATGTTCGGCAAATCGGTGATAAGGCTCGTGAACAGTGATACACCCACTTCAATTATCGCCGGGATACATTCTGTAATAGCTGTAAGCAGGTTTGAAAGTATCTCCGGTATGCTTGTCAATATGGTGGTTATGATACTCGGCAGGTCGGTGATAAGACTGGTAAGAAGGTCAACACCTGCCTGGATGATTGTCGGAATACACTCCGTCAGAGCTGTAACCAATGACGATAATATCGCCGGAATACAGGTGAGTATCGTTTGAATAATACTCGGCAAATCAGTAATCAGACTGGTGATTAAATCGACGCCAGCCATAACAATCTCCGGTATGCAGGACGCTATCGCATCAAGCAGTGCCGTCAGTATCTGCGGTATGCAGGTGAGAATCGTTGTGATGATGTCCGGCAGAGCAGTAATCAGGCTCGTAAGCAGGGCCACACCTGCCTCAATTATGAGCGGAATTGAAGATGCAAGACTATCCAGCACTGCATCAATGATTACCGGTATAGCTCCCACGATTGTAGTAACGATTGATGGAAGCGATGAAATAAGGCTTGTAAACAGTGTTACACCTGCGTTAATGAGTGAGGGTATCAGCTCCGTTATTGCGGTCAGCACCGCCGTGATAATCTGCGGTATTGCTCCCACAACAGTTTCAATGATTGACGGCAGGTCGTTGATAAGTCCCGTAAACAGAGCAATACCTGCGTCTATTATCATCGGAATGCTTTCCGTGAAAAAGTCAATTATTGCAGTAATGAGTCCCGGCAGAGCCTCCACGATAACCGGAACTGCGTTAAGTATTCCATCAACACAGCCAGACAAAAGAGTAAAAGCTGCCTCAATTATTGACGGCAGACTTTCTATGAGTGTGGTGACTATGGTCATAACAGCCTGGACTGCAGCCGGAACAAGCGACGGCAGAGCCTGACCTATGCCTGATACAAGTGAAGCTATGATTTCTACTGCGGCATTAACCATAAGTGGCAAATTTTCAATTATGGTGTTCACCACCGTCATAACCGCCTCAATAGCAGCCGGAATAAGCTCGGGTATGAGAGTGAGAAGCGTAGTCAGTACCTGCGAGAACAGGTCGGTAACTGTGGTGAGCATTACCGGAAGCAGGTCCGCCACGGCTGTTATCAACGCATCCACAGCAGTTGGCAGGGCAGATACGATATTCTCAATTACCGGAGTGATGTTACTAACAACTGTCTGGAAGGAATCAACCACATTACCGCACAGCATAGCAATATCTGCATCAGCGTCACCGAAGCCTACCAGCAGGTTTTGAAGAGCTGACTTCATGGAGTTAATAGAGCCGGAAATCGTATGCTCTGCTTCAAGTGCGGTAGTGCCGGTGATGTCCATACTGTCCTGAATTGTATGGATAGCAGATACCACATCGGCATAGGAGTCGATATTGTATTCAACACCGGAGATAGCCTCGGCATCTGCAAGCAAGCGTTCCATTTCCGTTTTCGTGCCGCCATAGCCCAGTTTCAGGTTATCAAGCATCGTGTAGTTCTGCTTTGCAAATCCCTGATATGCGGACTGTATGGCTGACATATCCGTACCCATTTTATTGGCATTATCGGACATATCCGTTATTGCCATATCTGCGTAAGACACAGCTTTCTCCGTGTCACCACCCAGTGAACTAATCAGGGAAGCCGAAAATGATGTGACGGTTTCCATATACTCGTTGGCGGAAAGACCTGCCGTCTTGTATGCATTGGCTGCGTACTGTTGCATTTCAGCCGAGCTGTCCTTGAACAGAGTATCGATACCGCCTACAAGCTGTTCGTAGTCGGCATAAGCCTGAACTACCTCGGTGCCAAGCTTTACAGCCATAGCACCTGCAGCGACAACCACGGCACCCATCGTTTCACCGATAGTTTTAAGGACAGAGCCCAACTTTGAAAACTTGCCTTCACTCTTGTCGGCTGCATCGCCGGCATCGTCAAGCTCCTCTTCTAAGTCATCGGCATTTATTGCGGCATCTTCCATACTCTTTCCGGCTTCATCGAGAGCCTCGGTGTTGCCGTCAAGCTCTCGCTCCATATTGTTAAGCTCGGCTTGTGCCTTGTTTAACTGTATCTGCCAGTTCTGTGTTCTGCTGTCGTTCTCACCGAAGGCCTCGGAGGAGTTTTCCAGAGCAGAGTTAAGCAAGTCTATCTTCTGCTTCTGTGCTTCGATTTCCTTGTTGAGAACCTGATTCTTTGAGGTGAGGGCCTCTACGGAGCTTTCGTTCGTGTCAAACCGGGAGGTAACAAGCTGCATTTCTGAGCCCAGAACCTTGATTTGACTGTTGATTTCTTTCAGCGAGGTTTTGAATTCCTTCTCGCCTTCAAGACCAATTTTAAGCCCAATATCATTCGCCATGTGTTACCTCCTTTTTTAGCTTAATCCATACGGTATTATCTCATCTATTGTATGCAGAGTCCTCGGCTTTGCAGTTCCCGTATATTGCCTGTGACACTCCCACAAATCCATCAGCAGACCGAATGGCATAAGCCACACTTCTTCCTGCGTAAGGTGAAGGATTGACAGACCGTAATAAAGCAGCCGTGTAAACATTTCGGCATCATTTACACGGCTTCCATATTTTTTACTTCTTCGCTCTCAATATCTCTCTTTGTGCCTTTTACCATAGCATCCATAATTGCATCCTTGAACTCAGCAATATCGGATGGTGTTGTGAAGAGTGAAAGGTATTCTACTGTCAGTTCCTGCTTTTTATCCTCATTCCTGAGGTTATGTATCCTTACCGGGCCATTTGCAAGAATACAGATTAGCTCAAGGATTTCATCTATTGCATCCTCAAACTTTTCATTCTGCATAAGACCGTTACCGAGGTTTTCAAGACCGCCATACTTCTTTGAAATTTCCTTTGTGGCTGCTGTGGTGAGAAGCAACTCGTACTCCTCACCGCCGATTGTGATTACTGAAGCTCTCTCATTCATAGCTTAATCCTCTCCATCTATATCTTCAGAGCCGTTGTTGGTTGGTTCATCCGGCTCAGGCTCCGTAAAGTCCGGCTCATACACACTTGAGAACCATCCGGAAACAACACCGGCGCCCACATCAGTGTCATCGGAGTTTACCTCTGCCTTCCACGGGTGTTTGCCGTTATCATCAACCCTGTTCCTGCGAAGGATAGTACCCTCAATTGTGGGAGTTGAGAAGGTGATACTGTCGCCCTTGGTGGCAAGGTTTGTAGACGGCACACCGAAGATAACACGATAGAGCCAGAAATATCTGTATGAGCCGTTGCTCTTTTTCGCTCTGAAGCCCACAGCAACGGGTGATGTTGTATCCTCGCTTCCGGACACAAGCACGAAGTTATTGTCGATTACCGCACCGGTGAGCTTTGAAGCAAGCTCTGCTCCGATGTCGGTAATGCCCAGTGAAAGAGTTCCTTGCTTGAACTCCTTGATAATTTCTGCGGCTCCGTCATCAGCATAAAGTGTTGCCTCTGCAAGCTCAACGGACAAATCCGCAGTCATTGCTTTTGAGAGTATCGTAGGAGTACCATAGGTTTCATTTCCTTCGGCGTCCTCGGTAATCTCCGCATAGTAGAGCTTATCAAGTCCTATTGTTGCCATTATTCTTCCTCCAATATATATTGTTTAGCTGCATCAATGCAGTAGTGAAAATATCCAGTATCATCCTCTCGCTCGATGTACCGTTTCTCGGTTATTACGAAATCGTTATTGTATAGCATTTTCGTAATTCCGTTTTTAAGACTTATGTAGTTATGCTTTGTGTAGATTGAAATCCGCACTTCCTGCACTTCAACCCCCGGGCAGTTGTCTCCGAAGAGTGTATCGGTATCAATGAGAGGAGTTAATACCGCATACTCCGGTGGTGTCTTGCCAGAAAATATTGCAGTTTCAACAGGAAGTATTGACGAGAGAAGTGCGGTGAGTTCTGTTAATATGTCAGTCAAAATTGTTCGCCTCAAAAACTTCTATCATTGCCGCCTCAACATCGGATTTGCAGGAACGTTTCGCAGGCTTCATAAAAGGTTTAGCCTTCTGACCCGTCTTGCCGTACTCGATAATCGAGGCGATCATAGCATTAGATACACCTCCGGCGTGTGGCTCGTTGAAACCTATTTTAATATCGTAGTTGCCGTTTTTGTCGAGCTTCACTGGAGACATACCCAGTGCGCTCTGCAATTCACCTGTACTCCTACTTGGATATTTTGTCCCGGAGCCTATTACTGCAGAGAGGTTGTTTCGGACTGCTTGCAGTGCTATCTTTCCGCCGGCTTCAAGCATTTTCTCGCAGACCTCATCGGTTCTGTCGCCCAGAGCAGCCAGTTTTTCAGTAAACGCATCCGGAAGCTTTGCCGTTACCTTAGCCAAAATTATCTATCCTTTCGCACAGAACCTCAACATACATCCCTCTGCCCTTGACATCCTCAACGGAGGTTATCTCGAAATCCTCGCCATCGCAGAGGATACACATATCCGTTGTGACCTTTAGATACGGCACGGCACGGAACCGGAACAGTGTTGTCGCAGTTGTGTATGCTGCCCGGTTTTTCCATTGCTCGTTTCCGTGTCTGTCCTCTCTGTAGGCTCTCATAGTTGCCAGAGGAGATTTGTATTCGGTGTGAAATCCGGCAGAGTCGGTGTCATTGATTTTCTTGAAGATGGTTATCTCCCATTTCATTTTTCCGTAGCTCAAATCGTCACACCTTCCAGTCTCTGTCAAGTCGTAGTAGCAGATTTACCGTGTTCCACACCTGAGCTGATGCATTGGTGCTATCACCGAAAAAACCTGCGGTTGAACCATCACGGCTCTCGTAAAAGTGCGATGCCAGCATAATCACAGCCTGTCTTGTTGTTGCCGGCATATCATGTGTAGAGTAGTATCCTTCGGATATATGCTGATAGCTTTCCGCATAGGATAAGGCGGCAGTGATGTATGACGAGATAAGGCCGTCGTCCTGATTGTGGGTGAGAATTAAATTATTCTTCACTGCCAACAATAAATTATCCATCAATGCCACCTCTTTTTTTAGTCTTCACCCTCGGCAGGAGTACTGCCAGCATTTTGTGTATCGTCAGCCATAAGTCCTGCGGCTTTAAGCTTTTCAAGAAGCCCGTTGAAGTCATCTTTAAGAGCAGCAATGGTTGTGGCTGTTGATTCAGCCTGATTTTCTGCCTGCGGTATGCCTTCGATTTCGCAGTCCTCTGCAAAAATTACCTTACCACCGAAACGGGTAACATCGCCACCCTGTTCGGTGTAGTTTTTCGTATTGTAGCTCATTGTATTTCTCCTTAATTAACAGAGAACAGGCATAGCAAAAGCCACACCTGTTCCCAACTTGCAGTTACGCTTTCTGTGTGAGAACTTTAACAGCTTCGGGAAGTATGAGCTTGCCGTCAACACGCTTGAAAGCAAGGAAGCCCACCTGACCGTAGTCGGCAAATCTCTCGTTGAGTCTCTGGAAGGTGATACCAAGGCGGTCGCCAATCCAGTAGTAACCAAGGTCGCCGAACATCACGGTCTTGTTGCCAGCTGCAAGCTCCGGCATATACTGACTTGTGAGATAGGGCTTACCGAGGATTGTGTTAACCTCGCCGTCCTTGATAGCCGGCTGCCAGAGATACTGACCACTGCCGTCCTTAAGCTTGCGGATTGCCTTAATAGTGCTGTCGTTCAGTACCCATACAGCGTTCTGGCGATACGGAGCTTTAAGAGAGTAGAACAGGTCGATAAGCTCATCGGCTGTAATTGCAGTCTGAGCTGCAGCAGTAACGCCTGTCTGTGCGCCAAGAGTGGCGTGAAGAAGTCCAGTGGGCTTACCGGAGCCGTCACCGTTAATGAAGGCGTCCTCCTCCTTGTTACCGATTCTACGGGCAAACTCGGAGGTAAAGTAACCTTCAAGACCGAAGGCGGAGTCCTGAAGAAGCTCCTGGGATACCTTGATGATGGTGCCGACCTTGTGAGCATCAAGCTGTGCCTGACCGAAGACATCATCGCTTTCGGTGAACTGACCTTCCTCGTCAATCCAGGCGGCTGTACCCTTGGACACCACCACCGGGATTTTGTGTAGACCATTGCTGGTCTTGATGATGTGAGCCTTGGAGCGGATTATGTTGGTCTCCTCAAGACCCTGAATGAGAGTGTGCTCAAACTCGTCCGGTACGAGGTAGCCGCCTTCGGAGTTAACACCTTCCTCGAGAGCATTGCGAAGCTCCGGATGAAGAGTTTTGCTTCTTGCCTGAGCCCAGAATGCGGTTTTGTAGGCATCGGAGGCTCTGCCGGTCTTGTTGTCAGTCTTGCCGGTGTCGGGCTTTGCGGTGATAGGAGTGCTTACAGGCATATTCATTTCACGCTCCATAGCGTCAAGCCTGCTCTGGCGGTCAATCTCGTGACCGAGGTTCACGATGTCCGCTTCCATTTTCTCATAGGTCGCAGTATCCTCAGCAGAAAGAATACCGTTCTGTCTGTGTGTGTCGAGAAAGCTCTTGGCATTCTCCCAGGCCTTCGCTCTCTGCTGTCTGAGTTCGTTGATGTTGTTCATTTGATAACCTCCTTAGGGTTTAAGCAATCTCAGTCTCTGTTCGAGGACCTCGATATCGGTTCCGGTCTTTTTGTTGACCGTGTTCTTAGCTGTAATTTTGGCAAGAAGAGCGTCCTGCGCTGCCTTGCGTGAGTAGACGAAGCTGTTATCTGGAGCTTTCTTTTTCTCCGGCTCATCGCCCTGGTCCTCCTCTTTCTCATCGGGAGAGGTTTCATCCTGTTTCTCATCAGGAGTAGTTTCATCGTCATCTTCATCTTCTTCGTCCTTGTCTGTAAACAGGAGACCGTCACAGAAGCCGAGTTCAACTGCCTTTCTTGCATTCATCCAGGTTTCTGCATCCATAAGCCGGGCGATTTTCACTCTCGACATACCGGTCTTGATTTCATAGGCATTGATGATACTTTCCTTCACTTCGGCGAGCATATCGATAGCCTTCTGCATTTCCTCTGAGTCGCCCATTGCAACTGTCAGTGGATTATGTATCATCATAAGGGCAGTGGGACTCATCAGCACCTTCGTGCCAGCCATTGCTATGACGGAGGCAGCGGAGGCCGCCAGAGCGTCAATCTTGATTGTGACATCGTGGGGATAGTCCATAAGCATATTGTAGATCTGCGCCGCAGCGACACAGTCACCGCCAGGGGAGTTAATCCACACGGTTATATTGCCGCTACCGTTCATAAGCTCGTCACGGAACATCTTCGGTGTGATGTCATCGTCAAGCCAGCTTTCCTCTGCAATGGCACCATAAAGCTCAAGTATTCGCTCTGCCGTGCCATCTTCGTTCTGTGGGCTGTTCACCCAGTTCCAGAACCTCTTGTTGTTCGTCAATTTGATTTTCCTCCTTTTCTGTTTTTGAATATGCCGCACCTGCCATAGATAACGGACAAAGCGAACCGTTAGTCAGATACAGGTTACCGCCCAGTTCATCTGGAATGAGATCCAGATTTTCCAGACTTCTGACATCATTGGGCGACATAAATCCGTTTTGAATGCCGGTTGCGTATCCCTGCATTCTTGTCGCATAATCTCCTCGCAGAAGCCCATCAACATTGAATTTGAAGAAGTATGTACCCTTTTCTGTATCGGTAAAAAGGGCCCTTGCAAGGCTCTGCTCCCACCTGACCAGCCAGGGCTCAAGAGTGTATTTCACAAATTCAAGCGACATATTTTCAATGTTGGAGAAGGTACTTTTTTCAAGGTCGCCTACCATATGTGGCGGCACACGGAAAATTCGTGCAATCTCATTTATCTGAAATTTCCGGGTTTCAAGAAACTGTGCCTCGGAAGGATTTATGGACAGAGGCGTAAACTTCATACCCTCTTCAAGTACGGCAATTCTGTGAGAGTTACTGCTTCCACCGAACTGACTCTGCCAGGCATCTCTCACTCTCTGTGGATCCTTTATCGTTCCTGGATGTTCAAGGACACCTCCGGGTGAAGCGCCATTTGCATAGAACTTACTGCCAAATTCCTCTGCAGCGATAGCAAGACCGATGGCATTCTTCGCCATTGCAATGGGTGAGTAGCCCACAAGTCCGTCAAAGCCAAGCCCGGGAATGTGCAGGACATCAGCAGGGCTTAATATGACTGTCCCTGCTTCCGGTATTGCTTCATCGTTTGAGCGTTGATAGGAGTAGTAGAGCTTGCTGTGTTCATCCCGGTCAACGGTCATCTTGTTAGGCATAAGCGGATAAAGGGCCACAACCTCGCCTCTGCCGTTGCGGATAATCTGAGCATAGGCATTACCCCAGAGAAGCAGATGAGTCATAAGGGTTTCACGAAACACGAAGCTAGACATTTCCGGGTTCGGTTCATCATGAAGCAGCAGGTACATCGGGTTGTCTATTGCCTTTTCTTTACTGCCGTCCTTCGTGTATCTGTACAGATGCAACGGCAGACCGGCGATAGCCTCGGAGAGAACTCTCACGCAGGCATATACAGCCGTCATCTGCATAGCAGACCGTTCATTGACGCTCTTCCCGGCGAGAGAGCCACCCATGTAGAAGGCGTAGTTGCCACCCGCTGTGCTGTCCCTGGGACGGTCCCGGGAGCGGAATATTGATTTTAGCATTTGATTCTCCTTATTTGAAATATGTATGATAAAAAACAGTCCGTTATTTCAGAAAGTATGGTAGTTTCTGAAATATGAAAAAGAAGCCCGTAGGCTTCTATGTATTGGACAACGAGGCTACTCCTCATATAGACTAAGGATGAAGTCTTTACTGTAATGTTTATCTACTGGTGCAGAAGAGATATTGATAATGAATGAATCGGGCTCCTTTGAATCTATTCTGGATACTGAGTAATCATCATACTTTCGGTAATCAGGGTTTCGGTAATAGAAAGATGTCAAACCAAAGAACACCTGTTCCTCTCTGAAAAAGTTTATCTGTAGTCCAAACTTCTATCTCGGAGTTATATTCAAGAATTGAGATAAGCTCATGTAGTTTCAATTTTTTAGCCCTCCTTTATATGACCTATTTTATCATAAATGGTGTAATAAGTCAAGAAAAAAAGTTTTTATTGTTTCTCCATCGGCCCTCAGTTGAGGGCCTCTGCGTATCTCTTCTTCTCCTCTGCGGTTGTGAGCTCTTCCCAGGTGTTGGTATGGTGTGCCCAGTTGATGTAGATGATCTTCTCGATGCCTTGGAAATCTCTTTCGGCGCTTACCATTCCGAAGGGCTTAAAGCCGAGGCTGAGGAAGTATTCGTGAACCGTGTTTTTGTATTCCGGGCTGTAGTCGGTTCTGAGGAAAAGCTCTGCGTAGGTGAGGTCGTGGCCTTTTGTTGCCCTCTTGATGTAGTTGAAATCGTTCCTCTCTGTTCTTGTCATTGTTTTGTTCTCCTTTGCTTTTTGTACTGTGATCTTAACTCTTTCCGGAGAATATATCAAGTTATTTTTGCAAAATATGTGTAGAACAATCGGCAAATATATGAGGCATATATTGTGTATATTACGCCATCAAAAAATGCCCTCCAGAAGGCCCCTGTTTCGGGCTTTGTGAGAGGTTGAACAGTTTATCAACGGCAAGAAAAAAGCCCCCTGTGAGGGCTTTCTGTGGGCTTAAAGTTTGCTATCTTCGTGCTCTTCAAGGTGCTTAAGGAAATCGTCAACCTCGGCAAGTGTGCTGAAGGCGTCTCCGTAGGCCCCGAGGCCGCTTTCCTTTATGATTCTGTAAAGGCCTTGGCGGGTCTTCATCAAGCCCAGCTTGTTTGCTTCTGCCTTTTTTGCGGCCGTTCTGGTGAGGTTGCCGAGCTTTTGGATTTCGCTGTCCTTGCCTCTTTCAAGTGCGCTTGTGCAGCCTGTGCAATCGATGTATCTCATTGTTTGTTCTCCTTTGCTTTTTGTACTGTGATCTTAACTCTTTCCGGAGAATATATCAAGTTATTTCTGCAAAATATGTGTAGAACAATTGGCAAATGTACAAGGCATATATTGTGTATATTACACCATCAAAAAATGCCCTTTAGAAGGCTCTGTTTCGGGCTTTGTTTTGATGTCGAGTAAGCTATCTCCTCACAAGAAAAAGCCCCTTGTGAGGGCTTTGTGGGGAGGTTGTGGCCCTTAGTTAAGGGCCTCTGCGTATCTTCTCTTTTCCTCTGCGGTTGTAAGCTCTTCCCAGGTGTTGGTATGGTGTGCCCAGTTTATGTAGATGACCTTCTCAAGGCCTTGGAAATCCTTGTCCGCGCTTATCATTCCGAAGGGCTTAAAGCCGAGGCTGAGGAAGTATTCGTGAACCGCGTTTTTGTATTCTGGGCTGTAGTCGGTTCTGAGGTAAAGGTCTGCGTAGGTGAGGTCGTGGCCTCTTGTTATCTTCTTGATGTAGTTGAAATCGTTTCTCTCTTCTCTTGTCATCGTTCTGTTCTCCTTTGCTTTTTGTACTGTGATCTTAACTCTGAACGGGATATATATCAAGTTATTTCTGCAAAATATGTGTAGAACAATGGGGAAGAATAGGAGGTATATATTGTGTATATTACACCATCAAAATATGCCCTTAGAAACGGCGTTTTTCGGGC